>OMEK01000219.1_pt1 | contig 21599 bp, 20 predicted proteins | sample 1645351 | NCBI WGS metagenome assembly OMEK01 (sample SAMEA103958146, study PRJEB25191) | human gut metagenome
ATACACAGTTATTTACACAATACAAATATCGTTTGCGTGGGCAAATAAACATTCTTGCATCGGCAAGTGATGGCTTAGAATCTGCCATAACCAACTATAACCATTCAGAACAAAGTCGCTGTATTTCAGCGACTTTTCTATTTTAACACTTTCCAATCCGTATTTGGAAGTAACGGTTTTTATCCATATTTTTCTATCATATTTCTACCGCGACACAAATTCACGGTTAGCCCGAATGTCACAGTGACGCATTAGTTGACGTGTGTTGACAATGGTTTACATGTGTAGACAAAAAGGGAAATTAAAAAACAAAGAAAATGATATAGAAATATGGAAGTAAAGAGAATTTGTCAATGGTGCGGAAAACCATTCATTGCACAGAAAACAACGACCTGTTATTGTAGCCCTCAATGCTCGAAGCGAGGTTACAAACATCGTATCAAGGAGCGCAAAATGGAACTGCGCCATATTCAGGAAATGCAGGAGTTGCGCTCCAGTTTGGAGAAACAAGAATATTTCACTTTTTCGCAGGCTGCCCGATTGATGGGTGTGAGTCGTCAGTACATTTATAAATTAGTCAAAGAGGATAAACTTAGAGCATCCCGAATTAGCGGAAGAATGGCTTTGGTAAGGCGTGCAGACATAGAGTTAATGCTCAAAAGCAAACCTTACGAACGACTGGTTGCGAAAAACGACTTCAACATCTCCGAGTATTACACAGCCGAAGAGATTGCGGAAAAATATAAGGTCAACGCCAAATGGGTGTGGACTTACACTCGGCAACATAAAGTGCCGAAAGTGAGAATCCGCCAGTTCAACTATTACAGCAAGAAACATATCGATGCTGCCTTTGCCAAATACGAGGTAGATTCCGACCTTACTGAATGGTACACACCGGAAGAGATTCAGGAGAAGTACGGTATGACACGTGTCGCCATCCGTTCGCAAGTGTATCGGAACAACATTCCCTCCAAGAAAGAGCATGGGCAGATATTCTACTCAAAGCTCCACTTCGACCTCTCGAAGAGTTCCGAACAGGAGAGCAAGGCGGAATACTACACCGTCAAGGAGGCGATGGAGAAATTCAAACTCTCTCGTGATTCGGTTTACGGTATTCTGCAATTCCATCAGATCAACCGGGAGAAGAACGGACGGTTCGTCAGATTCCTGAAAGTGGAGTTTGACCGGGTAATGGGTGCCCGCAAATAGTCTAATTTATGGCTATCCGTAAATTATTCAAAAATTAATCCCTGCTGTAGGTAATCTGCATGACTACATTATAGAGTTTCGCCGACGAATTAATAATAACCATAAAAATATAACATTATGCATGAATGCAAGACCGTGACATTAAGGACACGTCCGCTAAAAGGCAGGATGATGTCTTTCTATCTGGATTATTATCCGGGGTATCGAGACAAAGAGACAATGAAAGTTATCCGTCATGAATCGCTTGGTATTTATATCTATGCCAATCCGAGGAACAAACGTGAACAGAATTTCAACGAGGTAATGACCGAGAAAGCCGAAGCCATCCGTTGCCGCAGGTTCGAGTCGGTAGTCAATGAACGGTATGACTTCTTTGACAAGTACAAACTCAAGGCAGACTTTCTGGAGTATTATCGCAAGCAGCTCCGTAAGCATGACCAGAAATGGGAGTTTGTCTATCTGCATTTCAATAACTTCGTACATGGCAAATGCACCTTTGAAGAGATTGACATCGACCTCTGTAACAAGTTTCGGGAATATCTGCTGAATGCCAAGAAGCTAAGGCGTAACGGACGTATCACACGGAACTCCGCATCAGGATATTGGTCTACTTTCAGAGGTTTCCTGAAAATACTCTACCGTAATGGGATGATAAAGACCAATGTCAATGACTTCTTGGAAAAGATAGAGACAGAAGATGTAATGAAAGAGGCCCTGTCTGTTGAGGAACTGTACAAATTGGCCGAGACACCTTGTAAGAAGCCTATTCTGAAAACGGCATCGCTGTTTTCCTGTATGACCAGCTTGCGCATCAGTGACATTCTCTCGCTATGTTGGGAAGACATCGTGGACTATTCTGCCGGAGGAAAATGCGTACACATCATTACGCAAAAGAACAAGGCGGAAGACATCATTCCCATCAGTGAAGAAGCTTTGGGATTGATTGGCTATAGTTCTGAAAAGAAAGGTTTGGTATTCAAGGGGCTTATGCGTAGCTGGACGCAAATACCGATGAAAGAGTGGATTCGTTCTGCCGGAATTACCAAGAACATAACATTTCACTCGTATCGTAGAACATTTGCAACGCTACAAGCAGCTGCCGGAACGGACATCCGCACCATACAGAGCATCATGGCGCACAAGAGTATCACCACCACGCAAAGGTATATCAAAGTCGTGGATGCCAACAAACGTGAAGCCAGCAAGAAAATTACCCTGACACGGCAAGACTGACAGCTGCTTTGTCCTCGATTTCTGCGGTCAGAGTATGATTTTTCACCTAAAATCATACTCTGACCGTGATATTTAGCATGATACGTGGTAACTATCATTCTTTTTATTGCAACTATCTGGAATATCGATTATATCTTTAGCGCAAAACGATTCCAAACACTTGCAGACCATGACGAATAAAAAACAAATTCAGACTAAAAAGATAAGTTTTATCCTCGCACTGTCCGTTATCATTTATGCGGCTATAGACACTTATCTTTTCCTTTGCCATGACATCAATATCATGCGCATAACGACTCCTGTCATCCTTGGACTGGTAATAGCTATCATATTATGCGGACTCCTGCACAAATTTTTCTATAAATGGCTGACAAAAAATCCTATCAACTTCTCTTTTGGCGAGCCATCTACCCCTATTGTAAAATCAGAGAACATCATAGAATCTATGGATGCTACTGAAACGCAGCCCATCAAGCAACCGATGGATTTGCCTGAACAAGAGTCTTCTCCATCCCAACAGTCGAATCAAGATACTGTAAACTCTGATTGTCCGCAAGATTCTCATTTGAATAAATATGATTCCATATTGGTGGAACTCAAAAAGAAAGAAATTGAAAGGCAAGCGGAAATTATGGATGCGATTCGGGAATATGTAACCGTCAAGACTGCCCCCTATCTCTCCAAAGAGGATATTGCCACCCTCATTGCCAATATAGAGTATATGGCTTACGATCAACCTGAGTCATATAAACCGATTCGTTCCAATATAGACAATCCGCTGAGGTCGCCGGGGCTTCGCCATTTGGCATGGAATGTCGGTGAACGCTTGAGAGTGCCCTTAGCGAAAAGAGCCATTTTTATCAAGAAATCATTTCCATACGAACTCGTAAACGCGACCCTTGAATATCTTAAACTTAATTTACGGGATAATGTCTCAAGCCAGATTCCCATTGATGTACCAGATAAAGGCGACTATCGCTTCCATTTAGATGTAGATAATGATGACTCGCAATAAAAAAAGTATGCAGACGAAATAATTAATCCGGTCTGTATTGTTCTGCAAGGTTTCATTGAGTTGGTTCGCAGCATGTTAAACGATTAAAACAATCATAATATGGAAAAAGACCAACTGACATTCAACGACCTGCCGACTGTGGTAGGCGAACTATGCGACAGAATCGCAAGTATGGAAAACCTGCTTACGGAGAAACTTTCCAAGCAGTACGAAACCAAAGAGAATACGCACGTCCCCATGACCGTACAGGAGGCTTGCAACTATCTTAAAATGCCGTTGTCGACCTTTTATTACAAGGTCAAGAAGGACGATATTCCGGTTATAAAACAAGGAAAGCATCTCTACATCTATCGTGACGAACTGGATAGATGGCTGGAATCTTCCCGGAAGAATCCGGCTCCGCAAAGTTTCGAGGAAGAGAATGAATCCTTGCTCGCCTCCCATCGCCGTAAACCGAACCCTAAAAACTGGTAGCGATGGAAAAGACAGACACTATTATTCTTTCTCCGGAAGAATTGGCCGCTTACATGGCAGAGTCTACAATAAGCGTAACAAGTACATACGAACACTCCCCGGTGGTTCTGATGGTGGACGATACTGTTATCGGAACATTGGGAAACTTCAGTGCTTCCATCGGGAAAGCCAAAAGCAAGAAAACTTTCAACGTTTCAGCCATTGTCGCATCGGCATTGAGTGGCAGCAGCGTTCTTCATTATCGGTCTACATTTCCCGAAAATAAGCGGAAGATTCTATACATAGACACAGAGCAGGGGCGGTATCATTGCCAGCTGGTATTGAAACGCATCTTACGTTTGGCCGACTTACCGGAATACAAGAATCCGGATAATCTGATTATGCTGGCTCTGCGCAAGTTTTCCCCTAAACTACGTCTGGCGATAGTCGAACAGGCCATTGGCACAATACCGGATTTGGGATTGGTCATCATAGATGGCATTCGTGATTTCCTTTACGACATCAATTCCTCCAGTGAATCCACCGACATCATCTCCAAATTCATGCAGTGGACGGATGACAGGCAAATCCATATCCATACCGTCTTGCATCAGAACAAGAATGATGAGCATGCCCGTGGTCACATCGGCACGGAACTCAACAACAAAGCGGAAACCATCATGCAGGTCGAAGTGGACAAAGAGGACAAGACTGTAAGCGTGGTCGAAGCCGTCCATATCCGTGACCGCGAGTTTGAACCTTTCGCTTTCCGCATAAACGAGGAAGCCATGCCCGAACCGGTAGGGTCCTATCTGCCCAAAGAGAAGAAGACCGGACGACCAATCAAAGGACCGTTCGATCCGGACAAGGAGATTCCAAAAAATGTACATCGTCCAGCATTGGATGCCGTTTTTGCCAATGGCAACATCAGCAATTACGATGATTATATAGAACGCTTGAAAGAGGGTTACGGATTGCAGGGTATAAAACTCGGTTATAACAAGGCGGTAAAGGTCGCAACATTGCTCAGCGACAAACAAATGGTTATAAAAGAAGGGAAAGATTATGCATTCAATCCAGAATACCATTATTGAGTTCAACTTTACTTTATTGTTGGGGCATATATATAAGAATAAAGCAAAGTCAGAGGAAGACATCATGTGAGATATTCATATTCTCCCCTCTTTTAGAGACTCGTATCATCCTATGTTTCCTATCCGAGTGCCAGTTCACTATACGCATCCGATATGGCTTGTCGTGAAGCATCAACAGGTAACTGTTGCGAGATATGCCAAGGTATAACCTCACTGCGTTACGGTTGTACATTGGCGCTCTCGCCTGCTCAGTTCCCTCGCCGGTGCGGTACTCGCAAGCTCGCACCTATTCAACCATTATAAAATAATTCAAATGAAAGAAGATATTAAAAATACATCGGACTCCTCGAAAGAAACCAGAAACGTCTTCATCGGAGCAAAAGTCACTCCTACTCAGAAGGAGCAGATAAAATCACTGGCCGGACAATGCGGCATGACTGTAAGTGACTACATATTATCACGTGCGTATAACTTCAAGCCCAAAGCAAGGCTCACGAAAGAAGAAGCGGTATTGTTACAGAATCTGGACGATTGTCGGTCAGACCTCGTAAAATACACCTCCGCCCTACACGGAATGTCCACAAAGCAACGTATGGTAATGTTCAATCAGATTCCGTTTATGGTGGGTTGGCTGAAAGAATTAGGCAATGTAGCCGAAAGTGTCTGCCAGTTCCTGAATGCAGTAAAAGAGAAGAATAAAATTCCGTCTAACCCAAAATCCGAAGAAGAATGATTGCGAAAGCCAAAGCCATATCGCACGGTATAAACGACATCCGTTACATTACCGGCGAATCACAGCACAAAAAACATCCGGAAAAGATTTATCGGGTATTGGACAATCTGTTGCCCTCAGAACCGGACGCTATGGGAATATGGAGCTCCATGCAGTTGACCCTATCCCAACATCGACCGATAAAGAATTCCGTTATCAGAATCGAGCTGAGTCCATCGCCCGAACATACCCAATTTTATGACATCGAAGATTGGCAAAATCTTTGGCAGGAATTCGCCGAGGAGTTCGACAAACAAGTGATTACCGGCAAGGATGGACAAGTCCGTTCCTGTCCGACCAATTTGGTGGGTAGCAAATACTCGGTTTGGCTTCATACGGAATCTAAAGGCGAAGTTCCCCACCTTCATGCAGCGGTTTGCCGTTTGGATGAAAACGGTAATATCAACAACGACCACAACATTCATCTTCGGGCGCAACGTGCAGCCGAGCGAGTGGCAAAGAAACGTGGCTGGACAACAGCGGCACAAATCAGAAATCGAAACATTCCACAAGTGAACCGGGACTGTATGGAGGTGTTGAAAGCAATGCCATCGTGGTCATGGGATGAGTACAAGAATGCTCTTATACGGAAAGGTTATACCGTCCATGAAAGAGAGGACAAGAAAGGTATTCTTCGTGGATATGCCCTCATGAATGGAAACACCAAATACAAGGCTTCAGAATTGGGAATCGGCAGAAACCTGATGGTCTCGAAACTTCCTGCGACATGGGAGAAACTGCATCATCAGCCAGCTACTGCCATTAGAAACAATACACCCCAAGCCGTTCAACAGGCAGCGATACATAAGATTGCTCCTATCGACTATACCCAATATCTCACATATAGTCAGGAGATGATTTCCTATACCCTCAGCCATGAAGGTAAGGATTACAAATTTTATATCCCGGAAAAAGTACTTGATTGTTTCAATGACGAATTTGATTACAGGTTTATTGCCAACTGTCAAGAACTTACCGATATGGCTGTAGCTATATTTGTCGGACTGATAGATACCCCCAATGTAACAACCGGAGGAGGTGGCGGTGGCTCACAAAGCGACCTTCCGTGGAGAGATAAGGACGAAGACGACTTGCTCTGGGCGCGCAGATGTGCTCGTGCCGCCAGCCGGTTCTTAGGAAAGAAACCGAAAACAGGATTAAAACGATAAGCGCATGAAGAAGAAATTTGATTTTTCCGCAGAAATGAGTGAAGCGGAATCCATAAGATCCACTCCCAAGAATGAATATCTGGAGGAAGAAAACCACTTACTCGATATCAATGTGCAAGAACTTGCTAGGCTGAATAACAATGTATATAAGCTGAGAACAGAAGTTGAAAATCTGTCCGGTTCTATACGTGAGTGCAAACCTATCATTTCTGAAGAAATGCATAAGTTGGCAGTTGAATTTGGAGCAAGGCTTCTCTGCAATTTTCTTGATCAGATTGAGAGCAAATGCAAGGAAGCCGAGCGAAGAATGAAGAAAGCCAACAATGCCATCCCCATCCCAGATACGGCATTCTACATTTTGATTATCATTGTAGTCGCTCTATCTTCTTTTTTCGTGTGCATGATAGTGGCTAATGCAGAGATTTTGCATTCCGGATTGATTTGGAAGGCTACTACTGGTTGTATTCTTATGGCTGTCTCGGGGATTGGTATAACGGTAGCAATACAGAAGTTTTTGGATAGAGGTAAATAAACGAAAAGTCTCAATCGGATAGAGATTACTACCAGTTGAGACTTTATTTTCATGCTTAAATTAGTCTTCTAAATCTCTTGCGACTTCAGGGAAATTATCTTTAATAGTTCCTTTGATACCACCATGTATAGAATACTGCCTGACTTGAGTAGTTTGAACTTTTGAAGACTCATGATCTTCTTTGGAATACAGAATAGGAACTGGTTCTGACTGATAGTAGTTTAACCTGTCTGTATTTATATATCTTATTTCATACGCCTCTTCAAAAGGAGTTATGAGATATATCCTTATTGATGCATCAAATGTGTATATCTGTTGACGGCATAATTCTCCGGGCAAAATAGTCTTTGTTTCTCCTTGCCGTATTTGAATATAATCGCTTTTCGGTTTTAACCTTACATCTAAATGATGACGAGCCTCATTTATCATAATGCGATACACTTCTACCGGATATGAATTGTTTTTAATCTGGATCTTCAATCCCCACATCGTATCATTCTTCAAACTTATCTGAATTTTGGGATATATGTTACTTCCAGCTTAAATTCGCTCTAATTGATAATGACGTGAGTACATCTCAGCCATTTGCGACAAGCTATTAATCTGCTGCTGAGTTCCTTTCTGATTTCTTAAGACAAGAATAAAAGTTGCAGCTGTCGCCAAGGCTCCCAAAGCCATAATACAATCAACAATAATCTCAAATAACATAATTACTTTCTAAAATGATATTCAAATATACAACATAATTCTGAATCACAGAACAATTGAGAGCGAAGAAATTACAGCATTAATTCCCTCGCTCTATACATAACTTTATTTACCCAGTGACTTGAACACCTTAGCAATGCAACGCTTTTTCTGCTCCATATTGGGATGAACATATAAGTCCAACGTAGTTGAAATATTGGAATGCCCTAATAATACGCTGACTGTTTTATAGTCACAACCGACCTCTATACAACGAGTCGCAAAACTATGACGGAGTCCATGATACTTCAGCTTGGGAATATCAAGTTTCTCCATAAGCCTTTTATAGTAGTTACGGTACGTACGTGGTTCTGTCGGACACTCGTCATTGGTAAGAATGTAATAGTCATCATTAACTACTTTTTTCAAAGGCTTTAACATAGTAAGCAATTCTTTGTTTATCGGGATTTCACGGCAAGAGTTTTTTGTCTTTGGCGTGTTGATGACCAGCTCTGTATGTTTTCTCTCTCCTTCTATGATATAGATGCGTTCTATCGTCCGGTTAACGGTTAGAATTCCATCATATACATTGATGTCGCTCCATTTCAAAGCACAGATCTCCCCTATACGCAGACCGGTACTAAGGCTGATATAGATACCAAGTCCCGGAAAGGAAAAGTGGCTCTGAATATAGTTCAGAATCTTTTTATGATTTGCCACGGACAAGACCTCCAACTTTTTACCAGCAACGTCTGTTGGGTACTTAATATCCCATTCGTAATAGTTCATCCATTCGTTTTTCACTCCGAATTTCATAACCATCTTCAGGACAATAAGAATGTCCTTAACAGATTTCACGCTCAATCCGCCTTCCAACTTTTCAAGCACAAAGCCTTGTACATCATTTTCATGAAGTTCGTTACTCTCACCAAACTTTGGCAAAATGTGATTTTCAAGAATCAACATGTAGGCTGCCAATGTCGATAGTTTCACATACGGTCGCTTGTCCTCTCGCCATGCGTCCGAAATTTCTCTAATTGTCTTCTGAATCATAATTTTGAATTTAATTGGTTCTAATAATTAGAGAAATATAATAGGTAATGTTCCCCATTTGAGATTTCCGGAATTTAGTGGGGAGTGGGAAATCTATCCTCTTACAGATTTTATGAGTTTCAAAAATGGAATGAATCCTGATGCCAAAAGATTTGGGCGTGGAACAAAATTCATTTCGGTGATGGATATTCTTAATAACCAATTCATTTGTTATGATAATATCCGTGCCTCTGTTGAAGTTGTGGATGGCGATATTGAAACTTATGGTGTAAACTACGGCGATATCTTATTTCAGCGCAGCTCTGAAACGTTAGAAGATGTAGGTCAAGCCAATGTCTATTTGGATAGCAAACCCGCAGTGTTTGGTGGTTTTGTTATTCGTGGAAAAAGTAAAAGTAACTATTATCCTATGTTTTTTCGTTATCTTTTGGCTTCACCAACTGCACGAAAAAAGATAATCGTAAAAGGAGCCGGAGCACAGCACTTTAATATAGGTCAAGATGGATTAAGTAAAGTTTGTCTTAATATTCCTTCAATTCAAGAACAAGAGAAAATAGCAAAACTATTTGAATGTATAGATACTCGAATCGCTACCCAAAACAAAATCATTGAGAAACTGCAATCCTTAATTAAAGGGCTTAGTCAGCAATTGCTTTCATCAGAGAATGATTGGATTTTATATAGACTGGATGACTTGGCGCAAATAAAAAGTGGCTATTCAGGAACACAAGTGAGTTATCAAACCCCTTATAAGGTTTCTCGCATAGAAACTATTAGCAAACATTGTATTGATATACAACGAATTGGCTATGTAGAGTGTATTCCTGAAAGCTATAGGTTAAACGTAGGTAATATTCTGTTTAGCAATATCAATAGTATTCAGTATATAGGAAATACAGCCTATCTTGACAAAGATTATGGACTTTATCATGGCATGAATTTATTGCGAATTATACCCAATACAACCATAGTTAGACCTCGTTTTTTGCATTTACTTCTTTGTACTGATTGGGCAATAAACCATTTTCAAACTATTTGCAATAAAGCAGTTTCACAAGCAAGTATCAACCAAACTGCGTTAGGTAAGAGTCGATTCCCGATCCCACCAATGTCTGTTCAACAACAAATCTGTAGTATGTTTGAACTCACTGAGAGAAAATTGGATAATGAGCAAGAATACATAAGTTGTCTTCAACAGCAGAAACGGTATTTGCTTCAGAAAATGTTTATATAAACATTAGGCTTAATAGATACTTCTTCAATAAAATGTATTGTTCCGTTAATGACTTTTCATTTGCCAAACGGCAATGCAAAGCGTCAAGAGTGTTAGCTATATGTCCTTGTTTCTCTAAGCTTGGTAGTAAAAACTTCATCTTCATAAAGTCATTTTTTTGAAGATTAAACCGTGTACTCCCTTGTGCTAACGGATATATAGCCCTACGAAATGAAGAACTTGAAATGAAGTGGGCAAGGTATTGAGGTAATACACGTTCATCATAGAAATGAATGCCAAAGCAGAAGCTATTCAAATAAAGTTTCTGCGTATTGCCCAAATATACTGCACCTATACCAACTTCTTCCGGAGTTTCAGATGAGAGTGTGAATAAGGCATCACCGTACTGCACACTGTTTTGTTTTTCGTTGGGAGCGATTTGTACCAATTCATAATCCTTTTCCGAGATGTAAGTATTCTGATACACGTTCATATAAGTAATGAATGGCTCACCATATCCGAAATCATCACCGCCTTTTCCGCTTAATCCAGAATAAGCTTCACCCAAATCTGAAAAGCAGACGGTTTCTCCCTTAATACCTTTGTGGATATTATCGTTTAGCCCTTTAATTAAGGATAAAAAATCAGCAATTTCACAGGAAAGGGATATTCCCCATATTCTTTACTCTCCTTGCTGTTCCATCAACTCCTTATAGTGCTGTTCATATTCTTCATCAGTAAAACTTTCAGCACAACTTTTGGATCGAGTTAAAATTCGTAGATTCTCTTGAAATAATATTTCCTGTCGGCTCATTTGAGAACCAAAATATTTAGGAGAATAAAATCTATCAATCTCTGTTTGCTTTAAATTTTTATACCCAAGAGAAACGGCCATTTCTGAAAGTAAGTCAAGTCTAAAAGAATTACTACTATCAAAATGAGGTGATTTTTCGTTTAAACTATCTAAATATTCTCTCCATGCATGTCTAACTTTTTTGTTTTCCTGAAATACTACATCTATTGTATTTAAGGCATCAACCCATTCTTTTGTTATTGGGGTTGATTTTCGATCTGCCATTAGTGTAAGGAAGACTCTTAATTGAGCATCTTTTTTTGCTTTTCTATTTTGGTACTTTATTCCTAATACCCAAACAATAATTGGGATAATAGCAACAGCAATAATCTGACCGATGCCGATAATGATTTGTATATATTCTGTTGTACTCATAATGCTAAATTTATGCAAAGGTAGTCTTTTAGATCAAAACCTATTTGTATAATTCGAAAAATTTTATCTTTAATTAAATATCACACAAGCTAACTATGCAAAATAGCAGAATACACTGCTTCAAGATTGACTCTTCTACACACTTTGATAATAATATAATGAGGAATATTCCGTTTCTAATGTGATGGATGTAGAGCATAATGTTACAAATAATGCGATGTTTTGAGGTATAACCGTCTGGTTATCATAATGAAATTAAGGATTGTTTATTTGTAATGTCCGCAATTAGTTTGAAAATGCTTCACTCTGATTCTTGGGAACAATTCAAGATTCAAGATATTGCATCAATAGGACGTGGTAGAGTTATTAGTTCGGTAGAAATTAGCCAACAAGAAAATCCGTTATACCCTGTGTATTCTTCTCAAACATCAAATGACGGAATTATGGGTTATCTTGATGATTTTATGTTTGAAGGTGAATATATCAGTTGGACGACTGACGGTGCAAATGCAGGAACGGTATTTTATCGTAATGGAAAGTTTAATTGCACTAATGTCTGTGGCTTGTTAAAGCTCAAAAAAGGATTTGATGCCCATTTCGTTTCATTAGTCTTAGCAGAAGCAACAAGGATGTATGTCTCAACTAATTTAGCAAACCCGAAACTTATGAATAACACAATGGGAAACATACAAATCCGTCTGCCAAAATTAGAAGAACAAAAAAGAATCTCCGTTGTTTTCAGAAAGTTACATGGACTATTAGAGACACATAATAGTTTGATCATCAAGTATTCAAAGCAGAAACAATATTTGCTCTCGCAGATGTTCATATAAACATTTGCGAGAGTAAGTATCTCTTTTGTTCTTCGTATCTTATCTTTGTTTTTGCTTCAATATCCAATTTGCTGTTTAACGAAGTCATTAGTGAGGCTATTATACTTTGTCTTTCTTTTGAAGGTAGTTCAATTACAAGCGAAGCTATTTCTGAAATATAATGCCTTTTATGTCCTTCCGATTTAAGTTCCCAATATGATAGATATTCAAACATAAATCGAAGATTTACATTCGGTTTTGCTGTGAGTATTTTTATTGCCGAAGACTTTACCTTAAAAGGGAATGATACATATTTTGCATCCATTGTGAAATCGTCAAAGATTATACACTCTCCTTTTTGATATATGCCAAATTTTTCGTCTGTATACCCCAAGATAAAACCTTTATTCGCAGTTAGAACAGGGGTTAAACTTGTGTCGGTAGAGTATTCATCATTAGCTACAATATATGCAGTAGGTTGTTCGTAATCAAGTAGCTGATTGATTTCAAAGCTCTCTGTATATTCATCTTTCAATAAGGAGAACATCTTTTTTCTAATTGCGGACTTTAATTTTTTCAAATCCTCAATGATTTTGTTTTGGGTGGCAATACGCTCATCTATTAGTCGTAACAGTGTAGCTATTTTAGTTTGCTCCGCTTTGGATGGAATACCAACATAACACTCGGAAAAATTCTTTGTGCTGATGGAATAGATTTTTGTTCCCTGTGCTATTCGTCTAATCTGATTATGAAATGCGGATGACGAAAAAGCATATCCTTTGAAGCCGACAATAGTTTTATTTTTATTGTCTCGCCCATGAATTGTGTGTAAACCACAAACAATATCCTTATTATCAAGATTAAACAACTCAATGACTTTAGCAACCTCATTCGTATCTTCCGAAGCATCAGCAAAGGCTACATCTCCCTCTTTACACAATTCAAAGTTTTTAGGCATATTACCTTCTTTGACATTGGGTAGTTTATCTCTTCTCAAATCCACCATAGTAGGAAGCCCAACATGAATGAGTCCATAATGTAAGTTCATCATGGCTTTCTCCCCATATTCAAGTTGTTCCCAACTCAGAGAATTGGTTGAATAGAAATCCAATAGCTCAGACACTTTACATATTTCCCACTCTCCACTAAATTTAGGGAATCTCAAATGGGGAACATTAAGGACTTTATTTTCGTTATTATCTGTCATAATCATTATTCTTTATCGGGATTGATATCAAACGGCAACAATTTGTCGCCATTATTAAACCGGTCGAAATCAGAGATAAACGAACGGTCTTGAATCACTTTATATTTTTCATACTCACCATACGCCTTCTCTCGTGCTTCTTCTTGAGAAACTTTACCAGCTGAATCTTGTACTTGATAGTCCATTGTAGCAAGAAACTGTTCAAGACGCTGCTTCCATTCGGCCATCGTTGTAATGATATGGCGTTGGGCACGCTGCTCTGCAAATTCAAGAAATACGTTAGTTATGCCGTTGAGTTCTGAAACCTCTTTGTCTGACAAGTAGTTCTTTGCCACAATCGTATCAGACTTCTGGACTCTGCCATCGGGAGCTTTCTTCCAAGTGGTCAATCCCATGTGCGGCATTTCCGAGTCGGCACGTTCATATACTATTTCGGCAGCGGTACGATGAGTTACAGCCAAGTGCATCATATTTTGCACCATCTTGAAGAACAATTTGGTACAATCCGATTTCGAATCGTAATCGGCACTGCATTCGGCATAGATGTCTGTTATCTTTTGGTAGTATCTGCGCTCTGATGTGCGTATCTCACGAATACGCTCCAGCAAATCATCAAAATAATCTTTGCCAAAGTGTTTTCCCTGCTTCAAGCGTTCGTCATCAAGGGCATATCCTTTAATAATAAACTCCTTCAATACAGATGTAGCCCAGATACGGAATTGAGTGGCCTGATAGCTATTGACACGATAACCTACCGCAATAATGGCATCCAAATTATAGAACAGAGGTGTACGTTCTACATCCCGTTCTCCCTCTGATTGAACTATCCCAATTTTTCGGATAGTTGCCTCTTTTGTAAGCTCGCCTGTTTCGTAAATCTGACCAAGATGATAGTTGACAGTCCGTACATCCACCCCGAACAAATCGGCCATACGCTTTTGTGACATCCAAAATGTTTCACTGTTGAATATCACTTCTATTCGTGCCTCGCCTTGCGCCGTTTTATACAGCAAAATGTTAGAACTCAACGAATTTTGCATCAATTCGTTTGTCGAAATTGTTCGAGTAAAATAATCGCGAGCTTGTTGTACCAACACTTTTTGGGCATCGGCATTTTCGGCAACAATCATACACGCCATACGCGAAAGACGGAAGATATTGACCTTACGGAATGAGCCGCTTCCAATCCTTACCATATCAACCGCTTGGTTGAAATGGTCGTCTACATTCATTCCTTTTTCACCTGCCACCTTGATAGCCTTGTCTATGACTCTTTGGAATTTCCAATAAGCCGAATAGCCCATAGCAGCGCACAGGTCGCGAGAACTCCAGTATTCGTTTCCGCCCTCATCCTGACGGCGTATATTGTCGAATGATGGACGCATTTCGGGGATGTTGTCTATCTCTGCCATAGTGTAATTATTCAACCAGTCCCAATTCTTTCAAATAGCCTTCTATTTCCTTATCCAGTTCGGCTCGCTTGGCTTCCAATTCCTTTATTTCAGCCATGACTGCTTTGATGTCAATAGGCTCTTCTTCCTCAAAAGTATCGACATAGCGAGGAATATTCAAATTATAGTCATTTTCGGCAACCTCCTGCAACGTAGCAAGATGACTGTACTTTTCAATTTCCTTGCGGTCACGATAGGTTTCTACAATCTTCTGTATATGCTGAGGGCGGAGTTTGTTCTGGGTCTTGACCTTTTCAAACTCTTTGCTGGCATCAATGAACAAGATATTATCGTCTTCCTTACGGCATTTCTTCAATACGAGAATACAGGTCGGAATACTTGTACCATAGAATATATTGGCTGGCAAACCGATAATAGCATCGATATAGTTTTTCTTCTCTATCAGGAAGCGGCGTATAACACCCTCTGCATTCCCTCGAAACAGAACTCCGTGCGGAGCAACGCAAGCCATCGTACCACCTTCATTGAGGTGATGAACCATATGCAGAATAAAAGCATAGTCGGCTGTTTTCTTAGGTGCAAGTCGTCCTGCTTTACTGAAACGGTCGTCGTTGTTGAATTTGTCGGCAGCACTCCATTCGGCAGAGAACGGAGGATTTGCAACCACTGCATCGAACTGCATATCATCGAATGCGTCCCATTCAAGCGTATCGCCATTCTCTATTTTGAAGCTGCTGAATCGGATACCGTGCAGCAACATATTCATTCGGGCAAGGTTGTAAGTAGTCGGATTTTTCTCCTGTCCATAGATATATGCCGCCTTACCGATACTTGCTGCACGGAGCAATAGTGAACCACTACCGCAAGTAGGGTCGTAAACATTACGCAAACGGTTATGCCCAAGAGTAACAATCTCCGCCAATATGCGGCTGACCTCTTGCGGAGTATAGAACTCACCGGCTTTCTTGCCTGCGCCGGCTGCAAACTGGCTAATCATATATTCGTAAGCATCGCCCAAAATATCAATTTCTTGCGAGGCCTCTACACCAAAGTCAATATCGTCCAATGCAAGAAGCACATTGCTGACGAGCGTGTTTTTATCATCTGCTGTTTTTCCCAATTTAGGCGAAGCCAAATCAATGTCCGAGAACAATCCGCCAAAATCCTCTTCACTATCCTGTCCCAAAGTGCTGTCTTCTATACGCTTCAACGAGCGTTCCAACATAGGAAGAACATTTTCTTTCCGCTTGATAGCCTCAATTACGGACGAAAACAAGAACTTCGGTTCAATGAAGTAGCCTATATTTTCCAAGCACTGGTTCTTAACCTCTTCCTGCAATTCCGGTGCATCCGAATCGGTCATTTCCCATAATTCCTTGAATGTAACTTCATCATCATCCAACGCACTGTTAGCGTATGTTTCTATCTTCTCCGACAGGTATTTGTAGAAAATGAATCCCAAGGTAAAATACATAAAATCGCTTGCCGACATATTGCCACGCAAACGGTTTGCGACCTCCCAAAGCTGGTCACGGAGTTTCTGTTGCAGTTCTTCGCTCATATCTTTATTGCTCTATATTATCTTGTTTACATCACTTTCCGGCAATGGTATATTGCTCTCTATTATACTTCTCAGGTCATCTAGCACTTTCCCTTTATATGAGAAATATTTTGCCCCTTGATATGCACCCGATGTATTCCGTTTCTCTTCCGGCATAAACGTACCGACAAAAGGGGACAATTTATAAATACGACCTTCGTATTCAACGGAATCATCGCTTGCCACCTTGACTTCCGTATCCGTAGGAATAAAGGTAACGCATTCCCCTATTTTAATACCGACCATGCTGAATTTGAAACGACCTCGCTTTACGGTTCGCTTCTGCACGACAGGCAATGAATCTTTTTCGTTATGGCAAACCGGTTTATTATCTACATAGACCGTAACAACCGCATCATCAATCATCTTGGCTATGTCATTGAATATATCCAAAGCTATTTGTGGCGGCACATTGAAAAACTCCCGATTCTGACGAATACGCAAATCCGTCAACCGATCAATAGTCTTGTGTACATGCTTTTCAACATCGTTATATTTGACCGTCTGAATGGTTGCATAAATCTCAAAAGGCAACGGAACAGCCGTGTTGTCAAGTTCCTTGGAACGTATATCTACAGGCCGCGCACTTTTACCGATCTTGACCCAATCCTCACGAAAACTTGGATTAGTCAAGATATACACATATCCGGGTTCATTTGTCTTTACCATATCAGTATTTCTTTTAATCCCAACTGAAAGTGCGTATGATATTACGCAATCTGTCTAAAATCCTCGTCAACGCCTTTCTCGTCTTTATCAATCCGAGATGCTTCTCTTTCAATGCTTTTTGTATGATTTCCGGCTGCTCTTTTTGCAGGTAGTCATATTCTTTGAGGAAGTGATTCAATACCGATGACGATATTTCCTCTTCCTCAGCCAATGAGTTGACGGCATTTTCTCGCTCAACGGCAATATAGTGGTTCAACCGTTCTTCCAAATCGCTTGTACCGTCAGCTTTGTCTCGCTGAATCATGAAGTTTTCCTTATCGTCATCCACATTCTTTTGAATGAAACCATCGATAAGTTTGGCTTTGCTGCGCATTTCTGCGTCTTTAATCATCGTATCAATGATATTCTGACGGCGTTCTGCGTAATCGGCACTATATGGGTCAAGTTCTGCAATGAGTTCAAGGATATATGCCACATTGATAATGTCGCTATGTAGGAGTTCAAGGCAGAAATCCACATCACCGAAGTCTCCGTCATCCGGAACATCTGTATCATCATCCGGTTTGGGTGACGGTGCTGGATCAACGAGTGCAAAAGTATCATGGATATCAAGATACTTACTCCTGAAATCCATAAACTGCTGTTCCGTCATGCCGAGATCATCAGCTTCTTCGCTATAATCCTCATATATTTGAATCTCTGCGTGTTTACGGATAATATCACGAAATGCCAAAACAAACTCTTTCTTAGCCGTTTCGCTCTGCAAAAGGTCTATGCAGTTTGTGTCCGGGTATTTCTTCAGAAAATCGGATGCAAGTTCCTTGTATTCCTGTTTGATTTCTTCAAACGGAGGTCGCACTATTTCTTCCGGATTGTTGCTGTTACTGAATAATTTGATAGCAGCATCCACATTGCTCTTCAAATCACGGAAACATACAATCTTTCCGAAGCGTTTCTTTTCGTTCAGCACACGGTTCGTCCGGCTAAATGCCTGCAACAAGCCGTGGTATTCCATGTTCTTATCTACATAGAGCGTATTAAGTTTCTTGCTGTCAAAACCGGTAAGGAACATTCCGACAACAAGGCAAAGATCAAGCGGCTTCATATCGGCTCGCTTCTTTTTCATGCGCAGGTTGATGTCATCGTAATATGCACGGAAGTTCTCAGTCGTAAACGATGTGCCGAACATTTCGTTATAGTCATCCATGATGGCTTGCAGCTCATCGACTTCGCCTGCACTGTCATTCAGATAAGAACCTGTACCCATTCCTGTCAGTTCATCATCCTGACTTCCATTGGCTGCATAGGTAAATACTGCACCTATACGAATCTTAGGATTCAGTTCCTTGAATATCTTGTAATAACGGATAAGCATCGGCACTGACTGCACGGCAAACAGCGCATCGAACTCTCCGTCAAATGTTGACTTATTGAAATTATTAAGGATGAATTGGGCTATTTCCGTCATGCGATTGGTACTGCCGTTCTGCACCTCCTCACTGCCATGATAGTATTCCACAAGAAAACCGAGAACATTCTCATCAGCAATGGCATCCTTAATCAGATAGCGATGCAGGCAGTTGCCGAACACCTCTTTGGTCGTATGACCATCAACTGCATTCTCTGTAAATATTGGAGTTCCGGTAAATCCGAATATCTGGGCATTATCGAAGAATTGCATAATCTTCTTATGACTCTCCCCGAAATGGCTACGATGGCACTCATCGAATATCATCACGATACGAGAATGGCGTATCGAATCTATTTTGCTGCTATACCATGTCTTGCTTACGGCTGCATTGAGTTTCTGAATAGTGGTAATGATAATCTTGGAGTTGCTATGCAGACGTTTTACCAACTCGTCCGTATTGTCCGTACCGTCAACGGCTCCCGGTTCAAAGGCTTCATATTCCGACTGTGTTTGTGTATCAAGGTCATGGCGGTCGACAACGAACATTACCTTATCTACATCATCTAACTCCGAAACGAGTTGCGCAGTTTTGAATGAAGTCAAAGTCTTTCCTGCCCCTGTTGTATGCCAAATATAACCGTTATCATTGGAGTTCTGCACTCGATCCAATATCTTTTCTACTGCATAGAACTGGTATGGGCGCAACACCATCAAGCATTTATCACCTTCATGTAATACGATGTACTTTCCGATAATCTTACCGAGCGTACACTTTTCCAAGAAAAACACAGCAAACTTATCCAGTTCATTGAATGGCAGGTTTGCCGCATCCGTCCAGTTGAATGTAAATTTATATCCGCCATTGGGATTATTGGCGAAATAACGAGTGTTCACACCATTGGAGATGACAAACAACTGAATATAATCGAACAACCCATGAAAGGATGTCTTATGATAGCGTTGAATCTGATTGTATGCCTGTTTGAGTTCTACTCCCCGACGTTTCAATTCAATCTGAACTAAAGGGAGACCATTGATAAGAATCGTCACATCATAGCGACACTTCTTTCGTCCCTCCACCGTAATTTGGCTCGAAACCTGAAATTCGTTCTGACACCATTGGGTACGATTAAGAAACTCTACCCAAATGCGCTGTCCGTTAGCCGTATCAAGAGGATATAGGTCGCGAAGCTTCTTTGCTTTTTCAAAGCGAGTACCACCTTCCAGATAGATTAATATCTTCTCGAACTCTTCATCCGTAAATGAGTTACGGCCAACTTCCGCCAGTTGTTTCTTGTTGTGAATTTCCAACTGCCGCTTGAAATTGGCATAAAGATTATCTTCTTCGGTAATCTGAACATACTCGTAGTCCATTTGCCGAAGTGTGGCTATCAGTCCGGCTTCCAACGCCGCTTCGCTCTGTATTGACATATTCTTGCGCCCTGTTATGGTGTTATTACTTATCTATTCCGGCTTGCAGTATTCTGATACCTAATGCATTTTCTATCTTGCACAAGGTTTCTAATGACAGATTCTCGCGACCTTTCAACACCTTGGAGACATATTGCTGAGTGCAATTCATCTTCTCGGCCAACGCTCGTTGTGTCATACCAAGTTCCTCCATTCGGTTTGACATAGTTGCAGCGATAGCTTGCGAATGACACATCCACTTTTCGTCTTTATTCTCCTCCGTTCCTTCAACCAATCCTAAAACCGTGTCTATCTGTTTTTCAGCCATTGTATACATCAAAAAATACCTTTGCCTTACTCTGTAGGCAAAGGTAGTATAAATAATCGAGATGACACAACTTTCAGGTTGTTGATTGATTTTTTTTGAGCAAAGAATATTCCTATTTAATTGCTGTTATCCTTAAATCATATCTACGGCTACCAGCATCAAGAGCAACATCATACTCTTTCAGTCCTTTTTCAACTGCAATCAGATGTAATTCATCCTTATCCTTTGGGATTATATCTGGACCATAATAAATTGCATTCAAACATCCGACATCTGGAATTGATGCATAATTATTCTCATCCTCTAAGTTATAATACAGCATTCTCCATTCATGTTCATGTTCGTATTCTTTTTGGTCCTTATAAAGATAAGATCGATACCAATATAATTGATTGACTGATATCATGGAAGACAAAAAGTTCAACCAATTTTTATCTCCAACTTGCTTAAAATACTCGTAAGTATGAATATTTCCCTCATCCAATGTAACGTCAGGTCTTAATTCAGTATAAATCACAGGAAAGAGATTTACATCCATTCCCAATGAGTTATATTTAAAAATACATTTTCTAAGATCGTATTCTAATGCAAATCCCTTATACCCATCAGCATATCTATCCCACATATATTTTGACTGTACACTTTCTGTAAAACATGCTATTTTTGCACTATTTCTCGGATTTCTAAAACGCGACTCTTGCTTTTTTATCGCAGACCCAATGTTGTTACAAAAATCCATATATTCATCTGTCAATATTTTATCTATAATTTGTTCATCCGTATATCCACACTCTCTGTAGTAACATATTTGCGTTGCCTTTTCTGCCCTTATATCAGAGGATTTCTGGGTTATATGCGACAATGTTATGCGCAATGCATCCTTTAATGCCTTTTTTAAATCTTCGCGAATTTTGTCTTGATCTATATATAAATATGAATCATACTTATCCGGAAACATTCCTGCATGGCATAATGAAATAGTTCCGGATTTTAATGATTCAATAGTATAACCTTTATCGTCTATTTTACGATATCTATTAAGTACATGACAAAATTTTGAATACATCGAATTTAGGTGTGTATGTCGGTCGG
>OMEK01000241.1_pt1 | contig 20252 bp, 19 predicted proteins | sample 1645351 | NCBI WGS metagenome assembly OMEK01 (sample SAMEA103958146, study PRJEB25191) | human gut metagenome
TTGATTCTTACTATTTATAATATAGGCCTTTATTATCTTACTTGGATTACTCTTTATTGTCTTCATAAGTAAGATTCCTCTTTTAGCTCTAGAAGTCTTTTCTAACTCAGTTAGGCGCATTCTTTTAGCAGTTCCTTTATCAGTAAGTATTGTTAGATATTCACTAGCAACATCAAATAATATGCCACTTACAACATAGTCATCTTTTAAGCTGATAGCTTTAACACCTGCGGCTTTAATACCAACAACTGGTACTTCATTTATATCATACCATAATCCATATCCGTTTGAAGTGGCTATGAATACATTAGATAATGTAGAATCAGTAACAGATATTACTTCATCAGTACCCTTAAGATTCATCATCTTAATTGGTTTACTATATCTTTGTACTTTAAATTCATTTAATAGGGTTCTCTTAACCATACCATTCTTAGTAAAACTTGTTATATATCTTTCTTCATCAAAGTTATATACTGGTATTGAGTTAATTACTTTTTCTTCTGGACTTAAACTTATAATATTACTGATATGTTTACCAAGTTCTTTCCATTTTACTTCTGGAATATCATATACTGGTAAGTATAAATAGTTACCTAAATTAGTAAACAATAATAATGTATCAGTAGTAGTAATATTATATAAACCTGTTACGTAATCATTTTCTTTTAAAGTAGTCTCTTCTTCTTTGGCAGTATTATAACTTCTTTGGGGTACTTTTTTAATGTATCCTTCATTAGTTACTACTACTACTACTTGTTCTTTAGGTATCATTCTTGTAGTATCAACTTTTATTTCTTCTAATTCTTCTAAGCGTTCTTCTTTAAATTTTATTCTACTTGTATAGTTAACTATATTTTCTAATACTTCTTTTTCACTATTTAAAGTATCTTTTTGTTCTAATAATAGATTTTCAAAATCTAATAATTCGTTATTATCTTCTATATGTAATTTATTTTTTAAGTGATTGTTTTCTTCAATTAAATCTTCTAATTTATTTCTTTTGGCCATGATTCTATCAAAGTCTTCTTCATAAGCTATTACTAGTTCATATATTTTTAGAATTATTTCTCTATTTTTCCAAATATAATAGTTCTTTTCGGCATCTTCTATATATGATGTATAATCATCATCAGTACCACTATTCATTAGGCTTTTTACACTATCTAGAGTTACTTCTAATGTTTCTTCATTTTCTCTTACTTTATCTTCAACTGTAGATAATTCTATATTATAATTATCTTCATTTATTTTAGTAAAATATTCATCATTTTTTATTGAGGTCATTAATGAAGAATATATGTTATCTTCCATGACTTTATTTTTTTCTGTGTATTCTTCTTTTTCTTTTTCTAATTTGGCTCTTTCTTGTTGCATATAGAGTTCAAAAGATTTTTGGTTGGCTCCTAGAATAAGATTAGAACTATGAATTTTTTGTTTCATATTATTTAATTCTTGAATAATTCCATTAACTCCATCAACTTTTTGGTTTAATTCTTGAAATATTTCATCAAAATTGGATAAAATATAGCTTTCTTGGGTATCATTTATGTTCGTAGCTTGTGTTTCTTGATTAGCTTTGTTACTGTTTTTTTCGTTATAGAAAAGGCGATATTCTGTCCAAATTTGTTTTAAAGTATTAATGTTAGTATTTAATGCTAGAGACTGTTCAATATTTTTTTGGAGGTATATTACATTATTAATGGTGTTATCTATAGGTTTTATGGCTTTTAATTCATCATATAGCATGGTTGCACGGGTACGATATTTACTTTTATCTAGGTTATTTAATCGGGAAATATCATTGGGATTATTAACTACTATACTTTTTTCTTCATAATTAGCTATGTTATTTTCGTTCATTATCTTCTCCTTTAACGATGTTATCATAGTTTGTCATTTTGTTAATAATATTTTTAATGTTTTCCCACTCAGTATTATTTTCTATATTTACTAAAAATTGTTTATTATTACTAATTTCTAGTTTCCCTAAATATAGTATTATATTGCCATATTTATCTTTTTCGTTTTTGGTGTATATTACATACTTATATTTTGTATCCGGCATTTCAAAGGCACATAATAGTTCTACTTCTATTGCACTTTCTATCCCATTAACTAAAGTAATTATTTTTTTATTATCCATTTGTAGCACCCCTTTTTATTATATTAGTTTACCATAATTTTTTTTATTAATATATTATTCTTTTATTTTTTTAGCCACAAAATATCGACAATCGTTAGCACAGTTATTTTTTAGGTAATCGTTTAAGTTTGCAATATTGTTAATAGAACTTACTTTTTTGTTATTCTCATCATAGAATCCTTTAAGTCTTAGTTTATTATAGGCAATGTCACCGACTACATAATCATATTCTTCAAAATATTCTGTATATAGATTAGTGAATTCTTCTTGATTGAAGGCATCTTTATAATTTTTAATTATTTCATATTTATTATTATTTACTTCTATCATATTTTACTCCTTTAAATAGTCTATTTGAAAGGCTGATTTTTGTTTTTTATATTTTTCTATATTGGAGCCTGAATGCCAAGTTATATAGCCGCCGGTTAAGCCGTTTTCAAATAGAGCGGTTATTTGCGCTTTTACTTCTTCAGCGTTATATTCTATTCCATTTGGATCTACCCAACCTTGAACGTTGTATGATTGAACCCAAGTTCTAACGATGGCTTTTGATGTTGTATCTTCTTGGCGTTTTACTACTTCTTTACTCCAAGCACTGATTAATTCATACGGATGGTTCCAAGGTTTATTGATACCGTAGGAATTATTTGCAAAATGGTCGGGGTATGGCATTGCACTGATGACGTCAACAACATTGGATAGTGCTGGCCAGTATTGACCATAAGCGGTAGTGTAATAACTATTTGAAGATTCTCCAAATACATCAACTGATACATATGCTCCTTTTTCGTGAATCGCATCGGTTGCATATCTTAGAAAGTTTTGAATGGCTTCAACTTTATCTTCGTTATATTGATTTTTAAAATCAATGATATTATTTTTTTCTAAACTTTGAGTACGATCTGGAAAACGGACGTAGTCAAAATTTATTTCATTAAAACCAAATTCGTTGATAGCTTCTAGGGCTAAGGATACATTATAGTACCAAACATCTCTGGAATATGCTGTTGGCCAGTATGAAGAACCTATTTTGTAAGGATCAGTAGTGTTTTTTTTCACAATGGCATTTTCAGGATGATCTTTTACATAATAATCATCTTTGAATACTGTTATTCTACCTATTAGATAAAATCCCGCATCTTTAAGTTTTTTAATTGCTTTAGCATAATCTTCTTTACTATTATTTGCATACTTGTAACTTGTCGGTGATATTTTTTTCATAACTTCTGATTCATAGCCAATGGCCCCATTGTCTTTAATGTCTACTACGAAAGCATTTATTTTAGTATCTTTGGCTAGTTCAATATAATCATCTACCTTAGATAGAACGCTACTAGTATCATTTAAGTATAGTGAATATACTGCTTCAGGCATTTTATTTTCACTAAATTTAATTTTTTCGACAGGGAAAAAGTCCAATTTTTTAACATCACCACCACCGTAAAGATTTTTTATTTTGGTGTGTTTTTCCATATTGTAAGTTTGGGCCGATTCTTCTTTGGTTAGCGTTGTATATTTACTGTATACATATCCTTCTTCTCCACCTTGTTTTACTTTATACATATTAACATTACCTTGTTTGTCAACTTTATCGTATGATAGTACTTGTAACTCTGTTTCTTTAGAAAGATTGGCAACTATTTCTATGCTATCTTCACTTTTTAATAAAACAGTGGGTGTTCTAACGTAAACTTTTTCTTCTTTTATAATATTTTTTTGATTACTTACTAAATTGTCCTTGCTTACATAATATATTTTATTGTCAATATTTACTTTTAAATAATCTTCGTTATCTTTTAAGGTGTCGGTTTCTTTTATTTTTACTTCTTCACCACGAAATATTTTAATAGCTGGTTTGAGATTTTCATCATATAAATCTATTTGACTGGTTGTAGCTGAAATATACATGGTTTTATTTTCTGCAAATAAATTTTTGGTTAATTTTGTAATGAAAAATATAATGACTGCTATAATTATTAATAATATTATAAATCGTATTATTTTTTTAATACTTACTTTTCTTCTTTTGGCCATTTTATAATCCTCCTATGCTTTTTTTAGTATAGCAAATTTTTATAGTTTTTTCTAGTTATATTTAAAATATTCATTAAACTTTTTTTCTTCAAGCAATGTTGTGGTTTCTTCGTGACCTGGATATATTGAAATGTCATCATTGTATTTTTTTATTTTATTTATGCTAGCTAGCATTTGAAGGTAGTCGCCAGTGGGTAAATCACATCTTCCAATATCATCCTTAAAGATGAAATCTCCTACAAACATCGCTTTTTCTTTAGGAAAATAGAAAGTTATTGAATCTGCAGTGTGACCTGGTGTATATATTACTTCGAAAGAAAAATTCCCTATTTGGTATGTTTTTTCTTCTAGATTGTTTTTGTCATATGTTTTAGTTTGATAATTTTTTAAAAGTTGATTTAATGCTCCTATGTGGTCAAAATGATTATGGGTAATTAATATACCTTTTAAATCAGTATTTTTTATGATTTCATCTATTTTAAAATATTCATCAGCAGGATCAATAATCAATGTTTCATTTCCTTCTTTTAAAATGTAACAATTTGTTTTTAGCATTCCTAGCTTTAAATTAATTATTTCCATACGTTCCTCTTTTCTTTTTTTATTATATCATAAAAGGAGTATCGTTTTCATAATACTCCTTATTGTTTTTTTATTTTTTTAGTTGTTTTTATATATGTTAGAAATTCTTCTAATAGTTCATAGCTAAATATAGAATTGTAAAAGCAATCAATGAAGGTTTTTTCTATCTGATAGCGTTTTAATATTTCGTAATCACCAGACATTGCAAAGGCAGGAAATAAAACTTCTATAATAGTGCCTGTTAGGTTAGTTAAAACAGTATTTAGGTGTTCATTGGTGTTGCTATATACTAAGCCATCATCATCTAAATCAATGATTTCAACATTTCCATCATTATTAAATAGGACATTTTCATAGTATATATCGACTGGGTATAAATCATTATTGGTCAGTTCTTTTACTTTTTCTATTAATAAATTTAATGATGAAGCTATAAAGTCTTGTTGATAATTAGACAGATAATTAAGATGATAATAATTTTTGTAATATTTCATTAAACAGCCAATTATAAATTTGTTATAATATACTACTGTTTTTGGAAAGTGAGTTTTGGTTATTACCCTAGATGCTTCATTTAATATTTTGAAATTAGTGCTTCTATCAATAGTATAATCATTATATATTTTTATTATTCTATTTTCATCATACATAGATATTATACTTTTGCTGCCACTTGCTAATTGGTTAGATAAAAACTTGGATAAATCTATATAATTTATATGAACTTTTTCCATAACTTCTCCTTTTTTGATTTACTATTATACAATAATTATTAAATAGTGGCAAATTTTATTAAAAAGTTATTGTCAAAAATTATTTTATATGTTATTATAGTGTTGTTATTTTTATTTGGCGATGTAGCTCAGCTGGCTAGAGCGTCCGGTTCATACCCGGAAGGTCGGGGGTTCGATCCCCTCCGTCGCTACCAAATGTTTGTTGCTAGATATATGTCTAGTTTTTATTTTAGAAAAAATGATCAAGTTTGAAGGAGCTAAAATTTAGCTTGCTTCATTTGATCATTTTTTTCATTTCTCTTTCTAAATCTCTTTGTTTAATTACTTCTTTTTTATCATAATTCTTTTTACCTTTAGCTATACCAATTAATACTTTGGCATATGGTCCTTGGAAATAAATTTTTAATGGTACAACGGTGTACCCTGATATTTCTATTTTGTCTTTTATTTTTAATATTTCTTTTTTATTTAGAAGTAATTTTCTAGTTCTTTTTTCATCGTGATTAAATCTATTCCCCTTTTCATATGAGGATATGTTTGAATTTAATAAATAGGCTTCATTATTTTTGATTATAACATAACTATCTTTGATATTGGCTTTGCCACTTCTTAAAGACTTTATTTCTGTTCCAGTTAGAACTACTCCTGCTGATATGGTATCTTCGATGTAATAATCATATTGAGCTTTTCTATTTATTATTTCCATATTATCACCTAGCTTTCGTTTAATGGTTTAACATTTATGCTACTATCGTACATTTTTATAACTTTGCTGTATTTTTCATAAAGGCTTTGATATTTTTTGTTATATGAAGAATTCATTTGGCTAAATGGTATAACTTTAAATGATCCATTAGAAATGTGTGTATATAATAGTTCGTTATCTAAGTTTTCTAATGTAATTTTAGTTTCATTATTAGTTGTAGTCTTAACAATATCTACCATTGTCATTAATCCTACTCTTTTATTATAATCAGAGTCTGATGATTGAGCAGATATAAAGTTTCCTAACGAATAGATTACTAATGTATCATCGATGAATTCAATTGGATTTATTATATGTGGATGATGTCCAATGATGATATCAACCCCTAAACTTGCTAAGAATTCAGCTTGTTCTTTAGGATTTTTCCCTTTTGGATACTTAGTCCACGGTTCTGCTGAAGGGTTGGTAAAGCTAGTTACATCTTTACCCCAATGCATAGATACAATTACTACATCTGCTTTGTCACGTACTGCTTCAATATCTTTTTTGGCTTGTTCATAGTCAAAAATATTAGCTAAATAGTCTTTTATCATTGGGAAGAGTGTAACCGTTTAATCCTTTCGTATAAGCGAGAAATGCATAGGTAATTCCATTTTTTTCGTAAATTTTTGTCATGCTTTCTTTTCTATCTTGGGCAGATTTATAGGTTCCTGCGGCAATTACTCCTAAATCAGTTTGTTTAAGCCAAAATTCTCTAGATTTCAAAATACCTTGTTCCTTTTTATCGTAACTGTGATTTGTTGCGGTGCTTACTAGGTTAAAACCCGCATCTATGAAAGCTTCACCTACTTCATATGGAGAGTTAAAGTTTGGCCATCCTGATAGTCCTAATTCTTTTCCTCCGAGAATTGTTTCTTGATTATAGAAGGCTAAATCGAAATTGCTAACGATTGGTTTAATTAATTCTAATTGATGGGTACAGTCATATGTTTTTGTACTTGAATCATAACAATCTTTGTATACTCCGTCGTGATATAGAGCATCTCCTACCATTACTAAACTAATTTTACGTTCAAATGGTTTTACTTCATAATTAATTTCGTCAGAATTTTTTATAGTGGGTTTAGTTCCGTTAAAAATTTTATGAAATGTGTATCCTAGTCCAATTGATAGAACTGTTAACAAGACTAGGGAGATACTTAATTTAATTGTATTTTTTCTCTTCCTTTTCATCATATCCCTTTATCCTTTTCTTAATCTTTGGTTTTTCTAATTTATCTTTATTATTTTTATTTATTATCATAAAGTCTACTGTTTGTGCTTCTTTGGAAGCTCCAATTACTTTTACGGTAACAACATTGCCAAAAGTAAAGGTGTTTTCCTGTTTTTTACCTCTTAGAGTTAGACTTTCTTCGTTATATTCATAACTATCTTTAGGTAGATTTTCTATCTTGGCTAATCCTTCTACGGTGTTATCTAGTTCGATAAAGATACCAAACTCATGCACTCCGCTAATTAGACCTTGATATTCTTCGCCAATATGTTTTTCCATATACTCTGCTTTACGCATTTTATCAACATCGCGTTCGAATTCCTCAGCGGCTTTTTCTCTTTCAGAACAATGAACGGCTATAGATGGTAGGTTTGTTTCCCATTTTTCCACCACTTCTTTGCTGATATTATATAGATAATCTTTGGTTAGACGGTGTAAGGTTAAATCGGGATATCTTCTAATTGGCGAGGTGAAGTGGGAATAGCATTTGCTTCCAAGACCAAAATGGCCAATGTTATAATCGGAGTATTCGGCTTTTCTTTGAGTTCTAATGGCCATTTTATTTAAAACCGCACTGGATTTATTTTCGTTTATAATACTAACAATTTTTTGAAAATCTTGTGGAGTGATATCCTTATTTTTTCTTTTTATACCGGTAATTATTATACCTCTACTAGATAAAAATTTGATAAATTTGGTGAATTTTTCTTCTTTTGGAATGTCGTGAACACGGTATATTGAGGGTAGGTCACGACAATAATTATTATAAGCAACCGTTTCATTAGCTGCGATCATATATACTTCAATTATTTTTTCTCCCGTTCCTTGGGTTCTTCTTTGAATTTCTATTGGAACGCAATTGTCGTCAACAATAATTTTACATTCATCGGTTTCAAACTCGATATAACCACGAGATATCATTTTGTTTCTCAAGATTTCTGCTAAGTTGTTCATATTTACTAGGGTATTAACATATTTTTCGTAGCCAGGTGCTACAATGTTATTATCTAAAATATCGTTTACCTTTTTATAGGTCATTTGGATTCTACTTCTTATGATACTTTCAAAAATGTCGTAATCAACAATTTCACCTTTGTCGTTTATTTCCATCTTACAGGTAAATGCTAATCTGTCAGTTTCAGGATTTAAACTACATATTCCATTAGATAGTTTAGGGGGGAGCATCGGTTCAGCGCCTCCTGGAAAGTAGATACTAGTTGCTCTTGCATATGCTTCTTTATCAATTTCACTACCTTCTTTAACATAATAACTAACATCGGCGATAGAAACAGTAAGGCAGTGATTACCATTAGCTAGTTTTTTATATGAAACAGCATCATCTATATCCTTAGTATCATCTCCATCAATAGTAAATATTTCTTCATCTCGCAGATCGACTCTACCTTTTGCTAATTCTTTAGCAATTATTTCTTCGGTTAAATAGCTTGGAATATGTTTTAATTCTTCTTCTATTCCTTTAGAAAAACCATGGTGAAATTTATGTTTGTAGATATATGCTAAGGTATCATCACCGGCATTATTTTTATGTCCAGTAATTCTTACTACCTCACCTATATATGATTTTTGATCTTTAAATGGTTTTACTAATACATAGTGGCCTGGAACAGCTCCGTTAGTATAATCATCTGGTATCATAATATCGTTTTTGCTTTCTTTTTCGCCTAGTTTTTTGACATAATTTTTACCATTTAGAATATAAAATTCCCCAACTATATCTTCGATATCACGATTTAGTATTTTTATTATTTTCCCTTCTTTAGGGTTAGCTCTATTCAATTCTAAGGCTACTAAATCTTTTTCGATAGCCCCGTTTAAATCTCTTTTATCTATAAAAATATCTTTGTCATAGCCTTCTACTTTGACAAATCCATTACCACTTGCAGTTATCATAATGGTTCCTTTTAACATATGTGAGTCTTCAAATAAAATATATTTATTTTTTTTGGTGTAATACACTTCTCCATCTTCACATAGTTTGTTTAATTCTTCTACAAATGTTTTTATATCATCTTTGGTGTTTAATTTTAATTTGTCGATAAATTCATCTGTTGTTAGCGCTCTTCCCCCACTATCTTTTAATAGTGCTAATATTTTTTCTTTCACCTTTATCACCTACTAATAATAGTATAAACTATATTTTTTGATAAAGAAAGAATTTTTGTAAAATTTTACTTCTAAAAATAATTAGTTTGATGGGTATATATATTTGAAATATATATAATAAAAGACCAAGAACAAGACCAAGCAAAATAAAAACTCTTGAATTTCAAGAGTACAATTACAAATGGTCGGGAAGACAGGATTTGAACCTGCAACCCTCTGGTCCCAAACCAGATGCTCTACCAAGTTGAGCCACTTCCCGAATAAAAAAATGGTGGAGAATAAGGGACTCGAACCCTTGACCCTCTGCGTGCAAGGCAGATGCTCTAGCCAACTGAGCTAATTCCCCACTGACGCATTTGATTATATCATATTGATTTTTGATTTGTCAACATTTTTTGTAATAAATTCATAAAAATATATGTATTTTGTAAAAAAAATATGCTACAATTGCGAAATATATGTTATAATACATATTGTTATATAAAGGAGGATTTATGGAGACGTTATTAATAATTGTATCAATATTACTAATCTTATTAGTGTTATTACAAAGTGGAAAAGCAGAAGCGGCTTCGCAAATTATTCAAGGCGGTAATACTGATTTGTTTTCAAACAGGAAAGAACGTGGCGGAGAATTATTTATTAGTAGATTAACTATGGTAGTTGGAATGATTTTCTTTGTTATTTGTTTATTTTTATCTTTGTAATTTTTAAAATAATAATCTTTTATGGATTATTTTTTTATTGTTTTAATTTTGTTATTATGATAAAATTAGAATAGTAGAGGTGTCGTAAAATGAATTTAGAAATTTTTGCAGATAGGCCTGAGTATATGATTTATGTAGTAAATAGTCAGGCATCTTTTCAATATTATTTGACTATTCCTAAAAGTATGAGTAATAGTTTTAATATTATATTAGATTTTTCAAAGAATGATTTAGCTAAAAGCAATAAAGACGATTTAGTTAACAATATTGAAAAAGTTAATAAACTTATTGATAATCCAAATGGTCGAGGTATTTATTTATTGTCAACGCTTCCAATTAATTATTTAGGGGATCGTCAAGAGCTTGTGGATGCGGTTAATAAAATATATCAAATGCTAAAAGAGGTTATTTCTATTATTCAAAATGTAACAAATAATCAAGCAAGAATTAATCCTGTTATTTCTATTATCTGTAATAATGTAACAGATAGAAAGTTTATTGAATGGTTAAAAAGTAATACAAATATGCGGGTAAATGGTATTCATTTGGAAGAATTAAAGAAAAAAAATTATGAAGTGAATAAATTACCTTTGGATCTTTCTTCTTATAAAGTGATTAATGGTGGTAATAAAAGATATGCATTTGGACCTATTTTAAAAGGAGATATGGTTATTGTTGAACTTGATGGGAACTCTAGTTTAGAAGATATTTTTGAAGTTGCTGATAGAGAATTTAGTTATGATAGGGAAAAAATAAGAGCAGTTTATTCTGATATAGATGTTTTGGCTAAACAGAATGCTTGTATTTTATTTTCATATATTTTTAAAAAATATGGTGGGTATGCTTTGATAGATAGTGAGTTTATTAAAAATAATTTAGATCGTTTAAGCGATGAGAAAAAAAAGATGTTTGCGGATACTGTGGCTTTATATCCTAGATTTATGATTGATTTAAATAGTGGTATGTTTGTTCCAAATGGTGGAGATGAAGTATTAAGAGCTAAGTTTAATAATAGTCTTGATAACTTAGTATTTGGTGCTGATATTCGTAGAGATAACAACGTTAATCAAAATAATGCTCATTCTGATAAAGTAATTGAACAAGATAAAGAAATTGATAAAAATAAGACTAAAGTAAAAAAACTTGATGATTTAGATGATAATGCTGGTAATATTGGATTACAGGCTATTGCGATTATTATGGTAATATCACTTATTGTTCTATTTATATTAATATAATATATTTTTGGACAAATTTTGACTATGATGTTGGTATATATTTATTGCATCTAAAGGAGGTGGACTAATATAAATAAATTTTTTATATTGCTTATTTGTCTTTTATTAATAGGATGCGATAGCATGGATAAAAGCAATGGAAATGCTAGTAATAATGATAATAATTCTAATTTAGATGTAATAAATTCTAATGAGCCTATTTTAGGATGTAATATAACAACGATAGATAAATATAATATTTGTAATGTGTATTTTGAAAATGGTCTTGTTAGTAAGATTGAGTTTACTAGTACTTATCCAAATAGGGAATTGTTTGAAGAAAAAAAAGAAGAGTTAGAAACTCTATATGATAATATTAATATTTCTGATTTAACTATTTCTTTTGTGATAGACAAAGATAATGATAAATATATGGAATTTGTAGGTATGGATAGATTAAGTATCGGATATATTTGTAAGTAGATTATATATGCTTACTTAGATTATTCGATACTTTTTGATAATCTATTATTTTAAAAAAATTATTAATGTATTCGGGGCGATTATTTTTGTATTTTAAATAATATGCGTGTTCCCATAGATCAATAGTCATTATAGGAATTAAACCATATGAATATGGGGTATCTTGGTTAGAAGTTGATATTATTTTAAATTTATTGTTTTTGTCTAATGTTAAAAATGTATAACCACTGCCTTTTAGATTGTTAGCAACAGATATAAATTCTTGTTTAAAGTTATCGTAACTACCATATTGTTCATTTATTTTATTTAGTAGGATACCAGTTGGATAGTTATTATTTTTATCACTGATGTTACTAAAATACAATTCGTGGTTAATTACTCCACCTAGATTATATAATATTTCTCCCCTTTTATCTATGTTAAATATATTTATATTGTTTACTAAGTCTTCTTTAGAATATCTATAATCATAATTTTCTTCTTGTAGTAATTTATTTAAATTGTTTAAATAGTTTTGATAATGTTTGTTATAGTGTATGTAAACTGTTTCGCTATCGATAATTGGTTCTAAATCTTCACAAGAATAATCTAATTTAATTTTTTCGTACATTTTATCACCTAGTTTAGTTTATGCTTATTTTTTTTTAATATTAATTAAGGTATATTATTTTCTAGTGATTTGAATATTTTTAAATTATTTTCAATTCTTTCATTGTTCTTATCTAATTCTAAGGCTTTAGTAGCATACATGATGGAATTTGAAATGTCATTTAGATAGTAATAGTTTATACTTAGTAGATCATATATGTAGCTTAGTCTTGTAAAGGATTCATTAATATAGCTTTTATAATTTATCTGTTTGGTTAGGGCTAGATTTAATAGATTATTGCTGGTTTGATAATTTTTTGTGTTGTGCTCTAAAATAGCTAATTCTACTAATGGTTCTTTTAAGTGAGGGGCTTCTAATATTGCTTTGCGATACCACATTCTTGCCTCTTCTATTCTTGAGAGATTGTAGTAACTTCTTCCAATAAAACGCATTGATGCACTTCTTTCATCTTTCCAGGTTGATGTTTTTAGTTCTAGATGCTTAATTAGTGTATCTATACATTTATCCCATAGTTGATAATACATATATTCTCTACCAAGATAATGCATATTACGATCATCTAATGGATCTTCTTTGACAGATAACTCTAATAATGGAAGATAATTAGATCTACTTTTATTACAATCAGGGTAATGATTTAGGGTTATTTCGTCAGTGGTAATTTTATTTTCGTAAGTATCTTTAGTAAATGTTAGCACCTCATGAACTGGATGAGTCCAGATATAATTATTTCTTGTATGAATTTTTTCAATATAAAAATTGATGATTGGTTGGTTATTTTCATCTAGGCTCCAGTTATAGTTGTATGCTAGTCTATCTGTGTTGTCTACCCATATTTGTTCTAATTTTTCACGCCAACCAGGTATAAATACTTCGTCTAAATCAGTACACACACATATATCTGTGTCTTCTGGGACTAATTCTAATGATTTATTTCTTGCTATGTCAAAACGCCATGGTGTTATACGTTCTTGTTTGACAAATACACCGTTTTCTTGTAATAAATTTACAGTATTATCATCACTTCCTGTGTCTAATACATATATTTCATCAGCTTCTTTCATAGAGTTAACCCATCTTTCAACAAATTTACTTTCGTTTTTACATATTGCATAGACACATACTTTATATTTATACTTTTTCATTTTTCTCCTTTTTTCTTTTTATATATAAACACCACCTAATGAATGTTTGACATTTTAGATGGTGTTTATTTTTAAATTTTATTTAAATTAAGTCTTTTATCAAATATTTATGAGTGCTTATTGAAGTTGTGTAATAACAAGATGAGCAGATACAGGTTCTGTTCCACCAGCAGATGGGGTGATAGTAAGAGCGGTTGCATTACCGGCTGGATTTCGTACTGTTAAAACAGAATTAATTGTGTCTGTAGTGACAATAGCCATACCAACAATTTGACTGGTTCCAGCGGCTCTGCCAACTACGGTGTAATCTAACTCATCTCCGTTTAGTGTTAACACTAATTGTCCAGCTTCACTTACTCCTACTTGAAATAAAATTTGATAAGTTCCAATTAAGCCTAGATTAAATGAACTTGCACTTGTTCTAGAAATATCCGCTCCACTATTAGGACCATCTTGTGGGAAACTAACATCTGTCCCAGGAGCAACGGTTGCTGTGTTATCACTAGGCATTAATGCGTAAAAGTCTGCATAATTTAATACTCCACCGGCTGGACCGGTTGCACCTTGAGGAACTGTAAAATTTAAAACTGCTGCTTCAGTGGTACCAGTGTTAGTAACTGTTGCTGGGCTTCCTGGTTCACCAGTTGTAGTGGTTCCTACTGTTAAAGTTGCAGCAACTCCGGCTGGACCGGTTGGCCCGGTTGCTCCCGTCGGTCCTGTTGGTCCAGTTGCTCCGGTTGCTCCGGTTGGTCCAGTTGCTCCGGTTGCTCCGGTTGCTCCAGTTGGTCCAGTTGCTCCGGTTGCTCCAGTTGGTCCAGTTGCTCCGGTTGGTCCGGTTGCTCCAGTTGGTCCGGTTGGTCCAGTTGGTCCGGTTGGTCCTCCTGATGGCCCGGTTGGCCCCGTCGGTCCAGTTACACTTGGTGGACAGCAACAACCAACCACTACTCTATTTCTATTAGCCTCTTCTATTATCCTTAATGCTTTGGTATAATCATTATTTGTTTCTCCACATCCATTCATGTATTCACATCCTTTCATAGTAATATATGATTGCTATATTTAATTGATTATTTTATTATCCCAATTCGTTATAATATTTATATTTACATATTTTTACATAATTTTGTGATATTCTTTTGTTTTTTCAATTCTATAATGTTAATTGTTCGGAGGTGATATATGAATAGATAGAAAAAAATTTTAAATGGTGTTATACTATAAATGGTGGTGATATGGTGTTCAATATAGCAGTTGTTGAAGACGAAAAGGATTTAAACAGTTTAATTAAAGCCTATCTTGAAAAAGAGGGGTACAATGTAGATAGTTATATTTGTGGAAAGGATGCTATTGAAAATATAAATAAAAATTATCATCTGTGGATACTTGATATTATGTTAGGCGATGATGTTAGTGGATATGACATTATAAAAAAAATAAGGGAAATTAATGAGGTTGTTCCTGTTATATTTACTTCAGCGCGTGATAAGGACTTAGATAAAATTATTGGATTAGAATTAGGTAGCGATGATTATATTACTAAACCTTTTTCTACAAAGGAACTTGTTCTTAGAGTTAATAACATTATCAAAAGGGTTTATAAAAACGAGGTTAATAAAATAACTTACGACAAATATTCTATAAACTTAGATAAAAGGATAGTATTGAAAGGTGATAAAGAAATTACCCTTACCACATTAGAATTTGATTTACTTAGTATGTTTGTTACAAATAAAAACAAATCATTCTCAAGAGATGATATCTTGAATAATATTTGGGGAGAGAATTATTTTGGAACAGATAGAGTCGTTGACGATTTAGTTAGACGACTAAGAAAAAAAATGCCTCTTTTAAATATTAATACTATATATGGGTTTGGTTATAGATTAACATGATTAATGCTAATAAATTACGAGATCAAATTTTCATTTTACTAATTATCATTATTACCATCATTATTATTTCTCTTGGGTATATTCTTCCAAGAACTCTACTTCCAATATATGAAAAGAATATATATTATTATTTAAAACAACCACTTAATTTAGTTGAAAATGATATTAATAGTAGTGTTGATTTAGATACTGAAGTTGCATACTTATATGTTGAAAACGATACGATTGTAGCATCAGAAAACTTTGATGATATTATTGAGATAGATAATTTGTATGAGTTTATCTCTCGTTTATCAATGAATGATTATGGTAAATTTAAATCTGGTAAGAAAACATATTACTATAATACTTCAAAAACAGCAAGAAGTTTGAAAATTGCAATTACCGATGATAGTTACATTGTTTCAATGCGAAAAAATATATTAGAAGCAATATTGCTTGTTGTTGGTGTAACTTATATAATTGTTGCGATACTCCTTATATTGTGGTCTAATAATTTGATTAAAAAGATTAGAAAATTAAAAGAACGTGTGGAAAATATCAATAATGATAATTACGATCATTGCATTACGCTAAAGGAAGATGACGAACTTTATGCGATTGATAGTGCGATAGAATCTATGCGTATTTATTTAAAAGAACAAGAAGAGTATAAAAATCAAATGTATCAGAATATTTCACACGATTTTAAAACACCAATTACGGTTATGAAATCTTATTTAGAAGCTTGTGAAGATGGTATCGAAAGTACAGACAAAACATTGCAAATTGTCAAAGAACAATTAAATAAATTAGAAATAAAAGTTCACTCCTTATTATATTTAAATAAAATTAATTATATCAAAGATAAAACTGACTTCTTGAATGTACTGTGTGATATCACTCCCGTTGTTAATACAGCAGTAGATAAGTTTAAGATGGCCAGACCTGATGTTTTGTTTAAGGTATCCATTGATAAAAAGAGTTCTAAATTTAGAGGTAGCTCAGATATGTGGGAAGCTATTATCGATAATATAATTAGCAATTTTATAAGATATGCGGATAAAGAGATTACCATTACTGTTAAAAACGGTAAAATTACGCTGTTTAATGATGGACCAAATATAGATAAAAATGTCTTAAATAATATTTTTACTCCTTATGAGAAAGGTGTTAAAGGTGAATTTGGATTAGGTTTATCTATAGTGAAGAAAACTTTACATTTGTTAAATTATGATATTAACATTAAAAATGAAAAAAATGGTGTTAGATTTACTATTGTATAGTTAATAAAAACAAGAGATTGATTATATTCAGTCTCTTTTGTTATTTTAATTTGTTATAAAAATTGTAAATAAACAATAGTTATAAATCTCATCATATTGGTTTATTGCTTTTCTGGGGTGAGCAAAAAATAGACACTTCATTATTGATGGAGTGTCAAAAGCATTAATTTAGAAGCTACATTCACTTAGCAAGTTGAATATTATTTTTTTCTTGTTAAATACATAATGTTGTAAATTTATCTTTTTACAAATTTTTTATATTTAAGTTCTAATAATCGAACAAATTATCTAATGGTGCCGATGACGTAGCGGTCTACAACTTTTTTTCCACAATAACGATTCATATGAATCAATCTATATAATAAATTTAAAATAAATCACTATGCGATCCAGTTTCAATTAAAAACAAAATTAAATTATTATTGTCTTTTTTATAAATCAAAAGCCAATCTGGTTCAATATGACATTCCCTACAATTTTGAAATCTTAAATTATTTACTAATTGATGATCTCTATTTTTAATATCTAATTCAATATCATTTGCTAATTTGTTTACAATTTCTGTAAGTTTTGATAAATCCTTATTTCTCTTTTTAATATTCTTAAGCTCTTTCTTAAAAGCAGAAGTCAATATAATTTCATATTTCATTAATCAATGTCCTCTAATGCATCTTCAAAAGATTTATACTTTTTAGCTTTAATTTTTCCAGATTCAATTGCTTCAACTTCTTCCATTGCACTTATTAGTCTAGCATTAGGAACTTCCAGCGAAGGAATAAAAGGAATTCTTTTTTCTCTTACACATTGTGTCAAAAACATATTTAATGCAACACTTGTGTTCATTCCTAACTTTTTAAATAAATCATCCGCTTGTTCCTTTAGATTTTTGTCAACTCTAAAACTCATATTAATTGCATTTGAAATATTAGCCATATTATCATCTCCAATCTACATATAAAATACCATATTTGTTTATTTTTGTCAATATGTTATCAATATATTATATATATATTATTATATTCCTTATTTACGTATTTATTCAATTAAATAAAAAAACGAACTCGCAAAGAGTTCGAATAACTATCAATCTGGTGGAGCCGAGGGGATTCGAACCCCTGTCCGAAAATAGAGATATTTAAGCATCTACAAGCTTAGTTAGTTATTTAATTTCACAAATATTTGTTAGTAACTAACAACCCAAATATTTATTAGTCCAAAATTTTCGTTATTTAATTAGGACAAATTAAATAATATAGCTTGCTATATAAGTCCTTGTCATTTCTCACAAGCAAAGAAGTGAAAGAACCGCTCCTGCCTATTTATTAGGCAAAAGATGGAGCGTAGTTATAATTTCTGTTTCCAGTTATTTTTTGTTTGCAATCGTATCGTGATTACTTTCGGCTTGCAACTTAAACTAACTATTCCCGTCAAAGCCAAGACGGCCCCAATACAGCTAAATTATAACTTATTTATATTTGTTTGTCAATCTTGCCTAACTAATTAATTTAGAAGTGGAATTTTAACTATTACTGTTGTGCCCACTCCTAATTGGGATGTATATTCTAATTTTCCGTTATGGGCATTAATAATTTGTTTAGATAGTGCAACGCCTATTCCTGTACCATTTCTTTTGGTGGTATAGAATATCTCTCCTATTTTATTTAATGTTTCACTACTCATTCCCATTCCGTTATCTTTTATTTTTATTATATACATTTTATCCTCTATCGATGTATCTATATTAATAATTCCATTATCGTTTATAGCTTCATAACAATTTTTAAAAATATTAATAAACACTTGTTTTAGTTTATTATAATCGCCATCAATGTATATTTCATCTAGTTCACTGCAATTTATAATAATATTTTTATCCCCAAATAATAATGTTACACTATCTATTATTTCTTCTATAATCATATTTATATCTACTATGTCTTTAGTTATTTTTACTTTATTTAGTTCTGATAAATCAGTTAAAATGTTTAGTGTTCTATCTATTTCACTTTTAATTATCGATATGTATTTTAATGATTCTTCTTTTTTGTTAATATCGAACATATCTATGTATCCCTTGCAGACTGCAATGGGATTTTTTATTTCGTGGGTTATTTTGAATAAGGATTCTTTTATTTGTTTATCTTGTTGTAATTCTTTATGGCTTAGGTATATTTTACTTATATCATCTCCTATTTTAAAGATATATAATATTAAAAATGTTATTGTGTATATTGAAATCACAGCGATAAAAATATTGAATAGACTTCTAAAGCTGCTTGTATGGTTTTGAATGAAGTATTCAAATGAGATAAAAAATCCTTGCAATATGGCTATTTGGTTGATAAAATTTATTTTTCTTGTTTTCGTTTTATTATACTTGACAAAATATAATATGGCATAGCTTATATATTTTATGATGGTTACGCCATATAAATTATAATGTAATACGTTTATTGAATACAAAATTATAACTGCTGATAATATTACTGCAATTGGCCATTTTTTCTTGACATATGCAATAACTATTGGAATGTTACAAAATAATAGTACGATGTTATTAGATACCACATCTCCAAATTTAAAACACAAATATAAAGAGATGATTAGAGTAAACGATAAATATAAGTCATTATTGTTTATTCCTTTGACGTTTGCATATACTGTATAGAAAAAGTACAATAAAATTGGGAAGGTTATTAAAACTACGTTAACAATTATAATATTTATTAAATCCATATTATCATCCTTTTCACATCACTAGTGTAACTTATTAAGTTGTCGTATTTTGTCGAAATATGAAAAAAAATGACTTATTTTGGATTATTTTAAGTCATCTATATATTTTTTTAATTGTTTAGCATTGGATCCTAAAATTATTTTTAGTTGATTATCTATTTCAACTATGCCTCTAGCTCCTAATTTCATTATGGCATCTTTTTTTACTTTTGTTAAATCTTTTAGGGTTACTTTAAAACGAGACATATTTACTTCTGTATCAATAATATTTTCTTTTCCACCTAAATATTCAACTAATTTGTTTAACTCAATTTTAAAATCTTTTTTGTTTCCTTTGACTATGGCAATGGCAATTAATAATAATACTGTGATTATTATAATGTACTGGTATAATTCCATATTATTCCTTCTTTCTATTTTTGTTTCTTTTGGCAATATATAGTCTAACGGCATAAAAGATAATTGCTATTACACTATATATGATAATTAATAATAATGCTTTACTACGGGTAGTTGGATTTATAGTGATTATTAATTGAAGCAATATTAGTTCTACCATTAGTATGATATTATTATATATTATATTTAATATTTTTTC
>OMEK01000244.1_pt1 | contig 20096 bp, 24 predicted proteins | sample 1645351 | NCBI WGS metagenome assembly OMEK01 (sample SAMEA103958146, study PRJEB25191) | human gut metagenome
AAATATAAAAAAACATTTGATATTACCAAAAGAAAAGAAGTGATTATTTTAAAAATAATTTTACTATTAAACAAATATTTATGATTTATACTAACCAAAATATAGAAAAATATCCCATACAAAAAAGAAAAGAAAAGAGATATAATCTGTGTTTTTAAAACCATTATTTAAATAATTTAGTTAAAATAGAATCGTCCTTATTTTTTTTTGCATTTTCTTCAAAATAGCCAAGACTATCTATTTTTCCTTTTATAGAAATATTACCTTGATAAGTATCCAATTTAATTATCTCCAAATCTTCTCCCTTTATAACTAAAAATCCCAATGTAGTTTCCATTAAAAATTCCTCGTTATCAAAACTATCAATCCTTTTTACGCCACTTATAATAATACTTTTTCTTTCTGTGATAGAAATAGCATGATTGAAACTAGTTTCTAATTCTTTTGTCTTGTCCATATTATCCTCCTAAAAAATAATATGAATGAATAGCAAAAAAATTACAATTATAATTATTTATTTTTCTACAAAAAAAGAATAACATCGCTGTTATTCTGCTTTTTCATATGCTTCTAAAATAGCTTTTTCAAACATTTGACGAGTTTCTGTATTAATTGGATGAGCTATATCTTTATATCCACCAGTAGATGTTTGTCTACTAGGCATTGCTATAAATAATCCATTGTCGCCTTCAATAATTCTAATATCGTAAACAACAAATGCATCATCAAGTAATACTGAAGCGATCCCTTTCATACGAGAATTTTCTTTGTCAATTTTCTTTACTGTAACTGAAGTAATCTTCATTTCGCACGCTCCTTCTAAAAAGTAAGTGGATAACCCCAACAATACCTTTCTAATAACATTTTATATAATAAAATATAAAAAGTCAATATTTTTAATAAACAAAATGTAAATTTTTTGCTAATTTAAAAGCATTTATCATCTAAAATTTAATTAACAAGTAATTAAATTTTTAATAAAAATCTTTATTAAAAATTTAACTCTATACAATTAGTCAAAACATCAGTATAACTAAAACTCATAGTCTCTTTTGTATCTAATTTTACAATAAAGATATAATTATATGTCTCAACGATAACCCCACTATACTCTTCTACCTTATTTCTACTGCCATTATGTATAATTTTTACCTTATTGCCAACATTATCAACAATTATATTTTTTATTTTGTCTATATTCATAATTATTCTCTTGGATAACCTACATACATAGTTCCAGGAGTAATAATCCCCCCCATTCCTTCACTACCATATTTTGTTTGATTCAAAATATTTATTAAATCAATATCCTTTGTTCTATCAGAAAAAGATACCGCTGTAGCAATAATTGCCGGATCTAATGCGTGAATATTAATTCTTTTAGGACTAGAAGCAAAATTTGCACCCGCCTTTATTAACTCTTCATAATCGGATTGACAGGCCCCTGCAATAATAATTAATTTCTCATGAGATTTTTCATACTTTCTAGCCTCTTTCACTGAATTAATAAAATTTGTACTATTTTTATATTTATTACGATCCTTTCTTTTTCTATAATATGCATCATGACCAGTAATTACCAAAATATCCGGATTATATAACTCTAAATAGTTTAATATATTAGCACTGACCTTGTTTTCTTCTTCATATATACCATATGCTTTGGCTTTATTTTTTTTATAAAATTTTAAACATTTATCTAAATAATCCCTATCACTATCAATATGTAACACCTTTCCGGGTAAATAAAAATATTCACTCCTATCTAATGATTGATATTTGCTAGTATTTAAAAAAAAATCATCATTATCCTCTTCTGCTTCTTCAGTATAACCGACCAAATCATCATAATCACTATCCGCACACAATCTAACATTAACGCCCTTTAAATAATAAACATCATCTTTAATATCAATAATCTTAAAAACGACATCATTATTATAAGAATTTCTAGTTACCAAATCACCTATCTTAAACACAATATCACCCAATAAAACATATGAAAAATAAAAAAAAATATTACTAATTATATGTTATTAGCAATATCCACAAAAATATTTAAATCAAGTTCCTCAGCCCTCACTGTTAAATCAAACCCATATTTAGATAAAATTAAATTAACTTTATCTAAATCGTAAGAACTCAAATTATTTTTCAAATTCTTTCTTTTAAACCTAAAAGAATCTCTAATTAATTTATAAAATTTATTAATATCATTTACCGGTAACTTTTCATCTTTTAATTTAAAACGCACAACACAACTATCAACTTTTGGTTTAGGAATAAAACAATTATTACTAACAATAAACAAAGGATTGATATCATAATGATACTGTAAAAAAATCGATAAAGAATTATAATTTTTAGAAGATTTCTTAGCACAAAAACGATCTGCAACTTCCTTTTGGACCATTAACACCATCAAAGAAGGCATAATATTATCAATAATTAACTTATTTATAATCGGTGTTGTTACATAATAAGGTAAATTAGCTACAACAATTAATTTCTTATAACTATAATCTTTAATATCTCTTAGAACATCAGCATTCAAAAAATCTTCATATTTTACCAAAACATTATTAAAATCAGCTAATTCCTCATCTAATATAGTTTTAAGCGACTTATCTATTTCATAACAAATCAAATTGCCACATAAAGAAGCAATGCTTTTAGATAACGCTCCACTACCAGGCCCAATTTCAATAACCAACGTTTCTTTATCAATCTGAGCACTATTAATTATTTTATCAACAATATTTTTATCAATTAAAAAATTTTGCCCTAACGATTTTTTAAAATTAACATTCTTCAAATCCATAAAATCACCTCTAAAACAAAAAGGCAATTATTTGCCTTTAAAAACCATATCTTAAAACTTCAAACTTAACGTTCTTGTCTATTCCAAACTGTTTAATCTCTGGGTCATTTTCAGTTGCAAATAACAAGTCCATCCATACACCACCAGCATTCCAAGCTTTACGCATTGTAGAACCAGTATCGATAACAATTCCAATAAAAGCCTCATCGTAATGTTCAAAATCAGTAACACGAATTATTGTACCCTTTGGAAACTTTGCATATGCTGCAGCCAAAATACGTACCTCTCCAAACTCATCGTCGTTGTAAGTAATAGTAAACGCCGGTTGTACAACGCCATCAATAACTTCCGCTATTTTATATCCAGTTGAAGTCTTACCAGATTTGCAACCCGCACAATCAGGACCATATCCAGTTAAAGTACCAACAAAAGTATCTAAAACCTTGTAATCATTAGCCACCGTTGCAGTTGCATCTTTATTATCATTTTTTTCATTCTCTTCAGCAATTACTTGTTTCTCCTCATCATATAGTAAAATGTCATCTTCAGAAACCTCAACTATAGCAGAAGAAACAAAAAGTCCTGAACCAGTATTAACTTTCTTATTCAAATCTGAATTATCAATAATTAAACTAAATTCATCATCCTTAGGAAGAGAAATTATTACAAAAATAATTACTATCAAAATTTGAACAACAGGTCCAAAAAATTTGATAAATTTATTTATCATCAATTTCACCTCAATTATTGTATTATATTATAAAAATATAAATACAACCATCCCCAGCGAATAAAATTATATCATATATGATACTAAAAGTCAAATAAACGGTAAGCATTGCCAGTAGTAGTAGTGGCCACATCTGAAATATCTATCTCCTTAATACTAGCAACCATTTCAGCAATAATTGGAATATATGCCGAAGTATTTACCTCACCTCGATGTGGTTCTGGAGCCAAATAAGGACTATCGGTTTCTAACAAAAGATATTTTAAATCAATGTTTTTTACAACATCCTTAACTATTTTAGCATTCTTAAAAGTTACTACACCACCAACACCCAATAAAAATCCCCTTTTTACAAAAAGTTTTGCCATCTCTAAACTACCACTATAACAATGCAATGAACCCCTTAAATTAGAATAAGAAGAAACAACATTATAAGTGTCAATTATACTATCTCTAGAGTGAATAATAACTGGTTTATTATGTTCCAACGCCAGTTCAATTTGTTTCTTAAAAACTTCGATTTGTCTCTTTTTTGTATCTACATCATTATCATAATGATAATCCAAGCCAATCTCCCCTAACGCTACAACCTTATCATCATTGATATGCTCTTCCAAAAAAGAAAAATCAAACGAATCTAAATCAGTAGGATGAAAACCGATAGCAGCATAAACCATATCATATTTTTTAGCCAGCTCTAAAACTTCTATATTACTAGCCAAATCATATCCGCATATTAATATTTTTTCTACTCCCGCTTTACTAGCATTATCCAAAACCTCGTCAATATTATTATAATATTGTTTAATTATATGACAATGTGTATCCACATACATATTATATTCCTCCTATAAAAAAATTATACATTAGTATAATTTAATTAAATAATTTATATTTCAAATATAACAACAAAATACAGACAAAGAAAACAACATCAACCATATCTTTTTCAATAACAATTACTACAGCAAATATCAAAAAAACACTAAAAAAGAACAAGTCATTAGTATTTAATCTTTGCATCAATTTATTCATAATAAGATTCCCTTTCTGTAATTATTTACTACAGAACTACAACATCAATATATCAAAGATAATAATAAAAGTAAACAAAATTTTAAAACTAAAATAATTTTACAAAATAAATGTAAAAAAGCAAACGCAATTCATGTGTTTGCTTAAAATTACACCACTTATAATCACTTTTCAATTCTTAAAAATAATGGTTCTATCTTATTTAATAAAACACCATCTTCTAAGTATCCAAACTTAGATAAAGAATCAAAAGTAGTGTATTTAGTATTTAATGCTAATAATATTTTATCGGCAGTAGAAGGCATAAATGGTTTTAATAATATCGCACCAATACGAATAGATTCACATAAATTATATAAAACACTACTCAATCTATCTTTATTATTTTCGTCTTTGGCTAAAATCCAAGGAGTTGTTTCATCAATATATTTATTGCACCTTTTAAATATTTCAATTATTATTTCCAAAGCGTCAGCAACCTTGAGATTATCCAAACATTTATCAACCATTTCAAAAGATGATAAAACAAAATTTTTTAATTCGTCATCTATTTTTTCTTGACAATTAGTATTATTAACGTAACCATCAAAATATTTATAACTCATTCCCAAAGTACGATTAACTAAATTACCCAAAACATTAGCTAAATCAGAATTAAATCTACTTTTTAGTGCTTCTACCGAAAAATTACCATCATTTCCAAAAGGAACTTCTCTTAATAAATAATATCTAATTGCATCCACACCAAACTCACTAATATAATCACGCGGATCATTATAATTGCCTAATGATTTAGAAATTTTATTTCCCTCGATAAGCAACCATCCATGACCAAATATTTGCTTAGGGATAGGCAAATTAAGCGCTTTCAACATAATCGGCCATATTATTGTATGAAACCTAATAATTTCCTTACCAACTATCTGTAAATCAGCTGGCCAGTATTTTTTATAGTTATCATCATTTTCCGTTAAATAACCTAAAGCAGATAAATAATTAGATAAAGCATCAATCCATACATAAATAACATGATTATTATCAAAAGTTACTGGAATACCCCATTTAAAACTAGTTCTAGAAACACACAAATCTTGCAATCCTGGTTTAATAAAATTATTAATCATCTCGTTTTTTCTTGACACTGGTTGAATAAAATCTGGATGATCAGAAATATATTGTGTAAGCCAGTCTTGATATTTACTAATTTTAAAGAAATATGCTTCTTCTCCAACAGCAAAGACCTCCCTACCACAATCAGGACACTTTCCATCTATTAACTGCCCTTCGGTCCAAAAAGATTCGCAAGGAGTACAATATAGTCCCTTGTATTCGCCTTTATAAATATCACCTTGTTCATATAATTTATTAAAAATTTTCTGAACCACATCGCAATGAATAGCATCAGTAGTTCTGATAAATTTATCATAACTAATATCCAAAGACTTCCACAAATCCTTAGCATTCTCAATTATTTTATCAACATATTCTTGTGGAGAAACTCCAGCCTCTATAGCTTTCTTTTCAATTTTTTGACCATGCTCATCAGCACCCGTCAAGAAAAAAACATCATAACCTTTTAAACGCTTATATCTAGCTAAAGCATCCGCAATTACCGTCGTGTAACAATGCCCAATATGAAAATTAGAACTAGGATAATATATAGGCGTTGTTATATAAAATTTTTTATCCATAAATTATTCTCTCCCTTCAGTAGTAGATTCAAATCCACCGATTCTTTTATTATTTAATCTTGTATCATTATCACTAAGTAAAAACTTTTGAAAAATCCCTTGAGCAAATCCATCACCCTTTCGAATAATAAATTCCTTATCGCCCTCATTTTGTAAACAAATCCAAATATGCCCCTCATTACCATCATTATTGTAATAATCACCATCAATTATGCCGACTTGATTGCACATCCGAACATTATACTTTACTCCAAAACTACTTCTTACATAAATTCCTAAAAACTCATCATCATTCAAACGAACCTTTATTCCAGTAGGAATCTTAACAACTTCACCCGGTTTAATAATAACATCTAGAATAGAAATAAAATCATATCCTGCCGCTAAAACGCTCTTAGCAATAGGTAACTTTATATCATCATATAAATCTTTAATATTTTCATAATTCTTAAAATCTTTCTCAAACTGAGAAAAGCTAATTTTTTCAAAATACCTTGCCATTTTTTACCTCCAAAAAAAAGACACAACATAAAGACGAGAAAATCCCGCGGTACCACTTTATTTTGTATCTAAATACACTACTTATTGCTATAACGCACAACCGTTTTAACATTATCCATTAAAAAGCTCAGAAGTCCATCTATAATAACTTAATTACTCATTCACACCATCCACAAGCTCTCTTTAAATTAAATTATTATTCCTCTTCCTCATCGCATTTAAATTTATAATTATTATATTCATATTTACTATATTTGTCAACTATAAATTTGTAGAAACATTATTATCATTTTTCAAACTAGTTTCATTATTTAATAATTTAAGCAATTTATTATACCTATCAACTATATCATTATATTCATTCAACAATTCTTCAGTATTTAAATAAACCATATCATCTTCTATATACCATCCATCAGGATTAGAAGACAAAAGATTTACCATATCTTCATATATTTTAATTAACTCATCATAATAATCAAAAACGACATCTATATACCTAGAAGATGTTATTATCTCCATAGCATCACTACCGATTGTTATTTTCTCATAATAATCAATATAATCCTCATCCAACCCGCTATTCAAAACATATCGCATTATTCCATCTACAGAAATTAATTCCTTTATATTTTTTTCTATTTCATCTAAAGTTATACTTATATGAGATATATACTTTTTTGTCTGCTCAAAATCAGGTCCATCTTCTCTTATATTATCGACAGACAAAATATCAAATAATTTCTCATCGCGCGATAATTCATTAATTTTGTCTATATACAAAACAACATCCTTTATGTAATTTTTAACAGCTTTTTCAACTAAAGCATAATCACCAGAAGAAATGGTCCTATTTAACTTACTATATAACAAATTAGAACTAAAATCCCCAGCAGAAACCAATTCATTAATATCTGCTATTTCTTCTTCAACTTTAATCTCTTGCATTGCTGTTTTAAATACAAATATAGCCCCCACCCCAACTAAAGCTGCAATAAAAATAGCAATAACTGCAATCACTATCTTAATTGAACTATTCTTTTTTTTCACAAACACAACACTCCTAATCTAACATCATTATATCATAAAGATATAAAATGTTAAATAATATTTTAATACTCCAGATGTTTTACCAACAATTTTGCCAACACCGAAGACATACTATCTTCAATAGCAGATAATGGCCTATCAGAAGAAAAAACCACTACACTTCCAACCGCATCACTATTACTAACGATAGAAGAAATAGAATAATAACAGCTATCTAATTTTCCATTAACAAATTCAATATCAGCCTTCTGCTTAGAACTTACCTTATCCCTACAATCAATAAGTCTAAGTAAAGTATCACTAATTTCCTTATTTAAATATTTATCTTTCAAAAAATCCGATGAACTAACTATTCTATCACGATCAGAAACCAAAATATCTATATGCAAAGAAGAAGAAAAAGCTGAAACATAGTCACAAACTACATTTTCTACTTTGGCAACATTTGAAAATTTTTGCAAAATAATCTTATTATCATACACCATAACATCCAAATTATCACCACTTTTTATTCTTAAAGTATTTCTTATTTCCTTTGGAATTACAATTCTTCCTAAATCATCAATTCTTCTTACAATTCCTATTGTCTTCATATATTCCTCCAATATTACTTATTTTGCGTTTTTATAAATTTTTTATACAAACAATTGACTAATAACTTAAGTTTCTTTATAATTAAAATAGGTGATAATATGAATGATATAGTTAATGCCATTATCGAAATACCGTTAAAAACAAAAAATAAATTTGAAATTGACGAAAAAACAAAAAAAATAAAGTTAGATCGCGTACTTTATTCAGCAATGAATTACCCTGCTGAATACGGATATGTAGAAGAAACATATGCTTATGATAAAGACCCATTAGATATTTTAGTAATATCATCAGAACCAACAATACCAGGATGTGTTGTCCCAGCAAGAATAATAGGTTACCTAGAAGTAATAGATAATGGATTTGAAGATTTCAAATTAATATCAGTAGTAGCAGTAGATCCTAGATACAACGAAATTCACGACCTATCAGACTTATCAGAATTTACCTTAGCAGAAATAAAAGATTTCTTTGAAAACTATAAAACACTACAAAAAATTAAAGTCGTAGTTAAAGACTATCATTCCAAACAAGAAGCGTTAGACATGATAAAACTATGCCAAAACAGATATATACTAAAAAATAATCTTCAAGATAGTCAAATAACAGACATAATAATAACACCAAATGATAATCAAGATGAAAAAGAAAAAGCTACCTGCAAAATTGAATATAATAACGGTCTAATCTTAGATAATGTAAAAATAATTCAAACACCTGACAAACTTACCATCGCCTTAAAAAAAGATCTATTTGAAGATATTAAACTGACAAAAGAATTTTTAAAAAATCTAGAAAACAAGGTAATAAAAAAATATAGCGAAACTATAAATTAGTATCACTATTTTTTTTATCCATAAATTCAATAATTTTAGTTAATAAATCATTTATATATATTAAATAATTATCATTTATTTTAACCGTATCAAGAATAATTACAATTCTTCCTAAACGATAAGAAAATCTAAACATTTTAGATATTTCATAAGCTTGAATAAACAACTCTTCTCCGTCAATAACCTGCGAAATATCTTTAGGTAAAGTTATCTCTATAGAATTCTTAGTTTGTTTAACATCCTTAATATTCAACTTCTTAGCTAGTTTTTCAAACCATTCTTCATACATATATGTTTCCATATCCAAAGATACCTTACCAAAACGATCTTCCAATTCCCTCTTTACCGATAACAATTTTTCATAACTATCAACATCGTTAATTTTTTTATGTATTTCAATTTTAATATCATCAGAAGCACTATATTCATCTTCAATATGTGTAGCAACTTCAATAAGTGGTTTATTATCAACAAGATTATTTTCTTCATCGTTATCTTTTTTTTCACCTTTAAGTTCCAACACTGCATCATTAAGCATTTTTAAGTATAAATCAATACCCACAGTATCAATAAATCCAGATTGTTCATCACCAAGAATATCCCCTGCACCACGTATTGATAAATCCCGCATAGCAATCTTAAAACCACTACCAAGTTCTGTAAACTCTTTTATAGTCTGCAATCTCTTAACAGCAATATCATTTAATTCTCTACGATTATCATACATTAAATATGCATATCCTATTTTATTACTTCTACCAATTCTACCCCTAATTTGATATAACTGAGAAAGACCAAAATGATCAGCATCAATTATAATCAAAGTATTAGCATTTGGAATATCTATACCTGTCTCAATAATAGTAGTACATACCAATACATCACACTTATAATCAACAAAATCCTGCATCTTGTCTTCTAATAAAGTCTTATTCATTCTTCCGTGAGCATAATCAATTCTAGCTTCTGGCGCCATTTCTTTTATCCTAGATACCTCTAACTCAATACTATCTATTTTATTATAAAGAATAAAGACTTGTCCTTTTCTAGAAAGTTCCTTATAAATAGCATCCCTAACTACACTTTTATTAAAAGGAAGCACATAAGTTTGAACCGGCAATCTATCAACCGGAGGAGTTTCAATTAAAGATAATGATCTAATGCCAGATAAAGACATCTGTAGTGTTCTAGGTATCGGCGTAGCACTAAGAGTTAAAACATCAACATTAGCTTTATATTCTTTAATTTTTTCTTTATGTACAACGCCAAATCTCTGTTCTTCATCAATTACCAACAAACCTAAATTATTAAATTTTATATCATCAGATAAAATCCTATGAGTTCCAAACAAAATATCAATTTTATTATTCTTTAATTTATCAACAATAATTTTTTGTTCTTTAGGAGTTACAAAACGATTTAACAATGCAATATTAATCGGAAAATTCCTAAAACGTTTCAACGCACTTTTATATTGTTGATTTGAAAGAATAGTAGTAGGACATAAATAAGCAACTTGCTTACCATCATTTACAGCCTTAAAAATTGCCCTAAAAGCAACTTCTGTTTTACCATAACCAACATCACCACAAAGTAGCATATCCATAGGTGTTTTCTTTTCCATCTCATCTTTAATTTTTCTAATTGCCAATAATTGATCAGTAGTTTCCTTAAATTCAAATTCACTTTCAAATAAGATCTGATTTTCATCATCACAAGAAAAAGCATATCCTTCCTTACTTTCTCGCAAAGCATAAATATTCAAAAGCTTAGCAGCAATATCTTGTAATTTTTTCTTAAGTCGTAATTTTGTCTTTTGAAAGTCTCCTGAGCCTAGTTTGTTGATTTTTGGAACAACCCCTTCTTTAGAAGAATATTTACTAATTCTATCAATTTTTTCAACAGGAACATATAAAACATCATTTCCATAAAATTGTAATTTTATATAATCCTTTTTTAAACCATTTTTTGATAAAGTAATAATTCCATTATAAATTGCTACACCATTAATGTCATGCACCACATAATCCCCTATTGATAAGCTCTTAATACTTTTAATTTTTGTACCCAACTTAAAACTATTTTTATACTTATTAGTAGACGGCATTAAAGAAAACAAATCATTTTCTGAAATCACTACAAAATCATTAAAAATATAGCCACAATTAATACGTTTAACTATAAAATTGACCATTCCCAAAACAATATTATCTTCAGTTGTAATAACACCTTTTATAGCATCAAGCTCATTATAAACTTTATTAAGTGTATTCTTATTATTAAAACACAAAATAACAGTTTTCTTACTATCAATATACTTTAATAAATCATTACTTAAATCCAATATATTTCCATTATAATTAACAATACTTGAAGATGAAAAAACACTAACCTTTGCATTAAAGTCATCCACATAATTATCAAAATCATATATATAATGTTCATCTTTAACAAAAATATCCTCAAGCTTATTCATATATTCAACACTAATATCTTCAAAACTAGATTCACGATAGTCCAGTATTTCTTCTTGAAGTCTTATATAAGATGCTTTAATTTGATTATAATCATAATAAAAAGTACTATAATCACCTAAATATTCGCTAATATTAGAAATTTTATCACTATATTTTTTTAAATATTTTTGTTTACGAACAATATCATCATTAAACTCATTTAAAATAAATTCTGAGAAAGGATATATCGCCACATTTTTTATCTCTTGTTTTGATAATTGACTATCCACATCAAACATTCTAATAGATTCTATTGTGTCACCCCAAAACTCAATTCTAATAGGACTATCTAATCCTATAGGAAAAATATCTACCACATACCCCCTAACTGCCATTTCACCTGTTTTTGAAACCAAAGACTGATTATCATAACCAAGATCAAATAATTTTCTAATGAAATCATCACGTTTATAAGAATTTCCAACACTCAGATTAATTACACTCTTTTTCCAAAGCTCTTTAGATGGTAAATATCTAAGTAACCCCATTAAGCAAGTAACAACAATATATCGTTCATCATTAAATACCAATTGATTAAGAGAATTAATTCTCTCAACCATAAACTCAGGACTTATAGATACAGCTTCACTAGTTATAAAATCATCCATAGGAAAAAATAAAACATCATTAGTATAATTTAAAAGTCCTTCATAAATGGAACTAGCTTCAAACATACTATTTGCTATAATCAAAATATTACGATTGTTCTTTAAGTAATAATTATAAACATAAAGTAAATTAAGCTCTTTAGTTAAACCTGTTATAGCAGTAGCATTTAAATTATCAAACATATTATTAAACATTAATTCCACCTCCAAAGACAAAAAGATAGGAAAATACCTATCGCCAATTATTATATCACAGAAAAAAGGCAACTTATTTATGATTATACTTATTCATCAATTCCGTCATAGACAAAGTAACAAAATCGTCAACTACATTTAATAATTTGTCATATGTCATATTAAGAATTTCTTTTTCATTTTGATTAAATTTGCCCAAAACAAAGTCACACCCCAAAGCATCCCCCCTATTGCCTATACCTATTTTTAATCGTAAATACTTTTTTGAATTCAAAAAAGACTCAATATTCTTAATTCCGTTATGTCCTCCACTAGAGCTATCATAAACAAACTTAACTCTACCAAGAGGCATATCCATGTCGTCATGAATAACTAAAATATCAGTTAAATCAACTTTATAATAGTCAACGAACTTTTTAACAACTTCACCGGATAAATTAATAAATTTATAAGGTTTTATTAGCATAACCTTTTCGCCATCAATAATATATTCCAAATAGCTAGCTCCAAATTTTGAATTACAAAAACAAAATTGATTTGATTCAGCTATTTTATCTAAAAGACTAAAACCGACATTGTGTCTAGTATTTTCATATTTCCTACCTGGATTTCCCAATCCAAAAATTAATTTCATTTACTACCTCCATGATATTCCTTATACACTTCATTTTTAGGAATCTTTCGCTCCTTTGCTACCTTTTTTATTGCTTCCATAACAGAAAAGCCCTCTTTAATATAAAGACTAACATTGTCTATTATACTAATGTTAGACATGTCAACTGTCTCCTTATTTCCAGAAACAACAATGACAAACTCACCTTTGAATTCTTCTGTTGATTCTAACAATTCCTTTAAACTACCGCGATAAACACTTTCAAATTTTTTAGATATCTCTCTAGACAAACTAATTTGTCTATCACCAAAAACATCAAGCATTAACATAAGTGTTTCCTTAATTCTATGAGGTGCCTCATAAAAAATCATCGTATATTCAAAAGAAGCAAGATTATCAAGTTGAGAACGTCTCTTATTAATATTATTATCCAAAAATCCAAAAAACATAAAAGGCATACTTTCAATACCAGAAACAACCAAAGCAGAAACAAGCGCACAGGCACCAGGTAAAGATACGACATTATAACCAAACTCTGCTACATACTTAACAACAACAAAACCTGGATCACTAATCAAAGGCGTTCCTCTATCAGAAACAATAGCAACATTTTTCCCTTCTTTAAGAAAAGATAAAACCTTATCTTTAACCTTATTTTCATTATGTTCATGCAAAGAAAAAAGCTTTTTCTTTATATCAAAATGATTAAACAAATTTATGGTTACCCTAGTGTCCTCAGAAAAAACCACATCCACAGCTCTTAAAACTTCCAAACTCCTAAATGTAATATCTTCCAAATTACCAATCGGCGTAGGCACTAAATATAAAGTAGGTTTACCATCATAACTAGATTGCCACATTAATATTACCTCATTCCTGAAACATTTTTTTAACTTCCTTAGTGTATGAACCATCATCATTATGAACATAGAATGGTTTTAACACTTTTAAACCAACCTTACCACGTTTAACTCCCTCAATTAACAGCATATTACTATTAACGCCTAATTTAGGATAAACAAATTGTAATTTCTTAGGTTCAATATTATATTTTTGCAACAAATTAATAATCTCTGTTAATCTATCACATTGATGCACCATTGCAAAAGTACCACCATTTTTTAACAAATAACTAGCATTTAAAACTACATCTTCCAGATTAACCAAAATCTCATGTCTTGCCACACACTTAACATAATCATCATTTAAATACTTATCGCTAGTATATTTAAAATAAGGAGGATTACAAGTAACAACATCAAAACTTCCAGCAGAAAAAAGATTAACTAAATTCTTAATATCATCATTAATAAGCTTAATTTGATTATCAAATCCATTTTCAACAGCTGATTCAACACCCAACTCATACACACATTTTTGGATTTCTATTCCTGTAATTGAAGCAGACGTCCTATAAGTTAAAAGAAAGGGAATTATTGCATTTCCAGTACAAAAATCAATAACATTTTTATCATTTTTTCTAATAGTCACAAAATTAGAAAGTAGTACAGAATCTAAGGAAAAATTAAACCAATGATCATCTTGATAAATGATTTTATTTTTAAAATTTAATAACCTATGTCTAACTTTCATCGTTCAAAACCACTTCAACTATTCCAACACCATCAACATAAACTTTATACTTTCTATTAAAAATATCAACTGATATAACCTTCCCATAACCTTCTTTTGTACCAATCCCCTGTCCAATATGTGGCAATCCACTTTTATATTCATAATAATTATCATCCTCGTATTTCAAGCAACATAAAAGTCTACCACACAAACCATTAATCTTACTAGGATTGAGTGCCAACAATTGATTTTTAGCCATATTTATAGAAACACTATCAAAATCATTCAAAAAAGTAGAACAGCATAAAAGTCTACCACAAGGCCCAATCCCACCAATTTCTTTTGCCTTATCTCTAATACCAACCTGTCTCAACTCAATTCTAGTTTTAAAAATAGCTCCCAATTCTTTTGCTAAATTTCTAAAATCAACCCTTTCTTCAGAAACAAATCTAAAAACCAATTGACTTCTATCAAACATATAAAAAGCATCAACAATAGACATATTTAATTTATTGTTTGCAATAATATTTTTACAAATATCAACCGCCTTACTTGCATCCTTCAAATTATTTAAATGTTGTAGGTAATCTTTTTTTGTTGAAATTCTTACAACGTTATTAAAATCAGAATTATTATAATTATCGTTTTTAATAAACTGAACAACTTTTCCAAATTGTAAACCTTTATCAGTATCAACAATAACTGTCAAATTTTTCTTAAGCTTTAAACCATTATCATTAAAACAGTACTTTTTATTACTATTATTAAAAACTACCGAAACTAAACCCATTATTATTCACCACCAAAACTAAAAATTAAGTTATCAATTAATAAATTTATATTAACATTTTTTTTAACATCGTCACAATATTTTACTAAGGACAATAATTTTGATACTAATTTATCCACAGTATTCAAAGATACAATTTTATCAAAAAAGGACCTATAATCTTCATCAATATTAGTTAAATACCCTAATTTATATTTTAAAATCAAATTATATACATTTACCAACACATTTAAAGCATTGTAACAATCATTCCTATTTGAAAAATAATTTAACCACTTTTCTTTTTCATAAATAATAGTCCTATTGCCCTTTTCCTCTAAAAAGTAAGCAAATTCAAAAAGTTTATCTATATTATCAATTTTTTCTAAACCATCCAAAACATTGGCATTTAATTTAATAAATTGACATCTAGACTTAATAGTCTCCAAAACCAAATTAACATTATTAGTAATCAAAAAAGCAATAATATTATCATCAGGCTCTTCCAAAAACTTAAGTAATGTATTAGCAGAACTTTGATTTAATTTAGCCGCCTCTGCAATAACATAAATTTTCTTCAAACCTCCTGTACTTTTTTTACTAAAATCATTTTGTAAATCTAAAATTTGTTCTTTTTTTATCCACAACCCGTCACTATCAATCAACTTAAATTCATTACATAAAGAATTATCAAAATTATAACAAATATCACATGTATCATCGCAACACTTATCCACAATTTTTTTAGGACACATTAAAAATTTACAAAAATCTTTAACAATATTGATTGCATTTGCGTTGCCACTAGCATCGATTAAATAAGCATGTGATAACTTATTGTTAATATTTTGATTAACCAATGTATTATAAATGGATGCTTGTCCATTAACATATTTAGAAATCATATTATCACCTACTAACTAAAAAAAAGCATAACAATCAAAATCAAACCAATCAAAGAAGGAATTCCAAGTAAACTAACCAACCCTAAAGTTACAAAGTTAATTGGAATTTGCAAATTTAAAGGTGCAGTAACTATATTATAACCATAAAGTGTAATTGCAGCAAAAACAATTTTTTTAACTAATTTAATAAATTTTTTTAACATAACCATCACCTATTAATGATTATGAATAAAAAAGCTCTTTTATGATATATTAATTCTATCTTCCAAAGCTATTTCCAAAGTCATACTATCAATATATTCCATCTCAGCCCCCAAAGGAATACCACTAGCAATTCTAGAAATTTTAACATTATAACTTTCCAAAATTTTTTTTATATATTGCATAGTAGTTTCACCCTCAACACTTGGTTTTAATGCCAAAATTATCTCCTTTATCTTATTATTTTTAACCCTTTCTATCAACGAATTAATATTTATATCCTCAGGATTAATTCCATCAAGTGGAGAAATAAGACCGTCCAAAACATGATAAAGTCCGTTGTATATTCCAATTTTTTCAAATAAAATTATATCCTTGGCATTTTCAACAACAAAAATAACATCATTATCTCTGTCATCTGAAGAACAAATATTACAAACAGTTCCCTCACAAAGATTATTACACACCTCACACCTACTAATATTATCCCTAACATCAATAATTGCATTAGCAAAATCAGTTAATAAACTTTTATCAAAATTAACTAACGCAAAGGTTAATCTTTCAGCTGTTTTATCCCCAATACCAGGTAAATTTTTAAAAGATTCTATCAAATTTTTAATACCAGTTGGATATATCATATTAAATCATCCCAGCTAACCCTTGATATTTACTAAGTTTTGCTTCCTTATCTGCATCTACTTTTTTAAAAGCATCATTAACAGCAGTCAAAATCATATCTTCTAGCATTTCAATATCATCACAAGTAATTTCCTCTTTATTATTAATATTGACTCTCAACAAGTCCTTTTTACCATTAACAACCACGTTTACCAAAGCAGAAGTTCCATTATATTCTGTACTTTCTAATTCAGTTTGAATTTTTTGAATTTCTCTTTGCATTTGTTGTGCTTGTTTCATTAAATTTTGTATATTCATAATTTGCCTCCTACATATATTCTATTATATCATCACCAACGATATTAATTAAATTATTAACGTCATCATTTACACTTTTTTTACTTTCATTGGATAAAGAAACTATATTTTTATCACAAGAATCTTCAGAAATAACTCTATATTTAATATTATTTTTCTTATTTTCCACAAATTTTTTCTTTTCATTATCCCATTCAACATTATTAATTACCGCAACTTTATATTCAAGATTAAAAAATTTTTTCAAAAACAAAGAAACATCACCATTAAATTCATTTAATCTAGAAATTACTGAGTTATTTTCACTTACCAAGACCAAAACATCTTCACTGGCTACAACCGGAATAGTATCATTGAGCAATCCAGCAATTACTCCAAAATTTTTATCTAACAAATATTCTCCAACAGAATTCCATATTTTTTTCAAATTTAATAAGAATTTTTTATCAGCCATTGCCAATGCATTATTAATTCTAATTTTTTTAACATCATCACTCAACTTATTGTTTTCCACAGTTTTGCTTTTTTTCTCATCATTATTTCCCGGGAAATAATTTTTTTCTTCTATAGTTTGATTTTTTTCTTCAATTATTTCCGGGAAATATTTCCCGGAAATAATTTTATTTCCCAACCTATCATTTAAATTTTTATAATAATTAACTAAATTTACAAAGAACACTTGTACCAACACAGTTGGGTGACTAGAAAACTTAATTTTACCAATTAATTCATCAACACTATTAACAAAATAATAAATGAATTCTTCATTATATAAATCTCCTAATTTTTGAATGTTTGGCTTTTTTAAGTTATCCACAATTAAGTCTGGACAATTTTTAAAAATTAAAACATCTTTTATTATTAGTAACATTTCTTCTAATAATTTAACTAAATCTTTACCACCAGACTCCATTTTATCAACAAAATTTAAAATATTAGATAAATTACCATCAGAAAGCATAATTAAAAAATCACAAATATCTGTAAAAGATAAAATACCATTAATTTCATAAACATTATTAATTGTAATTTCACCACTAACTGATGAAACGAGTTGATCAAGCATATTAATAGCATCTCTCATACCACCATCAGAAAAACGAGCAATTTCAGTCAAAACTTCATCATTAACGGTTAATTTTTCAGCCATTACAATTTCTTTCAAACGCTTAACAATATTATCCACAGTTAACTTAGTAAAATTGTATTTTTGACATCTAGATGCTATAGTCAATGGTATTTTTTGTTCTTCCGTAGTAGCAAGAATAAAGATAACATGTTTAGGTGGTTCTTCCAAAGTTTTCAACAAGGCATTAAATGCACCAGTAGAAAGCATATGCACCTCATCAATAATATAAACTTTATATTTTGATATTGACGGAACTAAATTCACCTTATCTCTAATTTCCCTAATTTCATCAACTCCATTATTTGAGGCTGCATCCATTTCAATAATATCATCATTACTATTATTATTTATACTTAAACAACTATTGCATTTTCCACAAGGTTCCCCATCAATCAAATTTTCACAATTTACCATACGAGCTATCAATTTAGCCATAGTAGTTTTTCCTGTCCCCCTAGGTCCGCACAATAAATATGCGTGTGAAATTTTATTATTAACAATTGAATTATGAATAATTTTTACAATATTATCCTGTCCAGAAATATCAGAAAATCTTATTGGACGATATTTTCTATACAAAGCTAAATATTCCACAATACACCTCCAAAACAATTATAACACATTTATTTACTTTTTTAGAATTTATACAAAAAGAAATTAACAGTATAAATAGCATTAATTTCTTTTTTCTTTAAAAAAAGTTGATAATAGATTTCCACACGTAGTAACATCAACAGGTCCAACAACAATAATTCCCCGTTCACGTAGCAATGATAAATATTTATCATTTAAAGGATTACCACATCCATAAACAATTTTACTAATTCTAGCTTCAATTATAGCTCCGATGCACATTAAACACGGGGACATTGTAATATATAATGTAGCTCCATTTAAACGCCAATCTCCAATCAAGTGGCACATTTTATTAATAACATTTATTTCTGCATGGGCTGTACACAAATTATTTTTCACTTTTCTATTATGATCAATCACTACATTACCATCATACACCAATACAGCTCCAATTGGAACCTCATTTTCAAAAAAAGACTCTTTTGCTTTTTCTATTGCTAAATTTAGATACAAAAAATCACTTTCATTTAAATAAAACTGATTTTTTGTATCAAAAATATCCTCTTTCATATATTCACCTACAAAAAAACGACACACACACCAAGAGGTTTGTTAAGCTGCTATTTTCCAATCCTGACTTGTTACAAACATTAATGTTGTGTCATCAATAATATATAATATTTTTAATAATTTTACAAGTATTTTTGCCTCTTTTTTGATGTTTCACGTGGAACTTTGTTTTCTGCCTCTATTTTTATTTTGCCTCTTTTTTGATGTTTCACGTGGAACTTTGTTTTCTGCCTCTATTTTTA
>OMEK01000256.1_pt1 | contig 19563 bp, 26 predicted proteins | sample 1645351 | NCBI WGS metagenome assembly OMEK01 (sample SAMEA103958146, study PRJEB25191) | human gut metagenome
CAAACTATTTAATTAGAGTTATAGTAATAGTGTAATAAATAAAGAAATAAAATACACACAAGAGGTGATAACATTGAAAATTTTTAAAAATGCAAATGAAATATCCAATGCATTCCAATTAAACGGATGGGATAAAGATACAACCTTTGAAGAGGTTACAATGGAAGAAGCAGAAATTAGAGGTCTTCTCTTTGCTGTAAGCGAAATAAAAGCCGGCAGAAAGATTTTTAAGATGAATGTTACTGGAAATATATACAATCAGTCGGGCGACCTGTTAATGTACAACATTTCAATAGTCCGAGACCCTGATTCACCTATTAAGTTTCCAGTTGTAAAAAATGTAATTAAAGGATGTATGAGCAAATATGACATCGATGAGATTACATTTTTTGTAGGAGGAGACATCAAGTTTAGTGGTTCATACGAAAGATTCATGCAAACGAGTCAGTATGATCAGAGCCCCGAACTTTTTGAAATGAGAAATCAGATGCTAAATAGTGAATGCTTAAAAAGTCAGGTTTTTAACGGACATAAGCTGTACCTATTGTTACCAGAGAATAAGAAAATAAATGCCCTGGAAGAACTCCTGAAAGGAGATGATTAACGTATGATTGAGATTTCATTAAAAGATGGCAGAACATTCATGAGCAGTATTGAGATTGCAGAAGCCGTAAGAAACTGGAACGACGCTCAGGGTTTCGGAATACCTTTCAAGGTATCTGATTTCCTGTGGGTATCAGGAGACCAGGTAATCAGAATAGAGCAGAAAGAAAATTAATGTAGAATCAAATACGAAATCATCAATTGTTAAAACAAGGAGAAGATAGGGAACATTGTATGATGAGGAGATAGAGCTTCAGGCGAGAGCGATATGATTAACAGGCGTAGAAAAAATGGGTTGAATTGTGAGTCTTTTATTAAATAAAAATATAAGGTGGGAAATGAATGTGTGATATGCCCCTGTCTACTTGACAGGGGGACATATCACACATTCATTATGTCAACCTGATTTTTTGCTAAAAATAAGCTAAGTCTGCCTGGACATCATCAGAAGAGATGTTCTTCTCAAAATAAGATGAAAAACTGCTGCCAGTAATCTTATTATTGTCATTATAAGCCTGTCTAAGCTTCATATAGGCGTTAAGGCTCTTAAATGTAAAAATACCCGCTTTTGAATCAAAACCCTGCATATGGGCAAGTAACAGCTCTCTAGGAACGAATAAAGGCAGGTTACATGGCACATCCCCGCATTTACTCATATTATCAGCAGAAGCAAGACTCCTGTTATCAAGTGACCTTAAGCAATGCTTAACGAGGAAATTGTAAGCGCTAATCTCATTGTCACAGATAACACACAAAGTAAATCTGTGGATATCAGCAGAAGCAAGGCTCCAGCTGTATGAGGAAATAAAGGAAGAACACCTTACCCTGCTGCCATAATCAGCATCAATGTCCTCAATGCATATAACACTGCCGTCCTTAAGCGCGAGAGCGTTCTTAATCACAAGAGAATGTCTGTCGTCTGTAAGCTCGATAAAAGGAGCAAAACGGGAGTTTGTAATGTTCAGTCTGTCAAGATACTTATTTTTCGCAAGAACCTCAAGCAGACATGAGGTGCATCCGGTAAACTGCGGATGCAGCGTAAAGTATGTACGGTACATATCCCCGCCAAAGCAGGAAGCGACTGAAAATCCTTTAAAACACAGCTGGTTAAGTATCCTGTACGAATCAGGATGAGTGTTTTTAAGATACTTAACAGCCTCAGAGAGTATGAAACCCTTTCTCTTTTCGTATATGTTAGAATATCTCAAATACTTCATGTGATAAGCAGAAACAGCCGAATCGGATTTGCTGAGAGCCATGAGAGACCATAGCGCATCAATCGTGCAGGTTCCAAAACCCATCAGGATAAGTCTGTTAAGTGTGGACAATGCCTGTGTCCTTATGGATGCGGCACTGTTATACAGTAGGGCATTATCCGGAGTTGTAACCCATGCCATGCGATTATCATTAAATATTGCATAGTAGAGAGACGATATGCTGTTCTCATCAGGATAGTATGCCTTTTGCAGCATCTGCACAATCATAACATCATCTGAAAGTGAGTGGTTTATTGCCCGTGCGAATGCATCATCATTTATCACCAATCGCCCCACACTGCTGCATAGACCATGCGGATGTGAAAGAAAGATAAGTTCTATCAAAGGAATATCTTCATCGTTTACCCTGCTGCCGACCATTTGCGAATACCTGTGGAGCTTGTCAGCAATAACATCAATGTTCTGCGAGCCCGTATCCACCTCAATATAATCCTGCTGACAGCAGCGGAATAGTCCGTCTTTTGCATTATAGAATGTTTTAACTGCTGCATCAGCTACGAAATATGAATCCGTTATACTGTCAGAAGAGCTGTCGCCGTAATTAACAACAACTTCTGTGTCAAAACCAAAGTATGACGGATAAAATGAGTTGCCCAGTATATAAGCATAAAAGTCATTATAACCGGAGCCATGTTCCAGATTAGCCTGATGCGTGCTTATAACATCCCTTAACAGCAGCCTGTCGGCATTGGGGAATCTTCCGTTAAGAGTAAGGGCATCAAGACTCAGTTCCCTTCCTAGTTCGGTAAGATAATAGTAAGTCTGTGAAAGGTCCTCGAATTTTGATTCATATCTGTTGATAATCGAGGAGCCTACATTAAATGTCCTTTTATTAGCGTCGTAAATTCGTCCGCTGCATTTTGAAGACCTGCCTTTTTTCTCCTGAATATCATACAGCCCGAGGTAATTAAGCTGCTCCCTGTATGCACCGCCCATGATTGCAAGGGAGAGAGTGAGCCTTAGAGAGAGGGACTTCCCGAGATTTTCAGAAAGAGCCTCCAGTAGTTCATTTCTCTGTGCTGATGATAATATTTCATCCGAAAAATGGATCAGCTTAAACAGAAACATCTCACCTTTGTCACACCCAGGTTTGTCAGACATGCCTTCTGGAATATCATAGAGAACAGCCGCCTCATCATATTCCACTGTCTTAGCTAATTTTGCATATATTGATATTGAGTTATCCATAAAATCCTCCTAACTTGTCTACGGAAAAAAAGATATGTGGTTCAGACCAGCAGATGCAGCTTTGGAGGGAGGATTACCTGCTGCCGCATATCTTTTAACCCCGGAATCAGGATATTCCGGTACATATCTATTGTGAGTCAGGTACGGATAAGAGTCAAGGAGTAGATACTATATTTATTAAAAATTTAAAAAATATGTTGACAATATTAGAAAAGCAGTATATACTGATAATAGAAAAAGTAATTTAAAAAACAACAAATCATACACGAAAGGAAGAATAAGACTATGGTTACAAGAAAATGGAAGGTATATGGAAGAGAAGGACACAGGCAGAGAGAATCATTCAATAAGTCATATGAATATGATTTTTCTGGAGGCAGTGATGGAACAAGAATCATTAAGGTTGAGAATGCAGATGTTACAGGAACAAATGAGTACACAGTAGTAACCATCACAAGAGATACGGCTGAGCTGTGTGCGAAAGAACTTGACGGACAGATAACGGATGGAATATTTGAGAACAGCGCCACAGGAAATGTAGTTGAAATTAAAGAAGGATGAAGGTATGAGAGAATTTAAAGTAAATGGTATAAAGGTGTCTATAGTAGACAGATTCAATGTAGGTAAAGAAATAAGCAGGTCTAACCCGAAGTACGAAGTAAGAATATTTGATCCAAAGTATGATGCATGGCGTACACTGTGTACATGCATGACACTAAGAGAAGGCAGAGAACTTGCAGAGGAAATGCTGGGATAGATTTTCGAAAAGTTGAAAACTCTCTGCACCCATGTGAAATAATGCAGAATGATGCCTATAAATTCAAAATGTCGGTAGCAAAGAGAGTCCTTAATTTTAACAATGTAAAGCTGTTCATCTTCATATAAATGAGCAACAAATGGATTAATATATAATGGGTGGCTGTAGCTCAGCCTGGTAGAGCACTCCTGCATGGCATCGTAAATGCGTGTAAGGAACCATGCAGGTGTTGTCGGAGGTTCAAATCCTTCCAGCCACATAAAAGAATTAGGAGGTACTGATGAAAATTGAGATTATTTTTGCTGATCCGCATAAAACAGTAACAAGGTATGCAAATAACAAATGGGATATTAACGAAAGAGTATATAATACACTTACCCAAAATGGAATAAGTGAAGAATTAGCAATAGACTGCGCAAGCTGGGCTGAATTAGCGACATATGGAGAATCATATAATGAAGCAGCTTTTGATGTATATATTTCAGAAGAGTAGAAGTGTGAACTGGCAATGAAAGGAAATGTTTTTTATGGGCACCACAAATGTATACAGTATACAAAAGAAAAATAAGGAAATAAAGAAAAGATGCTGTCTTAACTGTAAGAACCTGGTACAGTTTCCCAGAGGAAACAGCTACGGTGACATAGATTATCTATGCTTTAAAACAGGATACTTTATTGTAAATGTTGGGGCTGATGTAAAGAAAATAAAGAGATATACCCCGGGTGGAAAAGAACTCGTCTGCTGCCACGAAAGCAGCAGATAAAAAGATAAGGAGGATAAATCAATGTTTGAATATAATGGATATAAGTTTGAACCGTTTAGGAAGCTTAAAAAAGAGGAAAGTAAGGATATTAAGACATTCAGCAGGCATATCGCCAGCGACAGAGAACTTGGCATGTGCGATTATGATGTGGACTGGAAAAAGTCAGAATACAGCTGGAAAGGATTCTACGATGCGTCAGGTGATAGTCAGATGGATATATTCAGATGTCTTGAAAATGGTAAGCTGTATGTCCCGTGTGAGCATGAGCTGTTTGCATTTGCATAAGCTCGCTAGTCAAAATCAATATAAGCATAATGCGGAAAGAGGTCAATTATGAGAACATTTTTAATTCTTAAAAAAGAAATTGTAAACGGAAAGAAAGAGCCTTATATTGCTGGAGTAGTTAATTCCAGAACATTCCCAAGCACGGAGGCAGCAGAACCTGGTGTTAGAATCATTGAAGTTCCAACGCCTGAAAAGGTCAATGAAGTAGCAGGATGTCATATTAGATTATAGCAGGCAGGTAAGAAAACACCATCCGGCATTAGTCGGCTGAGAGTAGTTCATAGGAAATTAAGCGTGAATCCTCGGCATTTACTTGCCGAGCGGTTCACCAAATAAGTTAAATTTATGTTAAAATAATTCAGAAAGGGAAAAATATGTTGGTATTTTGGATTCTGTACTGGGTAACAACGGCATTGTGGGCTATATGGATGGTTGGATATCCGGTATTACATGTAAAGATAAGAAAAGAAAAGATGCAGACCTTTCGTTATGTGTTGGTAGGTTCTGTGGCAACTATAATAATTAATATCCTTAACCTGTTAATAAATCATACAGCACATTAACCAGAGAAGGATTGTTATAATTGGGGAAGAAAAAAATTAGAAATTAATCAGTAAAGGAGAACATGATCATGGCATGGTATTACAGAACATATGCCTGCGGACACGAAGGAAGGGAAAATGTCACAGGCAAAACAGAGGAGAGAATGCAAAGGCTGGATGAGATTTTTGCCGGATTATGTCCGGAATGCAGGATAAAACAGAAAGACGAGGAACATGCGAAAGCTAATGCAGAAGCAGAGAAAAAAGCAGCAGAAAACAATCTCCCCAAGTTAAGCGGAAGCGAGAAGCAGATTGCATGGGCGAATACTATAAGAATGAAGTTCTATGAAGAGTACAGCAATGGCCAGAATGACATAGAGACAATCATCAAAAGTGAAACAGAATCGAAGTTCTGGATCGACAACAGAAACCACCTCGATTCATATTTCATTGAAGAGTATGCAGAGAAAATCAAGAAAAGGCAGCAGCACAAAGAAATGGTAGAAAGCAATGCTGTATATCCGAAAGAGATTAAACATGATGGTATAGTAGAGATTATCGAGCATTATAATAACATGTATGATCACAGAATATCAGTAAAGTATAAGAAAGATGCAGAATTCACAGTACTTGTAAAGTCCTGCGGATTCTCATGGGATGGTAATGAGTGGTATCGGAAAATCTCACGTTCAACAGGGAAATTTAAGGATATGGCAGAAGAATTAGGAAATAAATTACTTGAAAACGGCTTCGTAATATACATTCAGAAAGATAAGAATGCATACATAAAGCTGAATGAAAAAGCATTCAACCTATAAGCCGTGAAAGTGTAATAGTGAGAAAGGGGGACTATTAATGGTTGCAGCCGGTTCAGTAGTTGAGTATATACAAAGGAAAGGTATCGTGCTAAGCGTCAAGGGCGGTGAATGCCTGATATGGACGAAAGACAGCTATGGCAGGGAAACAGTAGAGACTGCTGCCATTGACAAAGTGACGGAGACAGGCTATCAGGCAGGGCTTGATAAGTGCATGGCAGAGGCATCCAGGCAGCACGATTACACACAGATAGAAAAAACCTTAAATAAAGTGTCCTATATATCCCCAAACAGGCTCACTAAGCTTACATACCTTGCTATAGCACATACTCTTCCCGATGGTACAAAAGATGCCAGCTGTCCCGAATATATGCGTATAGTGGATATATTGGAGTTCATTAATAGAAAATATGGTGAAAGCTACAAGACGGGAACGAGGGAGACAATAAGGAAGACAGCCATTAAAGAGCTGCTTCACATGGGTATGATATGCGACAACAAGCTAAAGAAGCAGAGTCCAAAGTTTGGCTACAAGCTGCAAGAGCCAGCGGAATCTAACAAGGAACAGGATACAGCGTACAAATGGAATTAACATAAAAAGGTCTTCCAACAGGAAGACCTTTTTATTCACACCATGTGAAACTTACGTATTGTCGGGTTATACCCTTATTTGAACTTGTGTGTAAAATATGACACTATTATGGTACACTAATTATAAGATTAAATCAAGTTTTTAGAATAAAAACAGAAAAAATGTGGAGGAAATCATGAAAAGAGAACCGTATTATATAGGATTAGAGGTTGGGCCTACATATGCAGCCTATGCCGTTACCAATGAATCTTATAATCTTGAAAGATTCAGGGGAAAAGATATGTGGGGAATATATAAGTTTGATGAAGCAGAAAGCTCGCAGGATAGGAAAAATGCAAGATCAGCAAGGAAGAATATTAAGAAAGAGAAAGAAAGAATAGGTCTTATAAGGAGCTATTTTCACGATGAGATTGAAAAGGCTGATGTAAATTTCTTTGCAAGACTTGATAACAGCACCTTTCATGCAGAAGATAAGGATAAAATCCTCTCCGGTGACAGGAATGTGCTTTTTAACGATGAAAATTATAAGGATGCAGATTATAATGAGCAGTTCCCAACCATATATCATCTCCGTTCATTTTTAGCAAAACACAATGAATTGGTGGATATAAGATTAGTTTACCTTGCTGTGGCAAATATAATGAAGCATCGGGGAAACTTTTACTCCAAGAATCTGGAAGATACAGACAGTGCAATTAAAGATATATATGCTGGTATCTGTGAAAAGGCATCGCAGGCAGATATACAATTATATCCGGAAGCAGACACGGATAAGATCATGGATTATATGCTTAATACAGCACTGACAAATAAGGTGAAGGCAACGCTTGTATCACAGGAAGTAAAGGCGCTGACGAAATCTGAAACGGCGCTTATCAAGCTGATGTGCGGTCTTAAGGTAAAGATTACGGATATATTCCCGGGGCTCCTTGAGACACTTCCTGAGGAGGATAAGAAAACAAGCATGTCTTTTTCTGATAATGACTATCTTGACAGAACAGAGGAGATTGAAAATCTCACAGGGGAAGATAATTATGAGCTTATATCTGCAGTTAAAGAGCTGTATGATGCTGTAATAATACAGAATATCATGCAGGGGCATAGATTCATCTCTGACGCAAAAATAGCATCATATGAAAAGCATATGGCGGATTTAAAATTACTTAAATCTACCATGAAAAGATACCTTTCCAAACAGGAATACAGCAGGTTTTTCAACATTGAGGAACCAGGCACATATGCAGCCTATGTAAAATCAGGTATGTCAAATGGAGTAAAGACGAGACGAAATTCCGAAAAAGGAAGAACACTTGATGACTTATATGGCTCGATAAAGAAACTTCTGTTAAAGGCAGATGAAGATGATGAAGATGCAGAGTATATTCTTGATGAAATAGGAAAGAGAACATTTCTTCCAAAGCAGCGTACCAGTGATAACAGGTTAATACCTAACCAGCTTTATGCAGCTGAATTAAAGGCTATCCTCGATAATGCAGCAGAGCATTACGGATTTCTGAATGAAAAGGATGATTCCGGTCTTACAGTATCAGAAAGAATAATGAAGATCTTTACATTTACCATGCCATACTTTATCGGTCCAACATCAGAATACAATACCAGAGGATGGGTAGTAAGAAAAGAGGCAGGAAAGGTAATGCCCTGGAATCTGGAAGAGAAGATTGATGTTAAGGAAAGTGCAAAGAGCTTTATTGAAAGTATGATAGGAAAGTGTACATACCTGTCAGGTGAGCGGGTTCTGCCAAAATCATCGCTTCTCTATGAAAGATTCATGGTACTAAATGAGATGAACTGTATCCGTGTGGACGGAGAAAAAATCCCTGTTGAAATTAAGCAGGAGATTGTAAACGGAAAACTGGCACTTGGAAAAAAACTGACAAGAAAACAGATTCTTTCTTTTCTCGTAAAGAAAGGACTGGCTACCAGTGATTCACTCATTACAGGAATGGATGAGAAGCTTAACAATACAATGACAAGCCATAAGATATTTACCGATATATTTGGTACGCTGGACAGTGAAACACAAGCTGCTGCAGAGGATATAATATTATGGAGTGCTATATACGGTGATTCAAAAGAATATGTGAAACAGCAGATTGAAAATAAATATCCGGGACTTCTGGATGAAGACAGGATGAAGAAAGCACTCTCCATTAAATCAAATGACTGGGGCAAGCTGTCTAAAGAGTTTCTTACAATGACAGGAACAAATAAGGAAACAGGGGAAAGAATAAGTATCATCGATGCTATGTGGCAGATGAACTTAAGTCTTAATGAGCTGATAAATGATAATAGATATGATTTTATGTCATTGATAAAAGAAAAGACAATAAAAGCAGAAAAGAACATCTTTACATTTGAGTATGACGATCTTAATGAACTGTATGCGACAGCTTCACAGAAGCGTTCAATATGGGCAGCAGTTAAGATAGTAAGGGAAGTAGAAAAGATAAAGGGATATGCCCCGGAATCTGTATTCTTAAATACCATCAAGAACCGTCCTAAGGATGTAAAGAAAGATGCAAGAAAGACCAGACTTATTGAATTGTATAAGAATCTGAAAGGTGTATCAAAAGAATGGAAAGATTCCATGATAAGCCATATAAGTGAATGTGATTCAGATGGCTCATTAAAGAGTAAGAAAGTATACCTGTACTTTCTCCAGCTTGGAAAAGATATGTATACCTGGAAGGATATAGACTTTAAGGAAGTAATAGCAACAGGAAGTGATGTTTACAACATAGACCACATATATCCTAAGCACTATGTTAAAGATGACAGTATGGATAATATAGTGCTTACCAATGCAGGGTTCAACAAAGAAGAAAAGAAAGATATATATCCTGTTCCGGACAGCATATACCAGACAATGCATGAAAACTGGCTCTATCTTCGTCAGAATGGGTTCATGAGTGCAGAAAAGCTGGCAAGACTTTCAGACAGAAATCCGATGTCTGATGAAAAAAGAGCTGCATTTATCGGAAAACTGTATACTCAGGTGTCAAGTTCGACAAAGATGCTGGCTGACATTTTTAACAATATTCTTTCAAAAGATACAAAGGTAATATATACAAAATCTTCTGAAGTATCAGACTTCAGAAGACAATACGGATTCCCTAAAATGACAATGCTTAACGAGCATTATCTGGCAAAGGATGCTTATCTTAATATTGTGGTAGGTAATGTGTGGTATACAAAATTCACGGCTTCACCTATGTGGTATATTGAGAAAGAATACAGGACAGGAAAGTCCGAGTATAACCTTAACAGGATGTATGATTTTAACATCATAAGAGATGAAAGAATAGCATGGATAGCAGAAAGTAAAAAGAAGAATATCCCAGGAACAATTGATGTGATAAAAAAGGTTATGAGCAGGAATACACCAGTAACCGTTACAAGAATAACAGAAGGCCACGGGGCGCTCACCAATGCAACAATCTCAAAAGCTGCTAAATCAAAGCCGGGAGTATATCTCCCATTAAAGTCGGATGAGCGTTATAAGGATGTAACAAAGTATGGTGGAAAGACAAGCATTAAGACAGCGTATAATTTCCTTGTAGAACATACAGACAAGCATGGCAGCAGAATAAGAACACTATACAGCCTGCCATTATATCTTGCCAATAATGTTAAGAACAAAGAAGATATAGAAAAATACTGCAGGGAAACATTAGGTCTTAAAGAGCCGGATGTTCGTATAAATAAGATCATGCTTAACTCCGAGCTGGAAATAGACGGCTATAGATATTTACTTGGCGGAAAAACTGGCTTGCAGTATGGTCTAAAGAATAATACCCCTATGGTATTTAACGTGGAATGGCAGGGATATATAAGTAAAATTGAGAAATATATTGATTTCAAATCCGTTGATAAAGATATAACATCTGAAAGGAATATAGAATTATACGATGAGATTCTTGGAAAACATAAAAACAGTATTTTTTCGAGAAAAAGAAATCCTTTATATAATCTAATAGAAAGCTGCCGTGATAATTTTGTTGGTTTGTCATTAGAAGAACAGATGCAGGCATTGTACCAGATATTGTTTCTAACAAGAATGGGCACGAATGTGTCTAACCTGTCTGTTATAGGAGCGGGTGCAAACGTGGGGCTTATGCATCTTAATGCAACAATTAGCAAAGCTTCATCAGTTAAACTTATTGAAATTTCAATAACCGGAATGTATACTATAGAAACCGATATGCTTAATTGTTAAAGCATAGGAATTATTCATATTATTACACACCTTGTAGACAACCCGTTTGAGGGTTTGAGAGGTGTGTAGAATATGATGGGTACAAAACGAAACAGAGCAAGGAAAGCGTACAATTAGTGTTTGAGATGTGTGTAGAATATGATGGGTATATAATGACAAGATGAAGGTCTTACGATGACATCAGTTTGAGAGTATGTAGAATATGATGGATACAAAACAGGGAAGGGAAGTGAGGAGTCGTATAGGCAGTTTGAGAGGTGTGTAGAATATGATGAGTACAAAACTACCAGATTTACTCTTTGTGGCTTTGTTGGGTTTGAGATGTGTGTAGAATATGATAGACACTAAACAGAAATGTGTAGGAATAGCGCCATGTATGAGTTTGAGAGGCGTGTAAAATATGATGGGTACTAAATCGCAATACTTCGTTATTCCATGTACTGAGTTTGAAAGGTGTGTAAAATAATATATGATGCAATGAGATAGACCTATTGTAAGATGTCGGATTGTCTGTTTGAGAAGTGCGTGTAAAAGAATGATATAAGAAGTAAAAGACATGGAAGTATATTCTGTGTCTTTTTTTCGTGCAAATATGAATGCTATACTAATGTAAGTGTTTTGTAAATGCTTGATTAATCATATTTCGACAAAACAGGGTAAAACAATTTATTGAGGAGGCACATATGACAGATATGGAACAAAGGGAAGCTGCCCACCAGTTTGTCAATAAATGGCATGGAAGAGGAAAGAGGATGGAGATGGACGCTCTTGCTGGATCGATTTGTTAGTTCTATCCGGTGTATTTGGCAGATGAAAAGGGAAACCATGATTTTGAATCTCATGATCTGAAGGATTACAAAAGGGTGCTGATAGAGCTCTTCAAGATTCTTGACATTTTTGTGAAAGAAAGAAAAGAATATCTGGAGGAGGAGTCTGCACAGTTCCATTATGCTAATAGGGGTATATTTACTGACGAAAGGATAGAGATACCTCCGGTTACGAAATAAATAAGGTAGCAAATACTTAATAAAACCTATGAAGACTTTAGCTGGAGTGACACTCTCATACAGTATTTGGAGCTGTCTTTAAATCTACTCTGATTCAAGAGACAAGACACTCAGGCGGTATGCATTATACATCAACCAGGGGGATACCCATAAAGTAATAGACACTTTATTCTTTGAAGACTTAAAAGAAGAGTTCAATGAGATATGCAAGATACAGGTAAGTATGAAGAAAGACAGAAAGCTGGAAGAGAATTACGCAAAGCTCATACGGCAAATGATAAGGCTATAATGTCTGCACATGGATTTGATACTAGAATGAGAGAAGTGGAATACGCAGCGGCTCTTATGATGATGTATCAGGTTCTAATTAACAGTAAAAGATGATGCTATAGTAAGAGAGAAGATATCCTGAAAAAACAGAAAATATCTTCTCTTTTACTACATAGAACATATGTTCGCAATGATAAATCCTTCCTTTGCCAAAGAGTGTGATGCGATGAAACCGTCTTTGGCAAAGGAAGTTCGTCTGAATAAGAATAGGAAAGTAAGGGAAAAGAGTGGTCTGGAAGAGGTAACAATAAAGCATAAAGTAATCAGCGTGTATACTGTATACACCTGCTGCCATTCGCTTAAATTTATTTACCATAAATAAAAAAGGGAATAGATCCCACTCCATTCCCTTTTCCGAAATTATAAGTATACCTCTTATTTGTGTAATAATAATACATGTTACATGTCATTTTGTCAAGGATACAAAGCAAGAACTTGTGTAATTCGTGTGTATGCCATATGTATGTTATATGTATGTTGTATGTATATTTTATGTTTTACCTTTTTATAAGTATTTTGTTCACTGTATTATAAATTACTTTTAGCTCTTCAAGAGGTAATCGCATTAGTCTGCTTGAAAGGAAGGGTTTGCTTTAAGAAAATTAGAAAGCCGATAAGGAAATCAGGAAGAGAGAAAAGAGGAAGAGGAGAGAGGAAGACATAAAAATTCTGGATGAGAATAGGCTAGATAAGAGATAATTAGGGTTCAAGAACGTGTGAAAAATAGTATAGTAGTCCGAAAAAAAATGGCTTGCAAAGCCGCTTAAATACTGGGATTGTCTTGCGGATGGGTTCCGCAAAAAAGTGCGTGAGATTTTTCATATAAACCTGACATTTAATTGAGTCATATATAGTCGAAAAAACCACCCTGAAATAAAACACCATAAAAGTACAACAAACTCAGCAAATAAGCGGTGCGGTAGCGATTCGTAACAGAATTAACATAAGTTGCTACCGCACCAGTAAATAAGCGTGCGGTAGCGATTCTAAGAATTTGTATATTTTGTTGTATCTGAATGCATAAAATCCTCATCAGGACATGCAAAAACCTGCCTTTAAATCATTTGCGGAAGCGAGCATGAATATCGTAAAATTGCAAAATACACACATCGCTACCGCACCAGTAAATAAGCATGCGGTAGCAATTTGCATGGAAACTAACATAAATCGCTACCGCACCAGTAAACAAGCGGTACGGTAGCGATAAGATACTTATATATATAATTTCACTTCCGCAAGAAAACGAAAACAAGATTTATAAGTAAAATTTAGTCACAAAAGTTGTTGCGGAATCAATATAAATTTTAGCATTGATATATGATTTTTCGTTAAGTATAACAACAAAAGGTGGAAGCCTGAGACTATGCTTCCACCTTAATATCATCATGCTAATTCGTTTGTAATGGTTATTTTTGGAACGATACTTTTGTTGTTATCTTTACTCCTGCAGGCTTTCTTAATAAAGTCGATGATTATATCATTTACGATGGAATATCCAGATATAGGACAAGCAACGGCTATCTGATAGTCGCTTGCACTTAATATTCTTACCTTATAGCGAGCATATATATGTCCCTTAGCCAATCTTACAATTATATCTGTCATTATGTCAGAACCGTTGACACCATATAAACATGCTTTATCTAACGAAGCCGTAAGTACGCAATATCCGCTATCAGGAATAAGCTGATCCTTATCTTTGTACCTGTACGACAACTTGCTGTAATTGTATGTGGTTATACCTGGCATAGATATATCAGTTATATCTGATATGTCATACGATGCAGCCATTGCATCATCTAGATATCTGAAATTTTTATACCTTTCAAAACATACCGTATCTGTATCCAGAATTCTTTTAAGGTTGTAATAACACCCCTTGTAGTTGAGCATGTACTGTTTAAGAGGATGTGAAGCAGTATGAACCATATCGCCAAGAACATTATTCACCAAAATTCTATCAATATCCGGATGTGATGCTGCATACATAGCAGGTAGCGAAACAAGGTTATTAGAATGGAAACCATGCCTGTTAAGATAATTCTGTATTGCCGGATAATTCATGCATAATTTAACACGTTCCCCGCTAAACAGTCTAAACAGAATATTTTCATACTGATAGCTCTGCTCAATAATAAACCAGAATCTTTCTTCTCTTCCTGTATATACAAGAATGCCATAAGTATCTATATTACCATCATAAGCATATTCTACAACTATAGGCTCAGTACCATTTAACTCTGTCTGGCATAACGCGGTCTTTTTGATTAGCTCGGAATCTGACAGACCGTAGGCAGTGCCAATCTCTCCAAAGTCATAATCACGAATGGACATCCCGGACAGCTCATATACAGAATGTACAGGAACATCCTCATTAATTTCTGACGTAGAAGATGTAGAGTTATCATCAGGCGAATCTACATCCTCAGGAACAAAACCACTGCTTAGTGTAAAGTTATCTCCCAATGGCATAGTTGGCCTTTTATCTTTTTCCTGAACCGATGTAGTATCTCTACCCTCAGCTGCATCAAAAGGCTTCTCGTTTAGTATTTCGCTTTGAGACGACTTATGTTCAGGAGCAGAATCTTCTAATATATTATATGATAACTCCCCGCTATCTGGAGTTACGTCGAAATATTCTGTATCATCTTCAATGCTTGTATCATCATAACTGGCCAGCAAATTTTCCAAATGCTCATCAACTTCTGCGTGTCCACCGTAATTATACGAATCTTCCGGTTTAGATAAATCCTCACTGTTAGAAACTTCAACTACCGCTGTACTAGCCCCGTTTAGCGCAGAGTCTTCTTGAGTAAGTTGTTCTTTCATGTCCTCAATAAAATTCTCATAGACGGAAGGCTGCTCATCTATATTGCTATGCTCATTTTCTTTAGATGATGTTTTTAATTCATCAGATGCACAATCTTCTTGAGTATTAACAGAAATATTTTTATCCTTTGCAGCATCTTCTTCATCAATAAGTCCAGTATCTTTCACAAAGAAGGCATACTGATCTTTAGTGTCCTGTGTGAGAAAGCTTAAAGCATCAAATACACTTTCCTGTCCCATGCAGTCTGCAGTAGGATTCGATTTTGATTTACCAGAAGCCACAGACGATAGAATGTCAGAATCACCCGGGGCTATATTTGTTGTATTATGATTTTTCTTCTTTTTGGTCTTTTTGTGATGTTCGGTTAAAGTGACATCGCCCACACCAAGAGAACTAAAATATCTGTCTGGTTTACTATGTTCAATATTTTTCTTGAAGTATCCATTGTAGGAATACACATTTGTCAATTCCATAGATGCTGCTTCGTAATCTTCTTGCGATGCAGACAATCCGGCAAGAACAATAGACGAAATAGCACTGCAAAAAGAAGAAACAGCGTCGGACTGTGACACATTAATGGAATAATCCACCTTGGTATCCCGTTTATACCCAGACCCATCAGCAGCTAGTGTCTGTGACTCCTCATACAAAATATTCATAAATGTATTAATAATTGCATTAGGACCTTGTAAAGCTTTCTGACTAACCTCTTTAAGACGAGGTTCGATATTTCCGCTCTCTATATCCTTTACCCTGCGAATCAAGTAGTATGCCACAAGTGCATTAAAATTATATGGTTGAGTGCATATTTCATCTGCATTATACACAGGATACATTCCGGTAAAATGAGTAGCAATGTTCTCGTAATATATGTAATCTGCACCTGCCACATTATTAAAAATAATATCAACAAACGATGTATCAAGTTGAAGCAGGGCATAACCGAGCACAGTGTTTTCATATTCAATCCTGGCATTCATATATTCAGGTGAAAAAGGGCATAAATAGCATAAGGAAGCAACTCCGCTTGATGTATAAACAATACTGTTGCAGCCAGAGGTGCAATATTTAGGGTTTTTATCCCTTTTCTTGTTAAATCCATTACAAAGACTTTTACACCTCTGCTCAATATTATCTCCGGGATTTGAACCGAAATAATATTGATGCTGCTTATTATCGGAAATAGACCAGTTTGTATATAATCGGATAAAATCAGCGGTAGAATTATCAATGCCGTCATACCACCTGTATAGACGATACGCCATGGCAATATGTGATGTTCCATCATATTTACCTGTGCCATCGTTACCTACTGCAATATTCTTAAGAGATTTCCCAGAATAATGTATGCAAGGAGGACAGCACTTATTTAATATGGAAGCCATATACATTTCCCCCTTCTATAAAATAAATATATATATAATTGTGGATTAGGTACGCCTATAAGTCAAGATTAAGTCCTTGCTTTGCGAACCCCCCTTAATATATACTTTAGTTACAATGTATGAACGGAGGAAAACAGTATGTATTTTGTTTCAAATAGTCATGAAAACTTTTACAATGCCAACATAAACAAAATGTCAGATATTAATAAGGATTGCTATCATAAAGCATTATTTTATGCCCTTGGAATGACAGATAATTGCAGGGAAAATATTAACATGTTGTATGATTATGCTACAGGGTGTGTGAAGCAGATAAAAGGAACAGAGTATGCATGGATTACAGGCACAGATATAAGAATCATAAGACTTGCATACAATCTATATAACGGTGGCTGTCCAACCGCAATAGAGATAGATAATCAGGAAGAAAGAGAAGATGAAATAAAAAATTACCTGATTCCTAATATATTTGGTTATTTAACACCAGAATTAATTGAAGGAGCAATTGAAGCTATTAAAATAAGATTCATGGAAAATGATATTTACTTTATATAAATACATGCTAAAATAAGTATATAAATATCGTAAAAACTTAATATCAGCAAAACAGTCGAAAGATTGTGACGCAAAGCCAAAGGGTCTAAACTGTAAGCAGTATGACAGCCGGTTGCACACTTGTATAATATTCTAACTCTAAAGAGGTATCCGGCAGGGTGTCTTTTTGCTTTGCGCCTACAGTAACGGAGGTGCAGGTATGAAAAAAAGAAACAAAGTTATGAAATATATAACGATAACGATGTCGGGAGCGGTGTTTGGAGTTGGAGTTGCCTTTGCATTTAGATCGGCCGGAATAGATAACATATTCGAACAAGTTGCTGCACAGAGTATGCTGTCCCAGAAATCAGTCTATCTATCAGAGCCTATAGATATATTTTCAAATGAGAACGAGACCGATGCTGCAGTCTATATAGAATCTGAACCGAGCCACGAACAATCACAGACGAATGCTAATGCAGTCGAAACTGAAACCATGCAACGAGTAGATGAAAAAAGAAATACGGAACCAGCAAGCGAGTTGAGTACGGCTGCTGTGAAGATACTCCAGGAGACAGAGAGAAATAGCATTGAGTTAAAGACAGAGAGCAACACAAGACCAAATACAACAGATGATGCAACAGTAAACGATGTAATTAAAAGAATTAATGAAGTCCGTGCAAGTGTAGGAGTAAGCAGTGTCAAGTATGACTGGACATTAAATCAGATGGCTCAAGTAAGAGCAATAGAGAATGCAGAAAATAATTTTTTTAAGGCACAGAATGGCAGGCATTTAAGACCGGATGGGAGAGCAGCATCAACGATATGTAATGATTATGGACAATATGGAAATTTTGGTGAGGTAATGGGAAGATATCAAATGACAACTGCAGAAATAGTAGATGGATGGGTAAATTCTGCTTCACACTATGCTTGTATAACTAATAGCATATATAAAAGAATAGGAATCGGTTATGAAGCTGATTCTGAGGGTAGAATATATTGGGTAGCTATCTTAATGGATTAAATTTGAATAGAAAGAGGAGTATATAATAAATATGATGTTCACTAAAGGAGATATCAAAGTAGATATTATAGCAGCATTTTCTGCAGAGGGAGAAATAATTCCACTAAAGATAAGATTTCCCGATGATAATGGAGAAATAAAAACATATAAGATTGTAGGATACAGAGAAACAACGGAAATTGGTTCAAAAGGATTTCAACCTGTGCTTAATTTTGATATCAAGATAATAGATTATGGCATTGAAAAGAAACTGCATCTAGTATTTTTTCAACATGAACGCATTTGGATAATAAGAAAACTAATTTGATAAAATGAATATACGTTTTTATGCAGAGTAAAACACTTGGATAATATGATGAATTATTGATGTCGGATGCGCCGTAGTAATAAAAAAGAGGTACATAAGGAGATAAGTATGAGTACAGGTTTATACATTATAATTATTCTATTAATATTTTTTGGAGCAATGTTTCTAACTATGTTTAGATTAATACATTTAATATCCGGCCTTATTGCTTGTTTCGTTGCATTAATGGCAGCTACACCAGTAATATCTTTTGATGTATATTCTCATACATCATCAGTGTCGCAAATCTCAATACAGGAAATAAATAAAATAACTCCAAGGGATAATAGTGATACATTATTTGATGTCACATATACGGATGCGGAAAATATTGACAGAGAGATAACTGTTAAAGAAATAGTTTACGATTCAGATGTTAATTATATCGAAAAGACAAGGAAAAAATTACTTTTTCTTTATGAAGATAGTTATATATTACATGAACCACAAAAATTTATAAATAATAATTTAAACTAGGAAGATATTTTTGAATTTGAGCATGAATGTCTGCAGTCATCAGATAAGATTGAATTAATAATAAAGAAGAAATATGGCCTGCTGCCACACATTTCCGTTAAAAGCGAAGTAGTGTGGTGACGGGCTCTTTGAGATTGGGGAGGAATAGGAGGAGAAAATTCATAATTTTTTCTCCTAACGATTAAAATGGATAATTTTTACTTAAAAATTGCTGTTATAGTTGCTGTTACATTGCTGTTACAGTAGTAAAGTACACATTTCAGCTACTTCGCTAAATCATCGTTTAACGAAGTGATTGGTGCATGGTGATATGAAATATGTTCGATATGTTAATTGCAATCCGAAATGCAATATTGACAGACTTAATGCTATTTTTTACTGATATTGCATTTCCTTTGTCAAATAATATTAAAAGAAAAAGAGTTGTCTCACACGAAACAACTCTTTACTTTGTGGCAGAGCATTATAATTACTTATAAATATTTGCAAAAAAAATAATGCTACCGCACTAGGCGATAGCATTAAATTCTTTAAACAACATCAATGATTCAGGATTAAGAAATCCAA
>OMEK01000276.1_pt1 | contig 18759 bp, 17 predicted proteins | sample 1645351 | NCBI WGS metagenome assembly OMEK01 (sample SAMEA103958146, study PRJEB25191) | human gut metagenome
AAGCTCTGTCAGTTTGCCGTTCCAAGTGGAAAAGGCGTTGTTCAGATTTTCTACGATCCAGTTTTGGTTCACACGGTTTCACCTGCCTTTTCAAGTCACCGGTGTTACAGAATCATATCCAAAATATCCTTGGCAAAGTAGATGATGACACCACCAAAAAATGTCATAAAGCCCTGCGCACGCTGCCCGGCATCGTGGCTTTTGAGGGCGAGACCGATCTGCACAATGCCGAAGCCCAGCAGAATGGCACCAATCGCCTTGATGGCACTGAACACAAAATCGCTCAGTGCATTGATGGTCGCCAGCGGGTCGTCCGCATACACAGGCAAAGCCATCACGATTACGGCGGCGGCAACCGTAGCAACCGTCAGGTAGCTGCGCTTGATTTTGCGCTGGGTTTCCGGTGCGGATACAGTTTTTTTGATCGTGTTTACTCATCTCGGTGATTCTCCTTTATAATTAACGGCTCAACCTTTCCCAAAAAGAGATTTTACTTCCAAAGCGCTCATCCGGCGGGCGAACCTTGGCAACCGGCAAATCGCCGGACAGCATATCCTCTACCTGCGGAAAGAACAGCAGCCGATTGTAGCGCTCCGCCTGTTCTTTTGAAAGCCCCAACATTTTGGACTCACTGAGTCCACAAACCAGAAACCGCCCGCGTATGGTGCAGCCATCCTCCAGTTGTCTGTTGTATTTCAGCCGGCTTTGGTTTTTACTGCACACAACGCCGATTTTCGATGTGCCGAACGGTTTCAGCAGCAAACTGTCGCCCTCGATCACCTCGGAAATTGCCGCCTGCGGGCTGTCAAAGGCAGCCTGATAGGGGCAGTAGCCCGGTTCTATAATCAAAACTCTTGTCATACCGCCACCTCATCGTTCGTAATCCTGCCGCTTGCGGTAGTAGTTTTCCAGAAGTTTCAGGATGGTACTTTCCATCTGTTCGGAGGTACAGCCCTTCGGGAAATAGCGTTCGACCTTGGATACGGCAATCGTGAGCTGCGGTTCGCGCGGCTTTACGCTGGGGGAACGGGCAGACATGATCCCGTGAATCTTGTCTTTCGTCAGAACACTTTCCTTGCTGGCAGCTTTCAGCTTCTGCGCTTGGGATAATGACGGTGTGCAGCCTTCCTCTTCCATGTAAGAGAGAAATTCTTCCTGTTCCTCCGGCGTCAGGTAGCTCAGCTCCACCGCAGGGGTGGTCTTGAGTCTGCCGTCATCCACAAGCTGCATCAGGTCAGGGGTGAGTTTGTTCAGCCGGATAAAACGCTCTACTTGGCGGCTGCTGTCACCGGCAGTTTCGCCAATGATTTGCGTACTTCGGTTTCCAGAAAAATGTGCGCCAAGTTGGCGCACATTTTCTTTTGACGGTCTACCGAGCTTTCTGTTGATTGCCTCCAACTTCATCTGGTACGCCTTGGCCTTTTCGCTTGGCAAAATATGCTCGCGCTGGCAGTTGGAATCCACCATCAAAATAATGGCGGTGTCATCGTCCATATCCCGCACAATGCAGGGCATAGTATCCACTCCGGCGCGCCGGCTGGCGTGGCAGCGGCGGTGTCCAGCTACAATTTCATATCCGCCGTCCCGTCGCGGGCGAACGATGGCAGGTGTCATCACGCCATATTCTTTGACGCTGTCCACCATCTTGTCCATTTCTTCATCGTCGCGCACCTGAAACGGATGCCCCTCAAAGGGGTGCAGCTCAGACAGCGGCAGAATTTGAATTTTCTCTAACTTGGCATCCTGCCGTTCCTGCTCGCTGGAAAAGAGATTATCGAGTGAGGGGAGTATGATGTTGCTGCCGTACTCTCTCATTGTCCACGACCTCCTTTGCCAAGGTTTTATAGGCAACGCTTGCTGCACCGCTTGCATCGTAGCTCAGCACGCTGTGGGCGCTGGAGGCACTCTCCGCGGTGCGTGTGCTAATGGGAATTTCCGTGCGGTAGATTTTTAGTGCGTATCCGTAGGAATTCCGCAAGGCGGCACAGACATCTTTGCTCAGATTGGTGCGCCGGTCCACCATGGTCAGAACAATGCCGTCAATTTCAAGCTCCGGCTTGATGCGGCGCGTGATTTGATTGATGGATTTGATCAGCGACACCACGCCTTTCAAGGCAAAATGCTGTGCCTGCACAGGGATCAGCACCCGGTCAGCAGCCACAAGCGAAGCCACCGTAAGGATACCCAGCGAGGGCATACAGTCGATCAGGCAGTAATCGTATTTGTCCTTGAACGGCTCCAGTGCCTGTGCCATAATGCGCTCGTGCGCCATTACATTGACCAGCCGAACTTCCATATCCGACAGTCCAATGTCCGAGGGAATAAAATCCACTTGTTCTTCATGGTGCATCACCACTTCCGGTGCCGGTTCGTCTGAAATAACGGATTCCATCAGGTCGCTGAGCGTTGCGCTGTTGGCAGCGCCGGTGTAGCCAAGGTAACTGCTCAGGTCGCCCTGCGGGTCGGCGTCCACCAGCAGAACTTTATAACCCATATCTGCCAATGCTACGCCCAAGTTTACAGCGGTCGTAGTTTTGCCCACACCGCCTTTTTGGTTGGCAATCGCTATTGTTTTCATACGCGCTCTCCTCGCTGTTTTTCAATCTTTGACTTGTACCAGATAAGGCTTTCGTTGTAGTCCTTACCTACGGCAGGCAGCCGTTTTTCCACATTGAATCCGCGCTCGGCAAGGCGCTGGGCAACCGTTTCGGCAAAGCGCAGCCCCGGCTCATCACGGTCAAAACAGAGCACCACATTTTTCACCTGCGGATGCTGCTGCAAAAAGTAGTCGATGGGCAGATAGTTCAGCCCGCCCAGCGCCAGATAATGCACACTGCGCCACTTTCCAATGTCCGTATACTGCCGCAAGGTCGCGCCGGACATAGCATCAATCGGGGCCTCGTACAGCTCAACGGTATCGCAGTCCGGGTTTTCCGCTTGCATCAGAAATCCGTACTTCTTTTGGCTGCCGGTGACATCACCGCGGTAGGTGCCTTGGCAGCCACGCTGAAAAGCAGAACGCGGAACGCCGCCTTCATCCTTGCCCACAAAAACGCAGTTGCGGTAGTTGCCGCGCGTGGTCTGGTACAGAATGCCGCTGCCCACGCAGTAGCGCAGGACCTTAGGGCTGATGCCACGGTGCATCAGGTAAGCAGCAACGGCTTCGGCGTTTCGATCCGGGGTAGGAAGTGTAAATGGACGAGGCTCGTGCGGCTTTACAGGCGCTGCCTTAGCCGGTTGAAAAGAAACAGCGACCGGTGCCATCTCGTTCAGCAGACGAACCGCTGATACAAAGTCCATGCCCTCCACCTTGGTCAGATAATCAATGGCGTTGTTGCCGCCTACATTATGCGAAAACCAGTGGAAGAATCCATTGGCAGGAGTGATGATCAGGCTATCGTGCGTCCGGGTGCAGTACTCGCGATCCGTTTTGCGCACAAGTTCGCCGGGGTGATAGGTTTCCAAATACTGCATCACGGTAATTCGGCGGGCAGCTTCGATGTTCTTTTGGTATTTTCCCATGGGGGTGACCTCCGTTTCTGTATGAAAAAAGCACCTTTCCTACAAAATAGGTAAGGTGCCAAGGATACGATTATTTGTTTTTAGCTGGCTATTTGTCACTTCAGCTGGCTGAAAGGGGGTGTGGGGGAAAACACAGACGGCACCCCATTTCCCGAAAAAAGATATACTTCCCCCTTGGTGTACAGAAAAGGATTGACGCTGCGACAAAAACGCAGATTGCAAAGCCCCGCCGAATAGAGTATAATCGTTCTATAAGGTAAGGCAGGTGAGCAGAATGCGATTTTTCCTGATGCAGCGCAATCATCAAGTAGCTATTATTGAAATAGCGGAAAAGACCGGCGACATTATTGATGTGGCGGAGGTTCTTTCGGCGCAGAGGATTCCCCTTGGCGCAAAGCATAGCGATGGCAGCTTTGATGTTCTGTCCCTGCGCAAATGGTGGGCAGGGCGCGGTATCCCGGCAAGCCGTTCCGGGCTGGAGCGCGCCTTGGAAACGCTGCATATCCCTTACGCCGAACTTCTGCTTGTCAAATGCAGCGGGCTGAGCCTTTCAGACCAGTATTGGGTCACGCCCTGCGATGCCCCACAGAATTGGCACGATGTAAATTTCTACGAGAACGACTTTTCTGACGATGTGGGACGCGCTTTGTTTGGCGAGGGGGTTCTCTCGGCACAGCCGGATTTGTGTTCCCCCTGCAATACCTCAGACGGCTTTTTACAAAAGCGCTGGCGCATTGCGGACGGAAAACGAATCCTCTTAAAAGCAGGATCGGGCATTTACAAGCAGGAGCCTTACAACGAAATCGTTGCCACGGCTCTGTATGATGCGCTTGGTATGCCGCACGTTCCCTACTGGCTTGTAGAGCAGGGCGGGCAGGTCATGTCCGCCTGTGCGTGTTTTACCAATGACCACACCGAGCTTGTCACCGCCGCCCAATTTATGCGGCTGCTGCCGCAAGCGCAGGGTGTTTCCAACTGGGAACACTTCAACGCTTGCTGCCGGACCGTCGGAATCCCTGATGCAAGGGAAGCGGTCTGCAATATGCTGGCCGCTGATTTCATCTTAGCCAACACGGATCGCCATTTGGGAAACTTCGGTTTCCTGCGCGATTCCGAAACGCTGGAATGGAAAGGAACAGCGCCCATCTATGACAGCGGCACAAGCCTTTGGCAGATGACGCTCACCCGCGCGATTTGCGCAGAGGCGATGGTTCCGGCCAAACCGTTTGAAACCTCACAGCAATCTCAGCTAAAGCTGATTGCGCCTTATGTGGATCTGCCGCTGGAGCGCCTTGATGGATTTTCCAATAAAGTAGAAGAAATCTTCCGAACAGCCGCCCAGTTTGATGATGGACGAGCCGCGAAAATTGCCGCCGCTGTTAGTGGCAGAATTCAAATGCTTCGATTTAATAGGGCATAATCCGAAACAGCTCCAAAGCATACGGTTTGTGAAATGACTACAAATTGTAGGCAGTTAAAAATTACAGAAGCTATATGTCGCTGCCTAATGCCGATGACAGTCATGCGCCAACTGGTGACAAATTGTCAGCAGTTGAAATAGGGCTATAAAAACAGCGTCCTCCGTTTGACATTCGGGGGACGCTGCTTTTCTCTATGGCACTCCTTTGGTGGTGGGCTTTTTTGTCGATTTGCCCTGTCGGCTGAATTCTTTCGCAAGGTCAACCAGCTTTTTAGAAGGTCGATAGCTGTCCAGAATATGAGGACTAAGCAGAAAATTCAGCAGACATGATTTGGGAATCATATACCAACCACTAATTTCAAAGTATCGGATGTAACCGTTATGGCACCAATTCGTCAGGGTGTTGTGGTGATAGCCGGTAAACCGGCTTGCTTCGGCAACACTCAGCACATCGCTGTAGGGCTGCATTTTCAGGGTAAGAAAGTCCTGAAACTTCTTTCTGCTTTTGGCGGTATCCAGATTTGCCCATTCTCGTAAGGTCAGCGTTTTGGGCTTGCCGCCTTTGTTCCAGCTCGCTGAGTAATACCCGGTCGGTGCCGAGAATTTTTCCGGTTGGGATTGACGCTTTTTAAGATACGTGATAACATCTTTTGTATTGATGATGTACTGACGGGTTTTCTTGCCGGTATCTATGCAGGGAACAAGCCCGCTTGTCAGCAGGTAACGCGCCGTCTTTTTGCTGATATGGCAGATGACGCGCATCTGCTCCAGCCCGATTTTTTCTGGGTAGTTTGCCTTGATTTTTGCAAAGTCGTAACTGTAATCCACTAGAATCACCGTCCATTATTCGAACTCATCAACAGCAGGCAGGGACGGTTTGATTTTTGAGGCAAGGGGGAATTTGCATAAAATTTAGTCAACACACTTCTGTAAATGCCCATAACAATAAGGAAAATTGAGCTTTTTTGTTCTCTCCTGTTTTTCTCTCCAACATCTCTCCAACGTGCCAAAAATGCCTGTTTTTCTCTCATTTTTCCCGAAAATTCGGCATTTCGAAACGGGTTCGAATTACGACGTTCTGACGTTAAAAATGACTTCTTTTTTCAACATTTTTCGTCGTAGGTGGGTCGAATCATCTTCCGACAACTTCCGCTTTTTTCCGATAAATACCGTCAGTTGCGATATATACCAAAAAACTCGAAATGCGATAGGGCGTTTGTAGCGCCGCCAGAGTTCAAATCTCTGATGCTCCGCCAATCAACGGTACAGCGTGCTTTTTTGAGCGCTCTGTACCGCTTTTTTATGCAAAAAGCAGAATTTTTGAGTTTGACAATTTCATAACAGAAGAGAAAACGCCCTGTTCTGGAGAGAAATCACACTTTTTTAAGTGTCATTTTCCGGATTTGAACCCATTCCAAGCCCGTTCAGCATTGCTTCTGCTGAAGAAACCTTGGAAGCGTAGTCCAAATGCGAATAAATATTCGCGGTGGTAGAGAAATCGCTGTGTCCCAGCCACTCCTGAATCATCTTCATCGGAACACCATTTGCCAAAAGCAAGCTGGCGCAAGAGTGGCGCAAATCGTGAAAGCGGATGCGCCGCAGATGATAATTTTGCAGGGTGATCTGGAACGAATTGGAGAGATAATCCGGCTTGAGCAGATTGCCCATTGCGTCTACGCAGATGTAGTCTGCGTATTTTTTGTTGTAGCACCTACCGCACAGCTTGCGGTTTTCTTTCTGTTCCTCCTGCAAGGCCAGCAGCCGTTCCCGGAAAACCGGTACAAGCGGCAAGGTGCGCTTGCTGGATTTGGTTTTTGTGCCATTGGATTCTACAAGAACTTCTTTTCCGTCCAGCCGAACCGTTGTGACCGTGTGGCAGATTTCAATGGTGTTCTGCTCAAAGTCCACAGCAGCCCATTTCAGCCCTACAACCTCACTGCGGCGCAGACCATAAAAGGCGGTCAACATAACTGCCACCTCAATTTTACTGCCGCGCACAGCGTCGAACAGCGCGTTCATTTCGTCCTTGCTGTAAAAGTTCCCGGTAAATTCGTTTTTCTTCGGGCGGTCTACCTTGTCGGCAGGGTTCACATCGATCAGGTCCGTTTTCACTGCGTATTTCAAGGCGCGGTGGATAACCGCATGATAGTGAATGACCGTATTGGGCTTCACACGCTCCAACTGTTCCTGATAAAATGCTTGGATATGAACCGCTTTCAGGTCGCCCAGCGTAACGCCGAGATTTCTAAAGTAAGGAATGATCCTGCTGTTCGACAGTTCTTTGTAGCTTGCGTAAGTTGTCAGCTTGACGGTTGACTTTGCGATTTCCAGCCATTGCACCAGATAATCCGCAAACAGCATGGCTTTGCTGGGCGGACCGTTGGGGTCAACGGGTGGCTCAAAGTCGTCTTGCAGCTCACGCATCATCGCCTCGGCGCGCCGCTTGTTGCCCTTGATGGGCAAGCCCGTGGATTGCCATTTGGTTTTGCGTTTGCCGTCATAAGTTTTGTAGGTCAGTACCACATAGTAGATACCATTTTTTTCTTGCAGATGCCCTGCGACCATAAAAAAATACCTCCTTCGGTTTGGGTCGCCCCCGATCTGCTGTTGACAAGAACAGCATAACGCATCGGCGCAAAACAATCAACACTGTCGATTCTCTGCTCGACAGTGTTGACCGCAAATCTGAAGGTAGGTAAACAGGTGTGCTTTGGGGATGCGATACGAGCGCCCGATTTTCATCGCCGGGATTTTTCCTTCGTGCAGCAGCTTGTACCCCGTTTTGGTGCTGATTCGCAGGACATCGCACATCTGCTCAATGTTCATCACATCGGGATACTTGCGCAGCATCACACGGTAGGCATCGCGCTGGTTAAATCCTTTGCTGCTTATACAAAACACCTCTTTTTTGAAAATTTGCGGATGGCGGCGCACCGTTTCGCGCGTGAGGTGTTGGCGTTTCAGCGCCTGCATTTTGTCACGGTAGGAATCGGGCGTTTTGATCTCCCGCTTATCCAGCGCCTTTTGCCGAAAGCGCTGACGCTTGAATGATTCTCGACGGTCGGAACTTTGCGCCAAGGGAGAATTTTCTGTTTCAGCGGGCTGGGCGGCGTGTGTGGTTGGCACACGCTGGCGCTTTTCCTGTAAAATTCGGAATTGTTGGTAGCTGATTCGTCCTGTGTCCAGCGCCTTGCCTTGCAGGCTCTCTGCCACCTGTATGGTTTTTTCGGAAACAACCGTCTGGGCGTATTCTTCCGGCGCCTGCTGCTCGGTATCTGCTGCCGATTCCGCCTGCTGCACTGTCTGCTTTCGCTTGGCTTCAGCTTTTTGCCATGCCGCGCGTATCAGCCGCTTGCGCTTATACTCCATAGTCAGCGCTCCCCACGGTTGGCGGCGCTGCGCTCCTGCATCAGGCGTTTATACTGGTCAGGGGTGCATTTCATCGGCATAAAGCCAATGGGGGTCGGCAAGAACAGCTCCGGGTCACGAAACAGCTTTTCATAGTGCTGGAGCTGCTTGTCGGTCAGGCCGCAAAATTCCTCCCCGGAAAAACCGCAGATAAAGAAATTGCCCGCGATAACATCGTAGTCCTCAATGCAACGGTTCAGCGGCAGACCGTCCACCTTGCCCGAATCGTTGCAGACAAGCGCCACATTGTCCTTTGACCATGGGTATACGGCTTGCATATACCCGCCGACAAGTTGCTGAAGGGGATGCAGCTCATTTGCAACAAACCGTTCTTCCGGATATTTGCCCGGCTGAACATACAGAATACGGATTTTGTTCTCGTTAGACATTGTAATAACTCCTTTTTTAACAATAAAAATACCGCTGTATCAGGTGATACAGCGGGGGTGACAAAGAATATGTGTATTCATGCATTAATACGGCATGGCTCTGCTTACTGGGACGTCAATCACTTTTACCATACAATACGCCTTTCAAATAAATAAGCCTACCCGAAAGAAAAAGCCCGACAAGCCAAAAACTTGTCGGGCAAAAAGCGGATTTACTTTTCGCTATTTCCTATCGTTCACTGCTCACGCAGAAAATTCAAGAAGGTTTGGATGCCGCCGCCAAGGCGCTTTACCTGTCCGGGTCTTACGCCCTCCAAGTCGGAGACATCGTAGAAATCGCCGTTTTGGGTCGTTTGGGTCAGCATACCGGCATCACTGCCGAAAATGGAATCCGTGACGCCAATAAACTCATCGCCCCAGAAGCAGCAATCCTCGGCAGCAAAGCCAAAACGCGCAAATAATGCGTCCACGTTATCACTTTTGCCGGTGGGGCCGACCTCCAGATATTTTGCATCGGTTGTAGCGCGCAGCGGCATTTCCGGCGTACCGAAGGATTCTGCCATCGCAATGACCGTTTCAATGCTGTCAATGCCGTGCTGCTGCAAGATGTGTTGCAGGCGGGCAGCCTCGCCCTCCTGCAAAAACAGATTCTCGCCGCGGTTATTGGCGGGCATCAGGTCGATCTTGCAGTAATTCGGACGGCTGAAAACAATATCGGTGTTCATGCCGTATTTTTCCAACAGCTCGCGGTGGATGCGGTAGCAGGCATCGTGTACGGCAAGGATGCCCTTGGCATCCGGCACACGGTCAACAAGGATGGTCGGCTGCCCTGTAGCATCATACCCATAGTCGAACGCGCCGCGCCCCAGACCGAGATACAGGTTTTCCAGCTGCTTCGGCGTAAAATAGCTGTGCAGCTTTCCGCCTGCAATGTTCTCGTAGGTCGTACCGCTGACTATGCAGAGCTTTACCCCTTTATCCAGCAGCGGGCGCATTGCGTTGACGGCATCCTCGACAGGCGCTTTGCGGGAGAGAACCGCTGTGCCGTCCCAATCAAAAAAGATTGCTTTATAGTGCTTCATGGCAGGTTGCCCCTTTCTCGGTCAGTTCGTAAGGCTTGCCCTCGACAAGGAAGTTGACAGCATCGCCGCTTTGCAGCGTGATGGTCCAGCCGTCCGGCAACACATCCACTGCCAGTACGGACTCTTTGATTTTCACTGTGAAGTGATAGCCGTTCCACGCTTCGGGAATATAGAATTTGAATTCCGGCACGCCGTTTACAAGACGCAGACCGGCAAAGCCAAAGACAATGCTCTGCCATGTACCGGCCATATTGGCGGCATGGATACCGGCGTAGAAGTTGTCATGGTAATCATCAAGATCCATCCGGGCAGACTGGGCAAAATAGGTGTAGGCGTCCTCGTGGCGTCCTATGCGGCTTGCCAGAATACCGAAGATGCAGGTGGAAAGCGAAGAATGATGCAGCGTTACGGTCTGATAGAAGTCGTAATTGCGCAGCAGCTCCTCATCGGTAAACAACGCACTGTACAGCATCATACCCATGATGGCATCGGCCTGCTTGCTCATTCGCTGGCGATAGATGAACAACGGATGGTAGTTTTCGTACAGAAGATGCCGCTTTTCCGGCGGAATACGGGAATCGTCCCACGGCTTGCGTAGCATAAAGCCATCGTCCTGTAAATAGACCTGCCGCTTTTCATCATAAGCAAAATACATAGCATCGGCAGTCTTTTTCCACAGGGCAGGCTCGTCCGGATCGAGATGGATTTTTTCGATCAGCTTTTGGTAAGCATCGGGGCGCTGTTCTTTCAGCGTTTCCAGCGCGTTGACGGCGGCATACAGGTTCTGCTGCGCCATCAGATTCGTATAGAAGTTATTGTCCACAATGGCATTATACTCATCGGGGCCGGTCACGGAGCAGATGCAGTATTTGCCGCCGCGGCACTCGGCAAAGCAGCCTACATCCGCCCAGACGCGGGCTGTTTCGCACAGAACCTCGGCTGCTTTGTCGGCAAGGTAGTCAATATCGTTGGTGACAGCAACATAGAGCTGGAACGCATAGGCCACGTCCGCATTGATGTGGTACTGCGCCGTACCCAGCGGGAAGTAGGTGGATGCTTCCTCACCGTTGATGGTGCGCCAAGGATACAGTGCACCGATGGGATGCCCCAGTACACGGGCACGGTCGCGCGCTTTATCCAGGGTGCTGTAGCGGTAGTCCAGCAGACTGCGCGCAAGCTCCGGCTGAGTATAGACAAAGACCGGCAGGACATACATTTCGGTGTCCCAGAAGTAGTGACCCTCATACCCTTCGCCGGACAAGCCTTTGGCACCCATACCTGTTCTGCCATCACGGCCCGATGCCTGCATGATATGATAGAGGTTGAAGCGAAGTCCCTGCTGCAGAGGCACATCGCCGTCCACGCGAATATCGGCAGTCTCCCAGAAATGTTCCATCATGGCAGCGTGGGCGGCAAACTCCTTATCATATCCGTCAGCGGCAAAGGCAGTCAGTTCCTCATTCACAAACGGGAGCATGGCGTCCTTGTCCATATCGAGGGAGTCGGTGTAGACGGTCAGCTTTTCCAGTGTGATCGTGTGACCCTGCTTGGCGGCAAAATCGTATTCGATCCAAGCATCGACATCATTTGCCTGATGCCGGGTCGCAGCTGTTGCCTCCGAGAGCAGATGCACCGAGCCGCAGGCCATCGCCAGCTTGCTGTTGACAGCGGTGCTTTGGCAGGTCATAGTTTTGTCATCGGCGGTCAGTGCATCGGGCAGCAGATGACGCCCAAACGGACCGTAGTCAACCAGCGGATTTGTGGTACGAGTATGGTTTTCCACATCGGCGTCCAGTGCGCTGTGCAGCGTCAGCGTACCGCTGAAGTTCACAGGGGTAACGCTGTAGCGCTGTGCCATGCGGTTTTTGTGTGCAAGGCTGACAAAGCGGATATTTTCCACCCGGACAGTTTTACCGTTGGGGGAGGTCCATTCAAAGCTGCGCACGACCTGACCGTGCTTCATATCCAGTGTGCGGCGGTAATTTTGCAGTGTGCCGGTACGGATGTCCATAGGCTCACCGTCAATCACAAGACGAATCGTCTTGCAGTTCGGCACATTCAGGATCGTCTGGCTCTCGGTCGGGAAACCGAAGTTCCACTCGCCGTAGCGGACGTGCTCCTGCTCGTACAGCCCATTGAGGAAATTGCCCTCCAAGCCGTGCTGCTCGTCAAAATCGTAGCCTTCCTCATGGGTGCCGCGGGTGCCGATATAGCCGTTGGAAAGCGCAAAGGTCGTTTCGTTGCGGTAGTTCATCGCAAGATCAAGGTGATCTTCCGTTACATTCCAAGGCTCAAAGGGATAAATTGGGGTCTTGTTGGTATCCATTGCAAATTCTCCTTACAGGTCTACTTTCCAGAATACCTCGTCTGCTTTTACAAACGAATACAGAAAATCCACGGCATCTGGCTTTAAGGCCGTTTTATGGCAGGAAATGGCGCGGTGCTTGAGGTTCTGCGCCAGATCTTCGTTCAGCATTTCCTGCGGAACGGGCAGAACGATACGATTCTCCCAGCGCAGTGTACTGGCACTTTCCAGCCCCTCCGGGCAGGTCAGCGGACGAACACCGTCACGCAGCGGCCAGTTTTCATCCCCTGCGGGCGAATGGACAATGCCTGTATAGAGGGTCGGAACTTTTTTGCCAGCCTCACGGCGGCTGCGCAGTTCATCGCAGATAAACTGGTACAGCCCACTGTGGTCACCGTGGGTATCGCAAAGTGCCGTGGTAATGATGCTGTCCGGTTCGATTTCGTCGAGTACGGCTTTCAGATCCTGCACAAAGCAGGCTTTTGTATACGCCGCAGGCATACCGAAATGCTGCGCGTGGAAATCCGGCTTTTCGGGCAGACCGTAGGTCTCCGTGCCGCAGTGGGAGGGATGAACCTTGTTCTCATCGGTTTCGTCATACAAGCCCGCAAGAAAGCTCTCTGCCCGCGGCATACCGGTATCGGCATAGCCAAGGAATGTCACCTGCTCATTCGGAACCCCCAGCATTTCCACGCCCGTCAATGTTTCACGCAGACGCGCATAGCCTACGCTGTGGTCGTGGCAGCCGTAGTCGCCGTTGGTCACCATTACCACATGGGGGTTCAGCCCCGCATGGGCAGCCGAATACAGCACACCGGCCGTCAAAAGAAGCTCATCGTCCTGATGGGGAACGATTACCATGATTTTACCAAAATCTGTGATTTTCATTTTCAATTACCCCTTCACAGCACCGGCAGCAACACCGGCAATAATATACTTCTGCATGAACAGATAGAAAATCATCAAAGGTGCAACGCCCAGCATCATCATCGGGAACATAGCAGTCCAGTCGGTGGAGAACTGACCGATGTTGCGGGAAACCTCCTGCAGGATGACATCGTTGGCACGGCTCTGCAGGAAGAGCAGCGGGGTCATAAACTCGTTCCAGACATTCAGCGTAACGATGATGATAACGGTTGCCATAACCGGCTTGAGCAGCGGGAATACGATGGTGAAGAACTTCTGCATCGTGCCGCAACCGTCGATTTCAGCAGCCTCCTCCAGTTCAACAGGTACCGTAGAGTGAACGAATTCACGGAAGAGGAACACCGCCTGCGGCATATTCACAGCCACATCGACAAGAATGACGGCGAAGGGGCTGTTCATCAGGTGCAGCGCCTTGACGATCTTGTACAAGCTGACAATGTTCATCTGAAATGGCACGACCAGACCGGCCAGAAAGAACAGGAACAGTCGACCGCCGAGCTTGGAGCTTGTGCGCGCCAGTGCATACCCGGCCATACTGCCGAACAGCACGATGAGAAAGACGCTCATTGCCGTGATAAACAGCGTGTTGGCAAAGGCACGGGGAAATTCCATCTTCTGCCATGCATCAATGTAGTTTTGCAGATTGATAGTGCTGGGCAGCGCCAGTGGGCTGGCGGTAGCCTCCGCAGGAGATTTCAGCGTTGTGACGATCAGATAGTAAATAGGGACAGCCCAGAGAACGGCAAGCAAGACCATCAATGTTTCAGTAATGATCAGGCCGCGTCTTTCAAATTTACGCGTATTCATTGAATAGAGTCACTCCATTTCTGCATAATCGTGTTCATGATGGCACTCAGAATCATAACGACAACGAAGAAGCAAACGCCGAACGCCGCGCCCTGATTGTAGAAGCCGTCCGAGATGCCCTTGCGCATCATGACCATCATAACGGTTTGGGTGGCATCGCCGGGGCCGCCGCTGGTCATCGAGTAGATGACATCGAATGCCTTCATGCCGCCGATCAGGCCGGTGACAGCCACGATCTTGACCGAGGGGCACATCAGCGGCAGCGTGATACGGAAAAAGCGGGTGAAGCCGCTGGCACCGTCAATCTCGGCTGCCTCATACAAATCGCCCGAAATGCTCTGCAGGTTGGCGAGGAAGATGACCATCGCCCAGCCGGTCCACTGCCAGATCTGCGTGAGCAGGACAGAATAAAGTGCGTTTTGTGAGGTAAAAAAGTTAAAAGTCGGCAGCCCAACCTTAGCAAGCAGGTTGTTGATAAGACCGTAGTTGGAGGACGAAAGGATGAAGTTCCACAGGTAGCCGATAATAAGCGAGGAGAATACTGCCGGGAAGAAGAAGGTTGCGCGCAGCAGATTCCGGGTGCGCAGCTTCATATTCAGGATGACAGCCAGCGGCAGACCCAGCACGACCTGCGCACCGGTCAGCACCACGGCGTAAATCAAGGAGTTTTTGATGGCTGTACGCATCAGCGGGGAGCCAAGGACTTTTATGTAGTTTGCAAGACCCGTAAAGTGCAGATTTACGGGATTCATATCGGTATAATCGGTAAAGCTGTAATAGATCGTAAACAGGAACGGCACAATGCTGAACACCAGATACACGATCAGCGCCGGTGCCACAAACATGGCAAAGTATTTGCCCAACGAACCGGGCACATACTTCTTTTGGGTCTTAGTAGGCATTTCTGACCTCCGTTTTTTGAAAAAAAGAGCCTCAAACCCTCCATTGAAAGTTTGAGGCTGTAGTTACGGATCGGATTACTTGCTCAGCAGCTCAGCAACGGCAGCATCGACATTGGAGAGCGCGGCGGAGAGATCTTCCTCACCCAGCAGGTACTTCTGCATCTCGGTGCCGTAATCCTCGTGGGCACCAGCAGCAGCGCCCCACTCGTTCCAGGGGCAGTAGACATTGCCGGCGTTGATGGCAGTGGAAACGCTGGAGTAGACCTCAGGCAGGTCGAAGGAAACACCACTCATGTAGGAGGAACCGCCCTGGTTGTTCTCCCACAGGGCCTTCTGACCTTCCTCGGTAGCGATAGCAGCCAGAACCTTGAGGGCTGCTTCCTTGTTGGCGCTGTTCTCGTTAACGGCGAAGCCGCAGCCGGGGCCGCCGATCAGCCAGCCGGCGCTGGCCTTGGTGCCGTAGAAAGGCATCATGTTGAGGTTGAGGTCGGGGTTCTTGGACTGGATGGCCTCCAGATCCCACGGACCGGAGCAGAACATAGCGGCATTGCCGGTGGCGAACTCTTCCAGAGCCTGATCGTGGTCGATACCGGTCATATCGGTGGTGTAAACACCGCTGGTGATCATCTCGCTCCACTTTTCGAGGTACGGATTCCAAGTGCCGTTCAGAGTAGCCTGACCCTCGCGATATTTGCCGCCGAAGTCTTTGCCCTCATCAGTGGAGAGGTACTCGGCAGTGACAAACGCCATGGAGTTCTTCAGCATCGGCTCCCAAGATTTCAGACCGGCAGCCAGCGGCTTGATGCCGAGGTCTTGGAACTTCTTGCAGACATCCAGATACTCGTCAAAGGTTGTGGGCAGTGCAATGTTGTTCTGCTCGAACAAATCAACATTGTAGTAGATGCCCTCGAACCAAGAGATGCCGGGCAATGCGTAAGTCTTGCCGTCATAGCTGTAAACGGAAGTGCCGGCATCAGAGAACTTCGCGCCGAGGTCGCTCACATCGGCCAGATAGCCAAGTTTTGCGTGCTTCAGGGCAGAAGCGGGAGATTCGCAGATGATGTCGGGACCTTCACCGGCAGAAAGCTGGGTATCCACGATGGTGTCGTAGTTGGAGTTGTCGATGAACTGATACTCGATCTGAACATCGGGAACAGCCTCGCCCAGATAGTCAAGCAGTGCCTTGACGGTGTCCTCGCTGTTCCAGTAGGTCATGCGCAGCGTAACCTTGTCACCGGATGCGGTGCTTTCTGCCGTAGTGCTGCTGGCAGTGCTCTCAGTGGCGGTGCTGCTAGAGGTGGCGGTAGAGGAGCCACCGCAGGCGGCGAGGGACAGAGCCATCGACGCTGCGAGCATGGATGCGATTGCTTTTTTCATGTTTGTTTTCCTCCTTGCAGTGTGTTCTGCTTTCGATGGCTTTATTGTACCCGAAATGTCCAAAATGCGAAATAGAACATTTTTTCGAAAACTAACACTATTTTACAGAACACCCCACCGACAGAAATTGTATCGGTGGGGTGCAATCAGGCTTCAGTGGGTGTTTCTTTTTCCAATGTGCGGTTCAGTTTTAAGGTGAAGCAGGTTTCGCCGTCCTCTGTGATTGATGGGAAAAGCCCGCTGCCGGAGCCGTAGTACAGCTCAATGCGCTCACAGATATTATAAATACCGTACCCTGTACCGGGGGTGCGCATGACTTCGGCCACCTTTTGCAGGTCGATAGCGCCGCCATTGTTGATGACGCGGAACACGATGAACTCATCCTCGCCGCGGCATTCGATGCGGATATGCCCTTTTCCGTCCTCCTCTTCATACTCTAAGCCGTGCTTGACGGCATTTTCCACGATGGGCTGCAGCATGAAGTTGAGCATCCGGTAATCAAGCTGGCTTTCCTCAATGTCGTATTCGGCATCAAAGCCGTTGTCATGGGTCAGCTGCTGGATACGCACATACGCCTTGATGTTTTCCAGCTCCGAACGCACCGTGGTCAAAGGCTGACCGTTGTTCAGGCAGGTGCGGTAGAATTTTGCCAGCAATCCCGTTATCTCGCTGATGTCATCATTGCCGGAGCGCAGCGCCTTCCACTTGATGTTGGACAGACTGTTGTACAGGAAATGCGGGTTGATCATCGCCTGTAGGGCGCGCAGCTCACTGGCTTTCTTTTCGATCTCCATCGTATAGACCTGATGGATCATATCATTCAGCCGGTGCGTCATCTGCCCCATGCTGTTTGTCACCACGCCGATTTCATCGGTATCCGTGGTAGAAAGTTCCTTATCCAGATGCCCTTCTGCCACATATTCTGCGTACTCCTGTAATTTCAGGATGCGGCGGGTCAGGGCTGTAGCCAACAGGTTAATGACTGCAATGGAAAGGAACAGGCAAATCAACACCACCAAAATCGTTGTATTCAAAATCGGCTGCAATTCTTTCGTGATGTTCGCTTTGTCCAGATAGTAATAAATGCTCCAGCCGCTGACTTCCATCCGGCTTTTATAGAGCACCCCCTGCTCAAGCGCGGCGGTCTCGCTGTCATCCTCGGCCAACAGGCGCACGGCTTCGTCCAAAGCATCCACACCGCTGTTGCGGGCATAGACGGTCTGACCGTTTTCGTCCACGATACGGATGCCGTTGTCCAGATAATTCATACTGTCGGTGGCATCTAACAGCGAGGCCGGATAGCAGAACATCCGCAGCACTGCTATGACCTCACTGCTGGAATTCGTATCGAGAATTGCACGGTTGGCACAAATCTCTACCCCATCGTAAGTCCAGTGGGTCGCATAGCTGTCCAGCGCCTGCTGATACCAAGCCTGTTGGCTGACGGTATCATCCACCGGCAGCAGGAAGTTGCCGATTTTGTCGCGGACTTTTGTGGAGTAGACCTCCATTCCCTTGACATAGGCGTCCGCTGCAATAAAGTACCAGAAGGTCGGCTCGACCGAGGTGTTCATGACCTGCGCCATCGTCATGGCGCTGGCACCGCTGTTTTCCAGCGCATTGCGGAATGTCAGATTATACGCAAGAAACCGCACCGTGGAGGCTTCCCGCTGGAAGCGGGTATCCAGTTCCGAGGTCAGGCGCGTCAGGTTGCTTTCCATTGTGCTGCGTATTTGGCGCTCGGTGTTTTCCTTCGACTGCTGGTAGCTGTAAATGCCCAGCACAAGGATCGGCACCATAACCAGAATGCTGAAGCTGATCAGCAGCTTACTGCGAATAGGCAGCTTATAGGCGAACCATTTATACAATGCTTTCATCGCGTTCGCCCTCCCTGTACTGGCGAGGCGTTACGCCGAAATAGTTCTTGAACAGCTTATTGAAGTAGGAGGGGTTGTCGTAACCGCAGTTCTTGGCAATTTGGGAAATTTTCAAATTGCCATCTGCTACCATGCGCCGCGCCTTGTACATACGCAGGTCTGTGATGTATTTGATAAGATTCTGCCCCGTCATCTGCTTAAAGATGTAACTCAGGTACGAAGGCGTAATATATACTTTTTCCGCGATGTATTCCAGGCTTAACGGTTCGCCGTATTCGGCATCCACAATTTTCTGCACCTGACGAATGATAGCGGAGCTGTCCTCCGTTTGCGGTTCTGGTGTTCCCTGCAAAGATGCCATGATTTCTTCCAGCACACCGCACATGGCTGCTGCCGTATTACAGCTTAAAATTCGATTGATACCGCGCCCAATCTCGTTGCGGTCCTGTATGCCGTAAGCACGGTACATCTGCGCGAGCAGATCATACAGGACATGATACATATACATCTTGCTCAAAGAACGGTTCTGCCCAAGCTGCTGTATCAGGCGTTGTACCGCGGACAGAAAAATCTCCGGGTGATGTTCATTCAATGCGGCCTGCACCTCGGCACGGAGCTTTTCTATGGCTTCTGCATAGTAGCTGACCGACTCACCGATCTCCTTCTCCAGCAGGAGCGCATCGGGTGCTTCATACAGTTCGTTGCGAATTCTTGACAGCGCTTGCGCACGGGCAGAGATATTC
>OMEK01000277.1_pt1 | contig 18722 bp, 20 predicted proteins | sample 1645351 | NCBI WGS metagenome assembly OMEK01 (sample SAMEA103958146, study PRJEB25191) | human gut metagenome
TTGCAATAACAAACCTTCCACCTAGAAAGATGATGGGAATCGATTCATGCGGTATATATGAAAAAGGAACCCAGATTAGAAGTACACACTTCAGATTTGGGGTTCTCTTTTGGTGTGAGAGACGGATCAAAATCCATGATCGCAGGCATGAACAAGTCCGGTAAGTATGGCGCTGAGCTCAAGTTTTCTGTTAAGTCCATGGACGTAATGAAGGTCATGGTGAAGAGCGATTCCAAGAGCTCCAACGATGCACTCAAGGGCACGATGGCGCAGATAAAAGGTGAGGACTACACCGATCTGCAGGCGGATGCCCCCGATATCAAGGAGACAAATACGATAATGGAGAGTCTGGATGCGATAGAGAATCTTAAGGCGGATTTCACGGTATCGGATTACTACAGCGTGTATTATTATACTGAGAGACGGCATTTCTCAGCTTTTGCTGGGAGTGCCGTCTTTCTGCATATAAGCCGCAGTTAATTCACAAAGCACTTTCACAGAAAGTCAAATTCAGTTCGCAGAATATCAAATGTAATTGATATTCTGCGAACTGGAGGGTATAATATGCGGTATCTTTGGGGTAGATGCTTGCGGTATGTTGATGCAAGCATGTGTGTATTAAAAGCGAAATGACAGGGGGGAAGGGTAGATGAGAAGATTAAAGTATGTTTTACAGAGTGCGATCGCCTGCTTTGTCGTGGCCGGGGCCATGCTGGTGCTGTTCTGGGGAGCAGGAATATACAATATATATCAAGAGTCACATGGAAATATATCGGATCTGTCAGAGCTGTGGTCGTATATTTCGGAACAGGGATTGATGTTTCTGATCGGATTGCTGGCTTTTGTGTCGTTCCTAGTATCCGGATTTCAGGCGAAGAAGGCCAGTGAGGCGGATAGAGCTGCTAACGGTGGGAACGAGTATGATGGTGTAGGATATGGTGATGCTGATTATTCTGGCACGATAAATGCTGGTGGCGGATATACATATGATTCAACGGACACATCTATAAAGTTAGATGAAGGTTCAGGTATGGAAAATGATAGGAATGTATATGGAAAAAACGGTATGCCATATGCGGACATCTATGGGATGACTGGAGATGCACAATTAACCAATACATATTCATTGCAGTTAGGTGCCAGAAAGATAAGCTTTGACCTGCCTCAGAGGTATAGACTGATAGATGGCGATGACAGTGATCCGGCATTTGCGGGGTTTAATGAGGAGCTTAAGCCGGAACTTGTCTATTGTTCACTTCAGGAGGCTATCGATGATGAGACGGCTGAGGATTACGTGCTGGATGAGCTGGTGGAGGATGAAGCCTGCCCGGAGGAACTGCGGACAAGGGCATATCTGAAACATGAAGTGATAGAGGGAAGACTTTATTACTATTATATATTCAAGTATAAGAAGTCCAGAAAGCAGAGACAGAAGTTTGCGGCGGCATGTGACATAGGCGGCGGGCTGTTCTATACGATAGAGACAGAGTGGATATGGCGCAAGGAGGAATTGACGCTGGAAGCACTCATAGACTTTTTGAAGATACGGGTAGAGTGATTTATGACATCTACAGAACATGAGGTGATAATATGTGGACAATAAAGAGAATAGATGAGGCCGACTTCGGCTGTGAGGAGAGGCTTCCGGGGGAGCCGCTTATGGTGCTGGTGAGTCTGGAGTGTGACGATGGAAGGATGCTTCAGCTTGAGGTGGCTGACAACTGGCTAACCATGCAGGAGCTTGACGAGGGCGATGAGTGGCCGGATGATCCGGACGAACCGGATGAAGAAGATGCGAAAAGCGCAAAGCAGGTGCAGTGGATGGAGAGTTATCTGGATGCTCTGGAGGAGCTGGAATAAGAGTGAAAATAATAAGAATATCAACAAAACCGCCATATCATAAGCGATATTGGCGGTTTTGGTGCGTCTGGAATTACTTTTTGCCATATACTTTAGGATAATATGTTGTTATAACGAAAAGAATGGTCGTGTGAATTTTGTCGATGTTTGGTTTGCAGGCAACTGCGTGTGGGAGAGAATTAATGTTTGGATTGTTTGAAATGAAATATATGAATATATGCCTTGTGGCAGGAGTTATACTGGAACTTATAGCTCTTGTCGCAATACTTAATCTTTATATTAATATAAGGAGAAGGGAAAGAAGGCAGAAGAATAGAGAAGATGGAGCAGGACTTTATGATCGTGCGGTATGTGCCGGAACGGATGAGGCGCATATGCTGGTGCGGCGGGAGGACATAAGTGCGGTAAGCCAGCTTATGGATCAGAAGGTATACAGACAGTTGAGAAAGAAATATGAGGGCTGGGACAGACAGGAGAATCTGGAGTTTGATGCACGTGTTGCAGGCAGAGACGGCAGATGGCTCCGCATAATAGTAGTCCCAGATGGCACGGACGGCTGTGATCTCTTTATATTCAGAGATATAACGGAGGACAGAGGCAGGCTTGAAAGTCCATATTCTTTATGATGGAATTATATGGATGCAAGGCCGGGCAGAGCTCAGAACCCTGTATATATTTGCCGATAAGCTATACAATGCGAGAAAATCTGTGTGATTTGTCAAGAGACTAAGGATCAGGTATGGCGTGTAAGCCGTGCCGGGAAAACAAATATTTATACATTTGTCAGCGACAGATATGTCCGTGGATGGACATGTCTGCCGCTGTTTTTTGTTTTACTTAAAGATATCTTAAAGATTCGCCTCATTGAAACTTAAAGGGATGGCGGCTATAATCAGCAGGTGTAGTGAGAAGCTGCAGTGCGGATTACGCTGATGGATTGAGGAAGTGTAACCATATTGTAATAACTCTTACATATAATTAAGTCTGTTGAATGTATATTAAGTTGAACTGGCAGAAAGGCTTGGCATATAATCTATTCGATTTTGGAAGAAAGAAAAAGGTGGTTAAACGAGGTGGTAAATATTGAAAAATATATTGGAATTTATAGAGAATTCGGCTTTAAAATATCCAGACAAGCTGGCAGTTGCAGATGAGGAAGGCGGACTCACATATGGTCAGATGGAGAGGCTTTCCAGACAGATCGGTGCATGGATATATGAGAAGACAGATGGCGTGAGGAATAAGCCTGTTGCCGTGTTGCTGGACAAAAAGCCTGGGAGTGTGGCTGCCTATATGGGAGTTGTCTACAGTGGCAATTTCTATGTGGTACTGGATGCGGAGATGCCGGCGTCTAGAGCCGAGTCGATACTCGGAACGCTGAATCCGGTTGCAGTCGTGACTGACATCGGGCATATGGAGAAGGCGCTGGAGCTTTACAGAAATGGCGTGGATGAAGATGGATGCCAGGGACAGGAAGGCGAGAACAAAGAGGTATTCAGGATATTAAATCTTGACGAGCTGGACACAAGTGCAGATCAGTCGGTGTTGGATGCGGTCAGAAGCAGGGCGATAGACACGGATCCCGTGTATGCGCTTTTCACATCGGGCTCGACCGGAGTTCCAAAGGGCGCTGTGGTATCACACAGGAATGTAATATCCTACACCTACTGGTACACGGAGGCATTTGGTATAGACGAGAGTACGATATTCGGAAGCCAGACACCGTTCTACTTCAGCATGTCGGTGTCAGATCTCTACAGCACTCTTAAAAATGGTGCCACGCTGTACATCATACCGAAGGCGTATTTCACCTTCCCTATGAAGCTGATGGAGTTCATGAATACATACAGGATCAACACGATATACTGGGTGCCATCGGCACTGCAGATCGTTGCAAATTACAAGCTGTTCCAGTACGCCCAGCTTCCCGAGCTGAAGAAGGTGCTGTTTGCCGGAGAGGTGATGCCGACAAAGCCGCTGAATTACTGGATACAGAATCTTCCGGATGCCATGTATGCAAATCTGTTCGGCCCAACAGAGACGACCGACATATGTACGTATTACGTGGTGGACAGAGTATTTGCCGATGACGAGCCGCTGCCGATGGGACATGCGTGCAACAACTGTGATGTGTTTGTTCTTGATGAGAACGGCAGGGAGGTGTCACCGGAGATCGATCCTGAGACGGGCTTCAGCCGTGAGGGTGAGCTCTATGCCAGAGGTTCATTTGTGGCGCTGGGCTACTTCGGAAATGCGGAGAAGACGAGAGAGGCATTTGTCCAGAATCCGCTGAATCCGTACTATCCAGAGCTGGTCTACAAGACCGGTGATCTGGTGAAATACAACAGATACGGCGAGCTGGTCTATGTGTGCCGTAAGGACTATCAGATAAAACACATGGGTTACCGCATAGAGCTCGGCGAGATCGAGGCGGCAGCGGGAGCCATAGACGGTATCAGAAGCTATGCATGCATATATGATGATGCGGCTGACAAGATCGTGTTCATCTACGAGGGCAGGAAGAAGGACGAGACGGAGCTGCTTAAGGCGTTTCAGGAGAGGGTTCCACACTACATGGAGCCGAACCGTTTTGTCAGGGTGACAAGCATGCCCCACAATGCAAATGGCAAGATAGACAGGAAGAGGCTGAAGGCGGAATACGCGCAGCATGTGTGACAATTTTATTGATAAGGAGATAAGAGATTATGGAAGAATTATTAAAGATTTTGAATGAGGTAAAACCTGGAGTTGATTATGAGAACGAGACAGATCTTATAGGACATGGCGTGCTGGATTCCATCACGATGGTTACGCTGGTGCTTCAGCTCAGCGACGAGTTTGACGTAGACATTTCTCCTGTTGATATCACACCGGAGAACTTCAAGACAGTCCAGACCATATACGATATGATCCAGAGACTTGAAGACGAGTAAGAGCGGATATAGATATTGGAAGATGGCGGGGACTGACTGCCGTCAAAAAATACTGGAGGAGTGAGAAATATGTCATATACGTCGATATCGTATCTGGTATTTATATTGCTCGGAGCGTTTATAGTGTACAATATAGTGCCGCTGAAGCACAGATGGAAGGTGCTGCTGGCATTCAGCTATCTGTTTTATTTTATCAATTCAGGCAGATATATCATATTTATCCTGTTCGGGTCGCTGACCATATATGTGGGCGGCCTGCTGATAAACAAGATAGATGATGGCTGCAGCATGGCAAGGAAAGCTCTGCCAAAGGAAAACAAAAAAGAGTACAAGGCACTTATCGGATGGCAGAAAAAGTGCGTGTGCGTATGCGTGGTGCTTGTGAATGTAGGAATCCTGGTATTCCTGAAATATTCGGTATTCATCGGACAGGTATTTACCGATGTGCTTGGGCTCATACATATAAATGTGGAGAATCCAATGTATCAGAGGATGATGCCGCTTGGAATCTCGTTCTACACATTATCTGCGGTGAGCTACATAGTGGACGTGTACAGAGGCAAATACAGGGCATCGGACAAGTTTGGCAAGGTTGCACTTTTCCTTGCATTTTTCCCGCACATTGTTGAGGGACCTATAGCCAGGTTCGATCTTGTTGGAGATCAGATGTATGAGGGGCACAGGTTCAGTTATGAGAACATGACCATGGGACTCCAGCTTATACTGTGGGGCTTCTTCAAGAAGATAGTTATTGCAGATCGCGCAAATATGTATGTGAACCAGATATTTGACAATTACGCAAGATATACAGGACTTCCGGTAGTAGTGGGAATGCTGCTCTACACATTACAGCTCTATGCGGAATTCTCAGGCTGTATGGATATAGTAAGGGGAAGTGCCCAGATGTTCGGAATAGGACTCTCAGAGAACTTCAATCAGCCGTTTATGTCAAAGACGGTCAGTGAGTTCTGGAGAAGGTGGCATATGACTCTCGGTGCATGGTTCAAGGACTATGTGTTCTATTCAGTTTCACTGTCCAAGCCATTTGTGAAGCTGAGTAAGAAGACCAGGGAACATATGAATACTTTCTTCGCGACATTTGTTCCTATGTCTATAGCGATGTTCATAGTGTGGTTTGGAACGGGTATTTGGCACGGCGCAAGCTGGAAGTACGTCATGTATGGTCTTTATTACTGGGCGATCATGATAATCGGACTTCTTACGGAGCCTCTTTTCAAGAAGCTGTATGGAAAAATGCATGTTGACCGTCAGGGAAAGGTATACAGACTACTCCAGGTTGTCAGAACCTTCATTTTTGTGAATGTGGGAATGCTCATGTTCAGGGCTGATGATCTGACAGCATTTGGACACATGTTTGTGTCCATGTTCAGGGGATTTACATTTGCGGATCTGACAAATGGAACTTTGCTTGGAATGAAGATTGACATGGCAGATTTTGCAGTGCTGGCAATGGGCGCGCTCATTCTGTTCCTGGTTGGACTTTACAAGGAGAAGGGACATCAGATAAGAGCAGAGCTTGCCACGAAGAATATAGTCCTCAGATGGGCAGTTTACTATGTGCTGCTGTTTGGAGTGATCATACTCGGAGCATATGGCAAGGGCTATGAGGTGGCTGGATTTATATATGCACAGTTTTAGAGGTGATTTATCTATGAAGAAAAGTGGACGTAATATAATAAAATCCATAGCATTTGCCCTGGTGGCCGTGATGATCATGGGAGTGCTGGGAGCTGCGTTTACTCCGAAGCGGAGTGATCCGGGAAGCGGAATAACCAACTCGAATGCAAGGGGCTTCTATGGAGAGCCGAAGAATTCGATAGACGTACTGGTGCTTGGAGACAGCAATGCCTACAGTGCATGTTCTCCGATGTATATATGGAACAAATATGGAATTCCAACATATGTGGCGGCTGAGGGGTTCCAGAATGTGACCGGGGCATCCAACCTCCTGGATGAGGTGCTCACATGTCAGAAGCCAAAGCTGGTGGTGTTCGATGTGAATATGCTCTGGACAGGCAAGACGACATTGAAAAAGGTGGAGAACAATCTGAAGAATATGGCGTATAAGTATCTGCCTCTTGCACAGTACCACAACAGGTGGAAGAGCATGAGTGTTTCAGACATGTTCGGTGCCAAGGATTATACCTACAGATCATCCTCCAGAGGACAGTATCTCAGCATGGAGGTCAAGCCGTTTTCAGGCCAGAGCAAGATGGTGGAAACCAAGGCTGTTGAGGACATACCGGAGGTATCAAAGATACTGCTCGATAAGCTTATAGACAAGTGTGAGAAGAATGGAATCAAGATCATGTTCATGGAGACTCCGACGGCGAAGTCATGGAATTATGCAAGACACAATGCCATGGTTAAGTATGCTAAGGCCAAGAATATTGATTTTGTCGATATGAATACGCTCAAGGGTGATTATGCGATCGACTGGAGCACCGACACGAGGGATGGCGGAAGACATCTCAACTGCAAGGGCGCAGAGAAGGTAAGCGCCTATCTTGGAAAATATATTTCAGAGAATTATTCTTTTAAGGATAAGAGACATTCAGAAAAGTATGCGGACTGGAATAATGACTATCTGGATTATGTGAAGTATATGTCCGGAGAGACTGTGTCGCTGGAGGCACAGCAGTCCGACGGAACGGTATCCAACAACTAGATATAAAACACATAAGTGGACGGAGGATAGAATCCCCCGTCCACTTTATTTTTTATTTTACTGTAACTTTGCATCTGGCAGATATATTGCCGGAAGTATATGTCTTTTTCTCAGTGCTGTTTGAAGGTGTGAGAACCGGTTTCAGCAGATAGCTCTTGCCGCGCTTCAATGTGATGGCTGTCACATTGACACGCATTGTCGCGGTGACCTTTTTCCCGTATTTGCGGGTCTCGGTTATCATCCTCTGCGGCATAGACAGAGACAGGGATCGTCAAAGTCAGTGCTGCAGCCATTATAAATGCTGGCAATAATTTTCTTATCCTCATAGACATAGGCTCCTCTCTTTCATTAAAGGTCAATCTGTTTATAAAAAACATGCAAAAGGATATAAAAAGGATATAAGTTTGAAGTATACTGTGTTCAGAATCTTAGATATCGATGATTTACATAGAGTGGCACGGCGCCGTGAGGTACACAGAATGCAAAGCAGCCACGGGGAGGAAATATGAAGTATAGCATATTGCTTGTCGAGGACGAGCAGAAGATAGCAGAGGGGATAATGGACTATATGAACGGCAAGGAAGCAGAATATGAGACCTGTTTCACCTGGGCTGATGATGGAGACAAGGCACTGGAGCTTGTGTATGAGAACGAATACGATCTGGTGCTGCTGGACGTCATGCTTCCGGGGGCAGATGGATTTGAGATATGCAGGGCCATCAGGGCAAAGAGTTATGTGCCTGTCATTTTCCTGACTGCAAGGGGCAGGGAGGAGGACAGGCTGTATGGCTATGACATAGGCTGCGATGACTATGTGGTGAAGCCGTTTTCCATGGCGGAGCTTTCTGCAAAGATCATGTCATTCCTCAGAAGAAGCAAGGGGCTGTGGGAGAAGAAGAGCAGCATAGAGGCATATGACATCGTGATCTATCCGGACAAGCTCCAGGTATACGCCTCCGGGGAAGAGGTGAGGCTTGCGCCGAAGGAATATGCCATGCTGAAGTACTTTATGGAGCACAGAGGAATGCTTATCACAAGGGATGATCTTCTGGTCAGGCTATGGGGCTATGATTATGAGGGCAGCGACAGGGTAGTGGACAATCATATCAAGAAGCTTCGACAGGCACTTGGAGAGTCGGGTAAAAAGATCAAGACAGTATTTGCAAAGGGATACAGGATGGATTGAGACTGTGCGAAACGGTGCAAAGTGTAGATATAATTAATGGATGTGTCAGTACACAGACCCCATGACTCGGAAGTTATTAAAAGGGAAAGGCTGTTTTATAATATGAAGAAAAATAAAAATATGTTATATGGGAAAAAACAAAGATTCGGCTCATTTTTTCTGAGAATATTTGTGCCGTTTATATTGGTGGCAGCACTGCTGGGAGGGATCGTGACATATCTGTTGGTATCTATATATAATACTAGTGTAGACAACGGTGTAGCGAGTGCTGAGGAACGAATCAGGTCAAATGTAAATGAAGCAGTTACAGAATATCAAGATGCACTGGCAGGAGCCTATGTGGATGGGATCAATTATGATTTTGAGACTGCGGATAACAAATTCACCAGTGATGTTGAATATACGTGTGAAATGCTAAGTGCGATTGCAGTGGATGGCGGTGCCGCTGCAAGTCTGTACTATAAGGACTCAGATGGCACTTTGACATTGGTTGCCGGGCATGACTACCGTATGTTTTTTGTTGTCACAGATGATAACAATAAAAAGTTTAGATTGTCATGTACATATGAGGATTATCAGAAGATGATGGCGGAGGCTCCAAGATATGGAAGTGCCGATGGTTTGCCTGCTTTATCTAGGATAGAAGAGATATATGTAAAGGGAACCAGTTTCTGGATAAGTAAATACAGTTACTATGACTACGGTGATGACGTTAAGGTCATAGGAACTCATGAGGCCCAAATGGACTATGGCGAATCTGATGAGAAGAGTGTCACAGTAACAGAGATCCCCGATGGTTATGTGAAGCTTGATACAAGCAAAGGATACCATTTTTATAATAGCAGTCTTATCGGTTCGGGAGCAGCTTCCCGTAATATGGATTATGAAGGAAATATAGAGACTCTTGTGGCAGATCTGGGGGACTCCGGTGTTGGAAGTTCATCAAGAGTCAGTAGGAATTGTGATCAGGGAAAGCACAACACCGATGTGGTAGCGATTGGAAATAGTTATTATCTGGTGATGGATTATCATACCGACCTCGTAAAGTCTTCATTTGGAAATGTGATAATTGCCACGTGGATAGGAATAGCACTGCTGAGCACGCTTGTCCCACTTGCAATAGCCTATGTATTGTACAGATCATACAAATCTGTCTATGACATGGAGCAGTACAGGCGTACCACGTCAAATGCTATGGCGCACGATCTGAAGAGTCCGCTGGCGATCATCTCACTTTACGCTGAAAATCTCAAGGCTGGCGCAAATCCTGAGAAGAATCAGTATTATATGGACGGCATACTGGATGAGGTCAGACAGATGAATACGCAGGTTGCGACTATACTGGATATGGCTAAGGCAGAGGACGTGGATACAAAGCTCAAAAAGACAGAAGTGGATCTGGCAGGCATAGTTGACACTGTGGCACAGATATATAATGAGAAAATATCGGAGAAAAACGTGCAGATCGATATATCGGGGGCATGCACGGTCTCTGCGGATGAAGCTCTGATGTATCAGGCTGTTGTCAACATCATGGATAACGCTGCCAAGTATGTGACTGATGGCGGATACATCGATGTGAAGCTATCGGATAAAGAAGTGTCATTTGTCAATTCCAGCGAACCACTTGATAAGTACACGCTGACAAATGTGTGGAAGCCATTTGTCAAGGGTGATAACAGTCGTCATGGACATAAGGGCACCGGACTTGGACTTTCGATCGTCAAGACCATCATGGACAGACATGGATTTGACTGTGAGATGAAGAATGTCGATGACGGGGTTGAAGTGAGATTGATATTCAGGAAATAAGGAGGAAGATATATGCATTTGTCGGTATCACAGAAAAAGTTAGACGAAATTGTCGACTGACAATAATTGGGCTGACTGCTCTAAACAGAGTAGTCAGCCCTTGCTTTATATGTAACAGAATTGCCTTCAGGCATTCTTGCTTTTATAATCCTCGCCCCAATTTCTCATTGCATCAAGCACGGGCTGGAGACTCTGACCGAGTTCAGTCAGTGAGTATTCCACTCTGGGCGGAACCTCCGCATACACCTTTCTGTGAACGAGTCCGTTTTCCTCCATGTCACGGAGCTGTGCGGTGAGAACCTTCTGTGAAACAGTTCCGATGGATTTTTTCAGTTCTCCAAATCTCTTTGTGCCGGTTATCAGATCTCTCAGGATCAGAACCTTCCATTTGTCGCCGATAAGGCTTAATGTCGTCTCAACCGGGCATGCCGGCAATTCTTTTAATTTGTCGCTCATAATAATTACCTCTTAATAAAAATATTTAATAGTGTTATAAAATCCAATAGTTTCTTTTGGTTACTTATAGGCGGATTATACCATACATACTATAAATACACCAGCTTTATAATATGAATGCGCATATTGGGGTGACAGTTGACATAAGATTATACATTTACAGCGTGACATAATTATGCTACAATAATGACACAAGAAAGAGAGGTGTTGATCATGCCAACTATTATGCCAATTAGAGATTTGCGAAATACAAGTGAGATTTCAGAATTAGCTCATAAGAAACAGGAGCCTATTTTTATTACAAAAAACGGATATAGTGATTTAGTTGTAATGAGTGCAGAGCTGTACGAAAAATTTGCACAGATCAACAGAATCGATCAGGCAATCTATGAAGCTGAAAAAGAAGTAGAGAATGGGGCTGAACTGATATCGGTAGACAGTGCTATAGAAAGGTTGAACAAAAAATACTATGGATAAATATAGCGTAATCTTATATCCTAGAGCCTTTCGTGATATCGATGACATATATGCGTATATAGCGCTTGAGAAGATGTCCCCGGAGAATGCAAAGGGACAAACGGATAGGATATGGGATGCGATAAAATCACTTGAACAATTGCCTGAATCACATCAGGATCGTTTGGTTGGGCAATTTGCTGGAAAAGGATATAAGCAACTGATAGTAGATAACTACATCGTAATATTCAAGATTGATAAGGAACAAAATAGAGTATATATAGTAACCGTTCAGTACCAGGGAAGAAATATCTGAGTAATATAACGGTTTATTAGATGACCATACTTCATATAAGGTATGGTTATTTTTATGTAATAATTTTTTATTTATCGTTGATTTCCCACAATAGTAACCTTCAGGTAACTACACCACAATATTGTGCGTACTTTTTTTAATAGAAAACCTCTTATAGAATAGTGCTCAAGAGATAAGAAAAAGACGAGGAGGTACGGCGATGAACACAGAGAGATGCCTGCAGATACTCAGGGAGATAAAGGATGTGGCATTTGCCACGGTGGATGACAAGGGCATGCCGCAGATAAGGATAATAGACATAATGCTGGTGGAAGGTGAGAAAGTTTATTTCTGCACGGCAAGGGGCAAGGATTTTTACGCGCAGCTCATGCGTGATGGAAATGTTGCGGTAACGGGCATGAACAGAGAATATCAGATGATAAGGCTGAACGGAAAGGCGCGCAGACTGGATGATCAGAAGATGTGGATCGACAGGATATTTGCGGAGAATCCATCCATGAACAGTGTATACCCGGATGACAGCAGATATGTGCTTGAGCCGTTCTGTATCGACAATGGGGCGGTGGAGTTCTTTGATCTTGGCAGGGAACCGATAGTCAGAGAGACATTTGCGCTGAGGGAAAGTGAAAAGACTTTCAATGGATACGAGATAACCGACAAATGTATCCAGTGCGGGAAATGTGAGCGGATCTGCCCGCAGAAGTGCATTAAGGATTTTGTGATAAACCAGACCCACTGTCTGCACTGCGGATTGTGCTTTGAGGAGTGCCCGGTAAATGCGGTGAGGAAATTGTGATAGAAAACGAATCCACAGGATAAAGTTTAAGGAGGATATAATATGTTAAAAGAAATGTGGACATTGCTGCTTGAGAAGAAAGGATTTTTCCTGGATCTTCTTGTGGAGCATATAGAAATATCGTTGTTGGCAATAGTAATAGCTATAGTAATTGGCGGGGGTGCTGGAATACTGATAAGTGAATATCAGAAGGCGTCAAAGCCGACGCTCGGAGTGATAAACTTCCTGTACACGATTCCATCGATCTCCATGCTGGGATTCCTCATACCGTTTTCAGGTGTGGGAAATGCGACGGCGGTCATTGCGCTGACCGTATATGCATTGCTGCCGATGGTCAGAAATACCAACACAGGTCTGACAAATGTAGATGAGAACATTCTCGAGGCGGCGAAGGGCATGGGAAGCACAAGAACGCAGATATTATTCAAAGTCAAGCTTCCACTCGCAATGCCGGTCATAATCTCCGGAATCAGAAACATGGTGACAATGACGATAGCGCTTGCCGGTATAGCATCATTCATCGGCGCCGGGGGACTTGGCGTGGCGATATACAGAGGAATCACGACAAATAACACAGCCATGACGATGGTAGGAAGTTTGCTCATTGCGCTGCTTGCACTGGCATTTGACTTTGCTCTGGGATTTGTGGAGAGGCGTCTTTCAAAGAGAAGTGTTAAGGCAAAGAAGACAAACAGGATAATGGCAACAGTATGCGTGGCGCTTGTTCTGATACTTGTTCTGATTCAGGTGGTACCAAAGGATAAAAAGGAAACCATACGTATCGCCACAAAGCCGATGACGGAGCAGTACATACTCGGCGAGATGCTTGATATTCTGATCGAACAGGATACGGATCTTGATGTGGAGATAACCCAGGGCGTGGGTGGCGGAACTTCAAATATCCAGCCCGCCATGGAGAGCGATGAATTTGACATTTACCCTGAGTACACGGGTACTGCATGGAATATGGTTCTGAAAAAGGATGGACTGTACACTGAGGATATGTTCACGGAGCTTGAGAGTGAGTACGAAGATTCACTTGGAATGAGCTGGGTGGGCATGTACGGATTCAACAACACCTATGGTCTGGTGGTGCGCAAGGAGATTGCTGACAAATATAACATCAGGACGTATTCGGATCTGAGAGCGGTATCAGACAAGCTTATCTTCGGCGCTGAATATGATTTCTTCGAGCGTGAGGATGGATATGATGCACTCTGCGGCGAATATGGATTCAATTTTAAGAAGACGATGGACATGGACATTGGCCTCAAATATCAGGCAATTAATCAGGGCAAGATTGACGTTATGAATATATTTACAACAGATGGACAGCTTGCGGCATCAGATGTGACGGTGCTGGCGGATGACAAGAATTTCTACCCGTCATACATGTGCGGAAATGTTGTCAGAAACGAGGTCGTTGAAAGCCATCCGGAGATAAAGGATGTGCTGGATGAACTGTCAGGAACAATAACCGACAGCGACATGGCACAGATGAATTATGATGTTGAGACTGAAGGCAGAGAGCCTAGAGATGCTGCGGAGGAGTTTTTGTCCGGCAAGGGACTTTTAAAATAGGTTGGAGGTACCAATAATGAATACTGCTATTGAATTTAGAAATGTAAAAAAGTCGTATGGAGATAAGACGGTCATAGAAAATCTCAACCTCACAGTTGAGCAGGGAGAATTCGTAACCATAGTGGGTTCGTCAGGCTGTGGCAAGACGACAGCGCTTAAGATGATAAATGGTCTTATCGACGCCACAGATGGGGATATACTGATAGGCGGCGAGAATATCAGGGACAAAGATCTTATTGAGCTCCGCAGAAGTATTGGTTATTCTATACAGGGAAGCGTGCTTTTCCCCCACATGACAGTGGAGGAGAACATATCCTATGTGCCAAATCTTCTAAATAAAAAGGACAGGGCAAAGACGAGGGCAGCCGTATCAAAATGGATGAAGATAGTGGGGCTTGATGAGGAGATAAAGAGCAGATATCCGGGCGAACTGTCCGGCGGACAGCAGCAGAGAGTCGGAATCGCCAGAGCACTTGCGGCATCGCCGGAGATATTGCTGATGGATGAACCATTTGGCGCAGTTGACGAGATAACGAGAGCTCAGCTTCAGCAGGAGATCAAGAGAATACATGAGGAGACGAAGATAACTATCATGTTCGTGACGCATGATATATCGGAGGCGCTCCTGCTTGGAACAAAGGTGCTTGTTATGAATAAAGGCAATGTTGAACAGTATGATACGCCGGAAGAGATATTGAAAAATCCCGTAACAGACTTTGTGGCGCAGCTAGTCTACAGGCAGAGACACCAGTGCAATCTGCCGGATGGTCAGATCAGGGATTGTCAGTACAGTTTTGTTGCGGGTCTTGATTAGTGACCCCGAAGGGGGACGGAGGGGTCAGGCACCTCCGTCCCCAGGGTAAATAGTGATAGTTGATTGGAGAATTAGATGAACCAGAGTGAGAGAAGAATATATTTGATAAAGAGGTTGTTGGAAGAACGCAGCGATTGCGCAGGCGTGCAGATTCCATCTGGCAGTGAGGATCAGCGTAGACTTCTCCGTTCTCTTATGAATGTCAGGATGCCGGGAGCTATTGATGCGGATTTTCTGAAGATACAGGACGAATATCTGACGCAGGTGAATTCCGAGAAAGGCATAGTGAAACTGGAGGATATTCTGGAGATTCAAGATGGCACATATGTGTGGCGAGGAGATATAACAAGGCTTGCAGTCTCAGCCATAGTAAATGCAGCAAATAGCGGCATGACCGGATGCTATATTCCTTGTCACGTCTGTATTGACAACTGTATCCATACATTTGCAGGGGTGCAGCTGAGAAATAGGTGCGGCGAGATCATGCGTGAACAGGGGCACGAGGAGGCGACTGGTCAGGCGAAGATAACACCGGCTTACAATCTTCCGTGCAAATATGTCATTCACACTGTTGGACCGATAGTGCAGGGCAGGCTTACAGCAGAACATGAACGATTATTGGCGTCCTGCTATAAAAGCTGCCTTGAGGTTGCTGACGAAAACGACGCAGATTCTATAGCATTTTGCTGCATATCCACTGGTGTATTTATGTTCCCAAATGAGCGGGCTGCCGAGATAGCAGTGGATACTGTCAAGGCGTATAGGCGGGAGACAGGCAGCAGGATAAAAGTTGTGTTCAATGTGTTTAAGGAGGATGACGAGAGGATATACAGGAAGTTGTTGGATAAGAAGGTGAAAATATGAGAGATACAGGCCTGTTAAAAAGAAGAATAACATTTGAGTCATTCCTCTGCGGAACTCCCGCCAGGGATTACGTGTATCAGAGCGTTCCGTATGAAATGCAGATTCAGCAGGCGGCACAGGCTATAGCCGATGCGGACTGCGTGCTCATAGGTGCTGGTGCTGGTATGAGTGCGGCTGCTGGAGCCCGGTATGGTGGCGATTTCTTTGAGGAGAATTTTGGCGAGTTTCGGCGAAAATATGGAAATGGCCCATATATGCAGGATATGTACAGCGCAGGCTTTTATCCCTATCCTGATGAAGAAAGCTATTGGGGATATTGGTCAAAGCAGGCTGTGCTGGGCGGGGTAGAACTGGATGTCACACCGTTTCATAAGAAGCTTCTTGACGGACTTTATGGCAAAGATATATTTGTGTTGAGCACAAATGCGGACGGTCAGTTTGTGAAAGCAGGATTGCCGCAGGAAAAGATATTCTGCACCCAGGGCGATTACTTTCATATACAGTGCGCGCATGCCTGCCATGACAAGACATACGATGCCACTGATATATTTATGCAAATGGATCAGGCAAGAAGAGATTGCAAGATCCCAACATATATGGTTCCACGCTGCCCTGTCTGCGGAGGCTCGATGGACATGAACCTCCGCAAGGATGGTTATTTTGTTCAGGACAGTGCCTGGTATGAGGCAGAGCGACGCTTCGGTGATTTTGTTTCCAGATCCCTGGACAGGAAGCTTGTGCTCCTTGAGCTGGGGGTTGGATTTAACACGCCAACCATAATCCGATTTCCTTTTGAGAAGCTGACACGAGAACACGATAACATAACCCTTGTCAGGTTAAATCTCGATCAGGCTGTGATTCCAGAAAGTCTTGGGAACAGAGCTATAGGGATAAATGCGGATATGGCGGAGAGTATAAGTGATATACTCAACGTTTCAGTATCGCATCCATATCCTGTTCAGGAGCAGTAATCGGATTCAACTGATAGTTCTCCACCAGATATTTCACCACGGTCTCGGACATGAATGCCGGAAGTGTCGGTCCGATATACATGTTGCGCACGCCCAGCGACAGCAGGGTGAGAAGGATACAGACGGCCTTCTGCTCGTACCATGACAGCACAAGGGTGAGTGGGAGGTCGTTTATGCTGCAATGAAATGCATCAGCCAGAGCCAAAGCAACCTTGATGGCACTGTAGGAGTCATTGCACTGTCCCATGTCAAGTATTCTTGGTATACCATCGATGTCACCGAGATCGAGATCATTGAAACGATACTTGCCGCAGGCGAGGGTGAGGACAAGGGTGTCCATCGGAGTCTGCTTTACGAATTCGGTGTAATAGTTGCGTCCCGGATGCGCGCCGTCACAGCCGCCAACGAGGAAAATGTGCTTGATATGTCCGGCTTTTATGGCGTCTATGATCTTACCAGCCTGTGACAGAACTGCGCTGTGGCCAAATCCGGTCGTCAGCATGTGACCGCCGTTTATGCCGCTCATGCTCCTGTCGTGTTCATAGCCGCCAAGCTTCTGTGCGTGCTTGATCAGAGGGGTAAAATCTTTCTTCCCTGCTCTTGTACCTGAGATGTGAACCATGCCGTCATAACCCACGACTGATGTGGTGTAGATCCTGTCCTTGTAGCTCGGTCTTGGCGGCATGAGACAGTTGGTGGTAAAGAGCACCGGCGCGGGTATGTTCTCAAATTCCGTCTGCTGGCTCTGCCATGCGGTTCCGAAATTGCCCGCCAGATTATGGTATTTGTTAAGCTCCGGATAGCCGTGCGCAGGCAGCATCTCGCAGTGGGTATATACATTTACTCCTGTCTTTTCAGTCTGCTCAAGGAGCTGTGACAGGTCGTTCAGGTCGTGACCGGAGACCACGATAAATGGCCCTTTTTTGATGTCAACATTTACTCTCGTAGGCACAGGATTGCCAAATGATTCAGTGTTGGCTTTGTCCAGCAGCTCCATGCATTTGAAATTGACCTGGCCAAATTCCATGATGAGTTCTATCCATTCGGTGACGCTGTGCTCCCTGTTCACCTCGCATAGTCCCTTGTAGAACCACTTCAGAACCTCATTATCTGTGTAGCCGAGATTCATGGCGTGATGGGCGTATGCCGCCATACCCTTGAGTCCAAACAGCAGGGTGGAACGCAAGGACACTATATCCGTGTCACCATCCCATAGGTCGATCACCTGTATCTTTTCAGCCTCAGATCTGCTGATCTTGTTCTGCTCGTTTTTAACCCTTCCCATAAATTCTTTTATTGCATTGTCGTCAAAGTTTACATTTGTCAGGGTTGTGAAAAGACCGTCTATGATAAGTCTGTCGGCGACCGCGCTGTGTTTATTCTCATTTTTTGAGAGTTCTGCAAGTTTTATAAGCTCACACACAAGCTCGTCCTGTAGATTAGATGTGGATGGCTGCTTGCCGCACACTCCGGTATTGATACATGCGGATCCCCCCGCTGTTTGCTGACACTGAAAACAAAACATATTTGACATGTACTGTATACCTCCTGAAATTATGAATCTATCTGAAAAAACTGGTGACTGCCTGGCAGTCTGTGGATTTTCTTCTAAATAGAGTATGGACAGTGAACAGGAGTTTTATACTCAAATTTGCTAAAGTATATCTGTGAAATAACATTTAGGGGGATAAAAAGCTTTCGTTGCTCAGATAGAGGCGCCCTGAGAAAAAATGGAGACAGAGGTGGGGACGGAGGTACCTGTCCCCTCCGTCCCCACCTTCATTTGATACTGCGGAGTCGCCGGTTATATTGAGCAGATAAGTGCCGTCTTGCACGCATTTGACTGAAATTTTACATGGCGCTGATAGTGGGCAGATGTGAAAAAGTTTTATAGTAAATCAAATAACAGTTGATCTGGACGGGGATAAAGGAGAAATCACGGATGAAAAAGGAATACGGGGATAGACTGGCTCGCGCGCTTGAATTTG
>OMEK01000295.1_pt1 | contig 18147 bp, 13 predicted proteins | sample 1645351 | NCBI WGS metagenome assembly OMEK01 (sample SAMEA103958146, study PRJEB25191) | human gut metagenome
TTTTAATTTAAAATCATTATCAACCGACTCTTCATTGAAATTTATTACTAAGTATTTAATTCCTATTTGACTAACTAATTCTTTTATTGCATTAGAACTGGCTAGGTATTCTTTTTCTTTTAAGGTATTGTTTATTCTTATAAATAGTACTCCTTTTCTAAATTCAATATCTGTATCTATCAAGTAATCACCTCTTTTTTTAAAGTTTAACATATGGTTATATAGTTTTATAGTTATTCGACAAAAGATCTCTATTTATTCGTTCGACTTTTTTTGCTAAATAAATAAATTAATAAAAGAAGTAGTAGTGAAATAATGGTAATAATTAATGAAAATTTAATTTTGTTTAAACTATTATCGTTAAAATTTTTATGAGTAATATTTTGAATTACTGGTGTTAATTCTTTTATATATTTATAATCTTTTTCTTTTGAAATGTTGCTAGGACATGTAACTTCGTTTTTTACTTCGTTATTTTTACAATTATTTAATTTTTCTATGCTTAATTCTAGCTCTTTTTTTAAAAAACTTATCTTAGTATCATCTAATATATAACGATAATATATTTGATAATCATTATTATCTTTAATATATCCTTCGATATTTTCATAATATCCTTTTAGATAATTCTTTTTGATATTGTAATGGTAGTAATAAATATCACGCATTCTACATTTTGGTATTTTTTCGTATATAATATTATCACTAGTTTTGCTTACAGGCTTTTCACTATATGAAAGATCACTATAGTGTGAAGATGGAATGTTATCTAATGATAAGGTATTATTTTGGCTATTGGTTAGTACTGTTTTATCAATTAAATGATTTTCAATAGTATTAAATAATTTATATGATATTATTTTTGAATAATCGGTTGAAGATATAGTGATATTAAAGTTTGTATATGGTATTTGACTATTTAATTTTATTAAAATGTAGCCACCTGTATCAAGATAGTTGTTAATATATTGATGTGTTTCTATTATTTGATATTCTGACTCTAGATTTTGGTCAAATATTTTAACTTTATTTATATTTATTTTTCTGCTTAGATTATATACCTTTACATAGTTTATACCTTTTAATGTTTTGTATGGATAAAGATAGGTATTTAAAACATCTTTATTTGTATCATTACATTCATCTAAATAAGGTCCATACTCACCATATTTTTTATTTTCGTAATCAATGTATGAATAGTTTGATTTGTCTTTTGGGGTAAGGTATTCCCCTACCTTTTCTTCTTGATAGAATCGGTATTTAATTATTTCTTCTAATGGATATTCAGAATTTATATTTTTTTCTTTAAGGGTTTCTGTATAAAATGTAGTAGCACTTACTTTGTAAGATATAAATGGTATAAAAATAAGAATAATTATAGATATTTTTTTTAGCATAATTTCCTCCTTGTTTATTGCTTTCTATCTACATTATTCTTATTTAAAAAATGAAATTTCTTTTTATAACGAGAAAATCGATAAAAAAATAACTTAGTTTTCTAAGTTATCTTATAAGGTGTTACCGGTAATAATGTTTTTAATGTTTCTTTGTTCCTAGTTGATAATTCTAGCTCACCAAATACTACTGTTATTAGACGCATAACATTTTGAGAAACATCAACTGTTAAACAATATCCTGACTCTTTGGTGTAGCCAGTTTTTAATCATCTACTTTTTGATTAAATCTTACTAATTTATTTCTGTGTGAATATTGCTATAGTAAAAGGTATCACTTCGTAATAAAAGGATACCCTGAGTTTTATACTTTATCATGCAATTCAATCTGAAAATCAAAAATCGCTAAAAGCCTATTAAAAATCAAGTAAATCTTGACGTGCTATTTTTGAAATAGCATTATTTGTCTCATATTCTATTGAGCATAAATTAGTAAGATTGCTGAAAAAATAATTAGATAGCGATATATATATTGGATTTACTTTATTTAGATTCATAATAGTTTCTTCATTTAATTCTTTTAACAAATTATCGATTAAATGTTCTTCATTTCCTATATCAAAGTTTTCAAATCCATTTTTACTATTATTTATCTTAACAATATAACCAAATTTTATAACATTATTTCTACCAAACAAATTAATATTTCTTTTAATTATATATTTCATAATCTTCCTCCTGCAAATATTATACATATAAATATTCAATTTAACAATAATTAATTTCTATTAATAATATCTTTTATTAAAATTTCTAAATTTAACAATAATCAATTAGTTATTGATACTTTAAATGAAGCAATATCAAAAGGAAAATATGTGCTTGGATTAATCTTGTATAGTAATCAAGGATTCCAATATATATCCTATCAATACAAAGCTGTTTGTAATTCTAATAATATTCAAATTTCTATGTTAAGAACACCAAGTGATGATTCAATATTGGAATCTTTTCATAGAATATTAAAAAAGGAACTTTGTATAACAATAATATCATATCTTTACAACACTTCAAGATTAAAATCAAATAGACATTAGTTTTTCATCTAATGTCTATTTTTTATTGTGAAATATTTGGGGTTTGCTTCATTTTCTAAGTTATCTTATAAGGTATTACCGGTAATAATGTTTTTTATATTTCTTAAATATAGTTTAAAAATGTTGGCTTTTTTTACATCGTTTTTTACGGTAATATCTATTTCATCTATAGTTTTATTGTTTTCAATTATTTTCAATTTACCAACTACCTCACCTTTTTTAATAGGTGCGGATAAGGTTTTGGTATTAATTTCGTATGTAACATTTCTTTTTTCTTGGGTTTTATTATTTAATATATTAACATCTTTCATTGGGACAATTTCATATGTTTCTTTGTCGGATGCGTATATTTTGATGGTACCAACTTTTAAGTCTTTACTCAAGAGTTTTTCTACACTATACATACTAAAACCATAATCCAACATTCCTGTTGTTTCTTTGTTCCTAGTTGATGATTCTGGCTCACCAAATACTACTGTTATTAGACGCATACCATCTTTTGATGCGGTAGCTGTTAAACAATATCCTGCCTCTTTGGTGTAGCCGGTTTTGAGTCCATCTACATTTTGATTAAATCTTACTAATTTATTTGTGTTTACTAGCCAAAATTCTCTATTGGTTCCTTTTCTTAAATAATCTTCATAAATACCAGTATATTCCAATACTTTAGGATGTTTTACTAGTTCTAAGGCAATTTTGCTAATATCATATGCTGATGTATAGTGATTTGCTTCTTCTAGTCCGTGGGGATTTTTAAAATTAGTATTTTTTAATCCTAGTTCTTTTGCCCTATCGTTCATCATTTTTACAAACATTTCTTCTGTTCCGGCGATTTTTTCTCCTAATGCTACGATGGCATCATTTCCGGAGGCGACAGCTACTCCTTTAAATAAATCATCAACAGTCATTTTTTCTCCTGTTTCTAATAATATTTGACTTCCACCCATGCTAGAAGCATTTTCTGACACAATTACAATGTCGTCCCAATTAATCTGCCCTTTTTCTACACTTTCTACGACGAGCAACATTCCCATCATTTTGGTCATAGAAGCAGGTGGGAGTTTTTCGTGAACGTTTTTTTGGTATAGAATTGTGCCGGTTGAAGCTTCTACTATTATAGCGGCTTTAGCATTTGGTGCTATGTCTACTTCCTCAGCATATACAAATGCAGGTATCAATAATAGAGTTAAAGATAATATTATTTTTTTCATATTTCACCTCTAATAATAGATATGTAATTAAATTTAAAAAAATTCTATCATTATATTTGGTCATTTAAAAAGCCGGGTTCAATAATCCGACTTTTTAAAATTATTTATTTTCTAATCTTTCTAAAGTTACTAATATTTCATATTCATTTATTGTTAATTTAGTTGAAGCTTTTTTATCTTCCTTAAAATTAAGACAAAGGGTTTCTGCCTTTATATATTCCATATTAGTCATTAGTTGATTGATGAAATCTTTATTAGCATCTATATAAATATTAATACGATCTTCTACATCAAAGTTTTCTGTTTTTCTTAATTGTTGAATTTTGCTTACAAATTCTCTAGCTAATCCTTCATTTAGTAATTCTTCGGTTAAAGTGGTATTTAGAATTATGAAATTGTTATTTTCAGTAGCTACATTAAATCCTTCTTTGGCATTTATTTTAATGTCAATTAGATCTTCGGTTATTTTTATTCCTTCAAACTCTAAATCCATATTATTTCGAATGTTATTTATTTCTTCTTCTTTCAATGAATTTAAATATTTTACAAATTCAGGCATTTTAGATCCTAAGATAGAACCGGCATTTTTGAAATTAGGCTTAATACTAAAATTCATATATTCATTTAGGTTTTCTGCAAATACTATTTCTTTTACATTTAATTCTTCTTTAATTAAATCGATAACGTCTGCTAGTACTTTCTTGTTTTTTCCGTCGATAATTACTTCGCTTATTGGTTGGCGAACTTTTATTTTGGCTTCTTCTCTAGCGTTACGTCCTAAAGATATTAAATTTCTTACTAATTCCATTTTATTTTCAAGTTCCTCATTAATTAATTTTTCGTCTGGAATTGGGAAAGATGCTAGATGAACTGATTCTTCGTCAGTTAGATTTTGATAAATTTCTTCGGTTATAAATGGTGAGATAGGTGCTACAATTTTGCAGATACCAATTAATACTTCGTATGTCGTTTGGTAGACACTCATTTTAGAATTATCTAATTCACTTTGCCAGAATCTTTTTCTATTTCTTCTAATATACCAGTTCGATAAATCATCAGAAACAAATTCAGTAACTAATTTAACTACTTTATTTAAATCATATTCTTCATAAGCAGAGGTTACATTTTTTATTAATTTATTGTATTTAGATAGCAACCACTTATCTATATTTTCTAAATCACTAGTAGCTACTTTGAAATTTCTTGGATCTATGTTATCGATATTAGCATACATTTGAAAGAATGTATAGGTATTTTTAAGTGGGTTAAAGAATTTAGAATGAACTTCCTTTAAACCGTCTTCATCAAATTTTAATGGAGTCCAGACTGGAGATACATATGGAAGATAGAATCTAACAATGTCTGCCCCATATTTACTAATGATAGTGAATGGTTCGATGGCATTTCCTTTGCTTTTGTGCATTTTTTGACCGTTCTTATCTAAGAGTAATTCATTTACTAGAACATTTTTATATGGTGATACTCCTTTTATAAATGTTGATATTACTAAAAGGGAATAGAACCATCCTCTTGTTTGATCGATTCCTTCAGCAATGAAATCGGCTGGGAATTGGGTATTAAATAATTCATCATTTTCAAATGGATAATGATATTGAGCAAAAGGCATTGCTCCAGAATCAAACCAACAGTCAATAACGTCATTTACTCTTGTCATTTCTTTGCCACAAATAGGGCATTTTATATGAATATCATCAACATATGGTCTATGTAAATCAATATCTTCGCTTACTTTGGTAGTTGCCAATTCAATTAATTCTTTTTTAGAGCCAATCATTATACTATGACCACATGAACATCTCCATAATGGTAATGGAGTTCCCCAGTAACGATTTCTAGAGATAGCCCAGTCATTTAAGTTTTCTAACCAATTGGCAAATCTTTTTTCACCAACATATTCTGGATACCAATTAACTTTGGAATTTGCTTTAATTATTTTATCTTTTATCTTAGTGATTTCAAGATAGAAAGATGGTTTTGAGTAGTATATTAATGGTGAATCACAACGCCAACAATGGGGATAATTGTGAACTATTTTTTGTTTTTTGAATAATTTATCTTCTTTTTTTAGATATTTGATTACTTCTAAGTCGGCTTCAAATACATTTTGTCCTTTCCATAATCCTTCTTTATATTTACCATCGTCCCCGACAGGGTTTAGATATGGTAGATTATATTTTCTACCGACATTATAGTCATCTTGACCAAAAGCAGGTGCTAGATGAACGATTCCGGTTCCATCTTCCATAGTAACGTATTCGTCACAGGTTACATAAAAAGCTTTTTTATCAACGCTAAGACTTGGAATTAATTGTTCGTATTCGACATATTCTAATTCGCTACCTTTATATGTTTCTAATATTTCAATATCTTCTCCTAGGATTTTATTTGCTAATTTTTTGGCTAGGATAAATTTGTGACCTTGACTTTTTACTTTCACATATTCTTCATTTGGGTTTACACATAAAGCAACATTGGCAATTAAAGTCCAAGGTGTCGTAGTCCATACAAGAAAGTATGCATCTTCATCTTTTTTCTTCATACACACTATTACTGTATCTACACTGATTTCTTTGTATCCTTGAGCTACTTCGTGTGTGGCAAGACCTGTTCCACATCTTGGGCAGTATGGTAATATTTTTTGTCCTTCGTAAAATAAGCCAGCATCAAAAAACTTTTTTAATATCCACCACTCTGTTTCGATATAACTGTTATCATATGTCACATAAGGATGTTCTAAATCTATGAATTGACCCATTTTGGTAGTTAGATCACTAAATGCTTTTTCATTAGCCCATACTGTTTTACGACATTCAGCATTGAATTTTTCAATACCATATTTTTCTATATCTTTTTTGCCATTAAAGCCTAATTGTTTTTCAACTTGTACTTCTACTGGTAGTCCATGGGTATCCCAACCAACTTTTCTTAAAACTTTGTATCCTTGCATAGTTTTGTATTTACAAAAGGCGTCTTTTAAGAATTTTGCTACCATATGGTGAAGTCCTGGCATTCCATTGGCAGTTGCTGGTCCATCATAAAAAACAAAATATTTATCTTTATTTTCGATAGATTTATTTAAAATATCTTTTTCTTGCCAATATTTTGAAAATGATGCTTCTACATCTTCAACTTTTTCTTTTTTTAGTTCTTTAAACATAATCATCTTTCCTTCCAATAAAAAATCCTTATACTTATGTATAAGGACGAATAATTTACCGCGGTACCACCTTAATTTATAGATAATATCTATACGCTTATAACCGTAACGAGGTTAACGTTTTAATTTACTTATCAATTAAAAACATTAGAAGTGATTCTAATTAAAGGTTATTAACTTCATTTCACCTATTTGAAGCTCTCTTATATAATACTTCTTTAATTACGTCTTCCGCGTTTGTTTTAAATATATCACATACTATATCATAAAATTTCAGTGTTGGCAATAGTAAATTTCTAAATTTCTATTTTATCTAGCTCATCGGCGATTTCTAGTTGAGATTGCAATAAACTAGTTACTCTGTTTTTATATACTTTAATATTTTTTCTTATCATATTTACTTCTAATTCCGTTTTTTCTGCTTCTACTAATGCTTCGTGAATAATAGCGTTAGCATTTCTTTTAGCATCTTCAATAATTAGAGCACTTTCTCTTCTTGCTAGTTCTTTCATTCTGTCCGATGTTTCTTGAACGGCAATTATAGCTTTATTTAGTTTATTTTCCATCTCGGTAGCATCCTTAGTTTTATTTTTAAGGATTTCTATTTCTTTGGTGAGATTTTCTCTTTCTTTGATTAAATTGTTATTGTCTTTAACTAATTTTTCAATTCTTTCAATGACAACATCAACAAATTTATTTACTTCTGATTGATTATATCCATTAGGGGAAATGCTAAAATTTTTCACTTATCTCACCTCAAATAATTACTTATTACCATTCAATTTCTGTTTCTTCTTTACTTTTACCATCATCTTCTGTTATTTTTCCTTCAACATTGATATTTTTAGGCGTACATAGGAAAATACCAGATCCTATCTTTTGCAAATCGCCACCGATAGCATATACCGTTCCGCTTAGAAAATCGACAATTCTCTTAGCTTGGTCAGCGGTAATTCTTTTCATATTAACAACAACGGTATTTCTTTTTTTTAAGTGATCGGCGATTTGTTGACTTTCTGAAAATGCTCGTGGTTCTAATAAAATCATTTTACCTCCGTTGTTAGGAATTGTCACATTCTCAGCGTTATAATATTCATCTTCTGCACTTTTGGTGTCATCTTCTTCGGTATTAAACATATTTTTTAATTTGTTAAATGCCATAATTATTCTCTCCTTTTGCCTACTTTACTATTCTTGTAATAATTTTACCATAAAAAAATAAAAAAGACAATAAATCTTTGTCTTTTTTATTAATATTTTTATTCTGCATTAGGTTGGTCAATATTAATGATGACGGTAATTTTCTTTTTGCTTGTGTTTACAAATTCTAAGTAATATTTACCATAACCAGAAAATTCAAATATTATATGTCCATTAGTGGTTCCGTTGCTTCTTATATTTCCAAGATTGCTTAGGGCAGATGTATATTTATTGCTACTGATTATATCTAATTGTAAATTATCTGGTCCAAATACTTTGAAATTGCTGTTCCTAAAACTTTGGGTTTTACTGCTTGTGTTGGTAACATTTACTTCTAGGAATACTAAATCTTGATGTTTTTCTTTTTCGGAAATTGCTTTTCTTAGTGAATAATTTAGAAATTCAATTTCAAAATTTTTAATTTCTATTTTTTCTCCTAATGTAAATTCAGTTTTTTCTGGTTCTTTGTTTTTTGTTTTACCACATCCTGTAATAGTAATTAATAGTACTAAAACAATTGTTAATATATAAAATTTTTTCATATCTGTCCTCCAAATTGATACTTATATAATAATATTTTTGTTTTATTTTGTCAACTATTCATTGTTTTGCAAAGATTTATTTTATTTCTCGTATAGTCTTTTCTACACTGGTTAAATAATAGTTTTTATTTTCTTTTTTAAAGTTATAAATATAACTTGTAGCTTTTCCCATAATGTTTTCCATTTCTTCACTACTATACTTGGCAATATAGTTTTTATCTAAATCGTATACATTACCATTTTCTATATATGCATAGTTGATATATACCGATAGATTGTCTTGGTTGTATGAGTAACTGTATAATACGGTTTTATATTCTTTTGAAGAGTTACACTCCGCTTTGGTCTTGGTGATATTATTTTCTGTTAAAGTATAGGCGTAGTTATTATGTTTAAAATTTGTGAATGTATTTGGAACATTAAAATTGCTACCTAATATTTCTTTAGCACTACTTAAGTATTCTTCTTTAGTTAAATTATTGCTTAATTTATTATTTTCTTTTAGATTATTGAAAATTATTGTTAGAATAATATCTTCGTTCATATCGGTTGTTTTTATTTTTAAATCATTTTTAAAGTCAAAGTTAAAGTCAACGTAGCATTCGTTAGATGTTAATATTCTGTATATTTTTCTTACATCTTGTGGTATTACTTGTACTATTTTGGTATCTATACTTTCTTTTTCTTCTTCTTTTTTTATACTTTTTAAAACTACTAGTAGAAGGGTGCATATGACTACAACTACTAATAATGCAAGTATTATTTTACTATTCTTTTTATTAAATAATTCCATCATTTTCACCCTCCTAACAAGATCCTGCTGAGCCACATGATGTTACTACGCCTTCTGCATCTAAATTACAGGTTCGTTTTTGACAGTATGAGTACCCAGATAAAGTACTTGGGGACCAACTAGTCCAACTGGTATATCCTCCTACACATTTCATAGTTGCACAAGAATCATAACATGTGTCATAGCCACACGAACTATCCGTACAAGAATTATATGTCTTGCAACTTGTCCTTTTTTTCCTACATGACCTAGTGTAATCGCAACAATAATATCCGCTACCAGCTTGACCACCAGCAGAACACGATGTATATGCGGTGCAACTTGTGCCTTGCCTATTACATTGGCTGGTTGTATCAAGATTAACACCAGATTTTTCACAAATACCTTGTTGCCATGAACCACATGTTGTGGTGTAATTCCATTCAGCACAAGAACAATTGCTATTCTCACAGCTTGCATAACCACATGAAGAGTTAGATACATATCCTCCTTGGCACTCTCTACTTATACAAGAATCATAATTTCTGTATTGATATTGTATTTGGGTAACTCCACTTACTAAGTATGATTTCTTATAATTTGTTCCATCTACAGTAGCAGTAGCAGAAGTAATATGATAACCGCTTCTTGCTGTTAGTGTACAACTTCCTTTATAGTATGCACTTGTTACACTGGTATTTGCTGTATATATGCTTCCGTTATTTATATTTAATGTTCCTCCATTATTCATATATACTCCATATGCTGAACCACCAGTACTATATACTCCTGGAGTTTCAGTACTCAATGTATCGGTACTTAGACCTATATTTATAGTACCACTTGTTGTATTGTATATTCCACTTTCTTTTCCTTTTACACTACCGCTTGCTATTGTTATAGTACCTGTTGATACATTATTTATTCCTGAACCACTAGTTGAAATTATTGCACCACCAGTAGAAGTATCATTTACTGTTAGTGTTCCATTATTGGTAATTGCACTGGTATTTGCCGTATTACAAGTAATTGTTTTACCATTTAAATCTAAGGTAATGGTATTAGTACTTGGTATTACAACACATTCAGCTGTATTATTTACCATTTGAATGGTTTTAGTAGTTCCACTAGAGGCAATAGCATCTGCTAATGTTGCATAATAAGTACTATCTATCTTAGCTTTGGTACTTGCACTGACCGTATTTCCTCCTAGGGATGGAGTCGTTATATTTAATTGATTATTAGCTGTATCATATACGGTTCCACTATAAGAATTTATTTGTAATGTACCTAAATCACTGCTATTTACTGTTATTTGATAAACAATTTTGTTACCACTGTGGCTTACAAAAGTAGCATTTCTAGATTCTCCTGAACCAAACTTTAATGATAAGACTGGGGCATCGGTAGAGGTAAATGTATTGCCACTACCATTACGTATGTTTTCACTATAAGTTGCTTCGATGCTAATGGTATTACCACTGGTATAGGTACCTGCACTTGAAGTTACATTTAATGATGCTAATTGTGGAGGTGTATTATCGAAGATTACATCAACTTGTGATATGTTTGAAGTGTTTCCGGCAGCATCTTTAACATATACATAAGCGGTATAACTACCATCTGATACATTACCAAAGTTATAACTTGAATCATTTGATCTATAATAATTTGTTCCATCGATACTATACCAATATGATGCTACTCCACTTAAATTATCACTAGCAGTAGCACTTACAGTTATCATATCTGATGTTTTATTTGCTGAAATATTATCTACCGTTGGAGTTGTTTTATCAATCATAATTGGAAATGAAATATTTTCTGAAATATTGCCATAATTATCAGTGGCATAAATATTTAATGTTTTGTTGATATTTTCATCTATGGTAATTTGAACCTTATCTTGGTAATAGGGAATTTCTTGCTCAGAATTATACTTTATCTTTATTGAATTAATTCCATTTTCATCGTAGGCACTGATTGCTAGAATTATTGTTTTGTTTGTCCAAGACATATTATTAATATTAAGGGCATTACCTACTTCATCTTTAACTACTAAATTTATTTCTGGTTTTTTTGAATCGGAAACTTGGCAATCGTAGTTATCTGGATCTATGGTATTTTTATCTATGACTTTGGTTACTTTATCTCTTTCTATTCTGACTAATCCTACTAATTCTTTATTTTCTCCTGGTATTTGTAAGGTATCTTTGAAAAAGCCTTTTTCTTTTAGGAATTTTACTGGTATGCAAATATACTCGTTAGCTTCTTCGATACCATCCTTAGAATCGATTTTCCATTTAATATCATTAGCAAATTCATCTGCATATGATAATGCAGCACTTTTAACGTTGCTATAAAAAATCTGTTTACTTTTTTCTAGTGCTTTTTGATTTAAGTTATTTACTGTTGGAATAACTATCAATAGTATTAATCCTATTATTACAATAGTTATTAGAATTTCTACTAGAGTAAAGCCATTTTTCTTTTTCATAATAATCACCTATCTTATAATTATATTGTAACATATTATCAAAAAAAAACAATTATTTTTTTCTAATTGTTTTACTTTCTTCCATCAAGGAGATTATTTTTTTAGCAAGGATTTCATTTTCTTTTTCTAAATCATCTTTATTTACTTTGAATGGCTTGCCAATTACGGCGTTTAAATTTTTACTTCTTTTAACATAATCTCCAGATAATCCAATGGGCACGATATAGGCATCGGTTTCAGCGGCCATTTTTACTGCTCCCATTTTTAGTGGTAATAAAATGGCATCTGTTTTATTTCTTGTACCTTCTGGAAAAATTCCTACTGCTCCGTTATGTTTTAATATAGTTATGGCTTTTTCTAAGGAACCATTATGTTTAACTTGTCTATCTACTGATATGCAACCAGTTATTCTAAAAAACCAAGCAAATTTTGAATCAAAGTATTCTTTTTTGGCCATATAGTGTACTACTCTTTTTGTTCCCATTATTGCTAATAATTGATCGTATACATGTTTATGATTACAACAAATTACGATAGGACCTGTTTTAGGAATATTTTCTTCTCCTTTAATTTTAGGATTATATATTAATTTAAATAAAGGCATTAGAAAAAATTTGAATATACGATAGCCAACTTCGGTTTCTTCTTTGATATAATTTTTATTTTCTTCTTTGTTAATATATCTTTTTAAATATGAAATAAAGGTTATGAATTGTAAAGATATTGTTATATAAAATAGAACGTTAAATAAAATTCTATTTATTTTAGTAAATAGACTTAAGTACGAATAACTAATTAGTATATAGATAAAAGCCGTTTTAATTTTACCAAAAATATTTACTTTAGTATTATAGTGTTTTCTTTTATTAATAATGCCCGTTATGCTGATTAATGCTTCAAAAATTACTGGTATTATCAATTGATTTTTTACTAGTATTAGTGGTATAAGTAGGCTTGATAAAAATACTTTGTCACAGATAGGATCTATTTCTATACCTAGGTTAGTTACATAATTATATTTTCTTGCAATGTAGCCGTCTAATAAATCGGTTAGAGCAAATAAAATGATAAATATTAGGGCAATTTTTAGATTTCCTGATATGACTAGGGGTATTATTATTATTGGGGATAATAACCTAGACAATGTTAATATATTGGGAATTTGACTTTTTCTTGTTTCTTTGTTTTTTAGTTTATTATAATTTGTTTTAAATTCTTCTTTATAATACTCACATAACTTCATAATTACACCTCATTATTTTTTTCTTGTTCTTCTTCTAGAAGTTTTCTATAAGCAACTTTACCTACTAGTGTCGTGGGTAAGGTTTTTCTAAATTCATATTCATAAGGTAACGAATATGAAGCAATATTTTTTTCGCAATGTTCTTTGATACTTCTTTTAACACTTATACTCGGTTCTATTCCTTTTTTTAAAACAATATAGGCTTTTGCTACTTGTACTTTGTATGGATGAGCTATACCTATAACGGTGGATGTTAGGACATCAGGATGAGTATTTATAATGTTTTCAATATGACTTGGATAAATATTATATCCAGATGAGACGATCATTCTTTTTAATCTTTGTTTGAAATAGACAAAGCCATCTTCGTCCATACAGCCTAAATCACCAGTGTGTAACCAAATTCTACCATCATCATGTTTTCTTAGGGCTAAAGCGGTTTCTTTAGGTTCGTTTAGATATCCCATCATCACCGTAGGTCCGCTTACGCAGATTTCCCCTTCTCCCATATAAGGAAGCTCGGTATGGGTGTTTGGGGCGACAATTTTAATATATGTATCAGGGCAAGGAATTCCAACGCTACCTTTTCTTTCACTATCTACTGGGGTCATACAAACACCGGCGGTACATTCTGTTAAACCATATGCGGGTCTTACTTTTGTTTTGGCGTTATGGTCTTTTAAAAACTGATCGATTTGTTCTTTTAGTGTTTGTGACATTGTATCGCCACCACAAATGCAACAGGTTAGAAAAGATAGGTCTTTGTTTTTTAACTTTGGACTGTTGTATAGTCCTTCAAAAATTGTTGGAACACCAGCGATTACGTTTGGATGATACTTAAGCAATAGGGTATCAAATGTTTTGGCTTTGAACGATGGTAACAGAATGGTTCTAGCTCCAACTGCATAGGCGGCGTGGATGGTACATCCTAGACCAAAACCATGAAATATTGGCATTACTGATAATATTGATGTACCTGGTAATAATCTTTTGCAGACGGCTAAATCTTGGAATACTAATGAATTAAAATTCATATTAGATAAAATTATTCCTTTGGGATTGCCAGTAGTTCCCCCACTATATAGTATTACGGCGGGGTCATAAGCACTAATTGGGGTTTTAGTTTTTCCTTTATATAACCTACTTTTATTTAAAAATTCATTCCAGGTTAAATATGAAAAGTTACATTTAGTTTTTTTTACTTTTATTCCTTTGGTTAGATAATAGGCTATTTTCATCTTAACATCCATGGATGTTGATACTGATACTAAGATAATAGTAGTTAAATTAGTTTTGTTTATAATGCTATTTATTTTGTTTAATACTAGGTCAACAGCAATAATAATATTACTTTTAGCATTATTAATATAAAATTCTATTTCTTTTTCAGATGATAAGGGATGAATCATATTACATATTGCACCTATTTTATTTAAGGCATAGAAACTGATGATTGCTTCTGGGGTATTAGGCATGCAGATGGTAACTATATCTCCTTTGCTTACTCCAATACTTTTGAAAGCCTTAGCACAGTTTTCTATTTCTTTTATAAAAGATGCATAACTTTTATTTTTTTTATAATATGAATATGCTGTATACTCGGGATATTTATCCGCGGTATCTTTTATTACGTCATATAGGGAACCCTTGGGATAATTAATGTGTTTGGGAATGTTATTATACATTTTATACCAAGGGGTTTTTACTTTAGTACTGCCAAGTTTAATTTTATCTAAGATACTCATCTAATCTCTTCTTTCTTTTTTATTTCTTTTTCTAATTCTAGATAAGAAATTTTACCTACTTTAGTTTTAGGTAATTCAGTTCTAAATTCATATTCGTACGGCAGTGTATATTTTGCAAGATTTTTTTCACAATGTTCTTTGATACTTTTTTTTATGCTGTGGGAAGGTTTAATTCCTTCTTTTAAAACAATATAGGCTTTTGCCACTTGAACTTTATATGGGTGATCTATTCCAATAACGGTAGATGTTTGAACACTAGGATGAGACTCTATTATTTTTTCAATATAGCTAGGATAGATATTGTATCCAGATGAGACGATCATTCTTTTTAATCTTTGTTTGAAATAAACAAATCCTTCTTCGTCCATGCAACCAATATCACCGGTATGTAACCATACTTTGCCATCTTCGTGTTTTCTTAATACTTTGGCCGTTTCTTTTGGAGAGTCCAAATACCCCATCATAACTGTTGGCCCATTTATGCATATTTCTCCATCCATATTTCTTGGCAATTCATCGTGAGTTCCAATTTTGACTATTTTATATGTTACATCTGGTAATGGAATACCAATGCTTTCTTCTTTATATTTATTATGTGGTGTTAGGCAACTAGCTCCTACGCATTCGGTTAGTCCATAGCCTTCTCTTACAGTAGCGTTAGAGCCATGTTCTTTAAGAAAGGTGTCAACTTTGTCCTTTAACGGTTTAGAAAGGGTATCACCACCAGAGATAACACATCTTACCGAAGATAGGTCTTTTTTCTTTAACCTATTATTTTTTAATAGAGCTTCAAATAAGGTTGGTACTCCAACAATAAAGTTAGGCTTATATTTTTTTATTATTGAACCAAATTTTTTGGCATTAAAATTGGGAATTAATATTCCTTTCATACCGATATAAAGGATTGTGTGTATGCAGATTCCTAGTCCAAAGCCATGAAATATTGGCATTATCGATAAGACAGAATCTCCTTCTTTGGCTGTAGCACACATTACTTCACACTCGATTGCAAGAGCATTGAAATTTAGATTAGATAATACAATCCCTTTAGGATCACCGGTAGTTCCCCCACTATATAAAATTACTGCTTCTTCATTATAGGCGTTGGGATTTAATAGATCTTTTTCATTGGGGTTACCTAAATGATAGAATTCTTTAAATAATATGGTGTTTTTATTTTTTTTGATTTTATGTTTTCTTCCTGTAAAAAACCAGTACAGTGCCGATTTAGTTTTTGTCATTTCGTCGTTTGGCGCACTAACTATAACTTTTTTTAAATCAATTTTATCCATAATATTGCACACTTTATCATAGGCAAGGTCGATGGTTAATAGATATTTACTTTTCGCCATTTTTAAGTACATTAGTATTTCATTTTCAGAGGATAATGGATGTATCATATTGGCAGTTGCCCCAATCATATTGACAGCATAAAAGGTGATAATCGCACTAGGGGTATTAGGCATACAGATTGTTACACGATCATTTTTTTCAACACCTATTTTTTTTAAGGCTGAAGAAACTGTTTTTATTTTTTTTATGAATTCTTTATATGTTGCAACGTTGCCAAAATATTCATATGCCAAATTATCTGGGTATTTTGTAGCGGTCCTTTCGATTAGTTCATATATGCTAATTTTAGGATATTCTAAATGGGTGGGAATGTCATCTTGGCTTTTGGATGTTTTTTTGTTAAATATATTTTTTACCATATTTTTAATTTTATATACTAATTTTTTCATATTATTTCTCACAATCTTTAATTAATTTTATTACTTTTTCTCTCAAAATTTCATTTTCTTTTTCTAAATCGCCTTTTACAAAGTATGGTTTAGAAAATGTAATTGTTATACCTTTTTTAAATAAACGATATTTTCCTGTAATGCTAAAGGGGACAATTGCTGAATTTGTTCTTTGGGCCATTACTACTGCTCCAAATTTAAAGGGCAGGAGATTTCCATCTTTACTGAATGTACCTTCGGGGAAAATTCCAATGACAGAATCTTTGTTTAGAACATCAATTGCACTATTTAAGGCTTCTTTATCTTTAGTACGTCTATTTACTGGAATAGTGGCCATACTTTTAAAAAACCAGCCTAATTTTGAATGATGTAATTCGTCTTTGGCTAAAAAATGAATTGTTCTTTTAGTAGACGATATTAAAAGGGCACAGTCGAAATTGTGGGTGTGATTACCCGCTAAGACCACCCTATTGGAGGATGGAATGTTTTCACTTCCGATAATGGTTGGGCGATATAACAGTTTAAATATCGGCACACCTATAAATCTAACAAAACGGTATAATTTATTTGGCATATTTAATCACCTATTTTTCACATAGTAAACATTATATAATAAAATTATTTTTTTTTCAAGTACTCAAATGTTATAGTGAACCATAGTAGTAGCCTAATCTTGCCTCTTTATTTTTATAATAGAATAATTCGTTTACACTTACTATTTCATAACCCATTTCTTTTAATTTAGGAATTACTTCTTTTACGGCATTTACTGTAGCTGTATATGTATCGTGCATTAAGATTATATCGCCATCTTTTACTTTCGATAGAATTTTATTGGTTATTTTTTTAGAATTATGGTATTTCCAATCTAATGTATCTAATGACCATATTACAAGCGGTAATGGACTTGTTTTTTTTATTTTTCTAGAAACTGTTCCATAACTTGGTCTAAAGAAATATGGATATTTTCCTATTTGGTTATAAATGGCATTTTGTGTATCTTCTATTTCTTTTAGTATTTTTTCTTCATTTAATTTGGTTAGAAGAATATGAGTGTAGGTATGATTACCTATTTCCATATTATTATCGTTTAAATATTTTATGGTTTTATGATATTTTTCTACTTTATTTCCCAATACAAAAAAAGTTGCAGTAGCGTTATATTTTTTTAATATATCTACTATTTTAGCAGTATTATGGGAAGGTCCATCATCAAAGGTAAATGCTACTAACTTGGTGTTTGAATCAATTATTTTTTGATTTACAATATCGTAACTATAATCTGTTTTTAAAAGGGATGTTTCTTTGGTAATTTTACCTTTAACTAGGTCATAATTAATGGTTGTTACTGTTTGACTAGCTAAGTTATTATGGTAGATGTATGTATAAAAATTTATATTAATGTTTTTTTTAGTATTGAAATAATCGTAGTCTATAAATAATTCTTTGGAAGATGAAGCGGTATTATTTTTTAATATTTCATTTATGTATTTTTCTATATAACTATCTAATTTTGTTATACCAAA
>OMEK01000319.1_pt1 | contig 17163 bp, 25 predicted proteins | sample 1645351 | NCBI WGS metagenome assembly OMEK01 (sample SAMEA103958146, study PRJEB25191) | human gut metagenome
CACCGGCGACAACCAGAAGGATGCCGGCAAAACCGGTAAAGTGCTCAAGGTCTATCCCGCAGCACAGCGCATTGTCGTTCAGGGCAGGAACATGATCGTCCGCCACCAGAAACCCCGTCAGCAGGGCGAATCCGGCGGCAGGCTTGAAAAAGAAGGCACGATCCACGTTTCAAACGTTATGCTCGTTTGCCCCAACTGCAAAACGCCCACTCGCGTAGGTCACACCTTCATCGAGAAGGACGGCAAAAAAATCAAAGTTCGCACCTGCAAAGAGTGCAAAAAGAACATCGACTGAGTAGGAGGAAATTACAGTGGCTAAGAAAGAAACAGCACAGGCTCCCGCAAAGAAGAAAGCAAAGCAGGAAGCCGCTCCGTTCACCGAGCCCGCCCGTCTCCGCCTGAAATATAAGGAGATTATTCCCCAGCTCGTTGAAAAATTCGGTTATGAAAACCCCATGCAGGTACCCAAGCTTGAGAAGATCGTTCTCAACATGGGTCTCGGCTCCGATAAGGACAACCCCAAGGGTATCGATGCGGCAGTTGAGGAACTCGGCATCATCGCCGGTCAGAAGCCCGTCATCACCAAGGCTAAGAAGTCCGTTGCAAACTTCAAGGTCCGTGAGGGCGAGACCGTCGGCGTGAAGGTCACCCTGCGCGGCGAGAAGATGTATGAGTTCCTGGATCGCCTGTTCAGCGTGGCTCTGCCCCGCGTCCGCGACTTCCGCGGCATCAGCCCCAACTCCTTCGACGGCCGCGGCAACTACGCCTTTGGCCTGAAGGAACAGCTGATTTTCCCCGAAATCGAGTACGACAAGGTGGATAAGATCCGTGGTATGGATATCTGCATCTGCACCACCGCCACCAATGACGAGGAAGCCAAAGAGCTGCTCAGCCAGCTGGGCGCTCCCTTCACCGCTTGATTAGGAGGATTACAACATGGCCAAGAAGTCTATGATCCTGAAGCAGCAGGCTGAGCCCAAGTTCTCCAGCCGCCGCTACAACCGCTGCAAGATCTGCGGCAGACCTCATGCTTACCTGCGTGATTACGGCGTGTGCCGTATCTGCTTCCGTGAGCTGGCCTACAAGGGCCAGATCCCCGGCGTCCGTAAGGCCAGCTGGTAAGGTCGAATTTCTAATGTGAAAAAGATTCGGGAAGTCCTGGGAAGATGGCAGCTCCTTCGGCGCGGGTAAAGCCGCAAAGAAGCAAGCCGCGCATTCCCCGGATACCCCCGTATCTTCACGGGTCAAGCCCGTAACTTCTATAAGGAGGATATTAACATGCAAATCACCGATCCCGTAGCAGATATGCTGACCCGCATTCGGAACGCTAACTCTGCAAAGCACGAAACTGTGGATGTCCCCGCGTCCAACCTGAAGAAGTCCATCGCTCAGATCCTGCTGGACGAGGGCTATATCAAGGCTTACACCGTTGTGGACAACGGCAACCAGGGCGTCATTCACATCACGCTCAAGTATCTGGCCAAGAAGCAGGCAGTCATTTCCGGCCTGCGCCGCGTCTCTAAGCCCGGTCTGAGAATTTACGCCGGCGCCGAGGAGTTGCCCAAGGTGCTCAAGGGCCTGGGTATCGCCATCGTCTCCACTTCCAAGGGCGTTATGACCGACAAGAAGGCTCGTGAGCTGCACATCGGCGGCGAAGTCCTGGCCTTTGTCTGGTAAGGAGGATTCGGAAATGTCTAGAATTGGTAAGAAGCCGGTCATCATCCCGGCAAACTGCACGGTGGATATTGCCGAGGGCAATGTGGTCACCGTGAAGGGCCCCAAGGGCACCCTGACCTACACCTTCCATCCCGATATGATCCTGAAGGTCGAGGGCAACGAGCTGATCGTTGACCGCCCCGACGAGGAGCACCTGCACAAGTCCCTGCATGGCCTGACCCGTACCCTGATCCACAACATGGTCGAGGGTGTTGAGAAGGGCTACACCAAGGAGCTGGAGGTCAACGGCGTCGGCTACCGTGCCGAGAAGAAGGGCAACCAGCTGGTCATGCGTCTGGGCTACTCTCACGAAGTGTTCGTGGACGAGATCCCCGGCATCACCATCGAGGTCCCCGCTCCCAACAAGATCATCATCCACGGCATCGACAAGCAGGCCGTCGGCCAGTTCGCCGCCGAAGTCCGTGGCAAGCGTCCCCCCGAACCCTACAAGGGCAAGGGCATCAAGTATACCACTGAGGTCATCCGCCGCAAGGTTGGTAAGACCGGTGGTAAGAAGTAATGGAGGTGTGCCGAAATGGTCAGCAGAATCGATAAGAAAGCAATGCGCCTGAAGCGGCATGTCCGCGTTCGTGGCAAGGTCTCCGGCACTCCCGAGCGTCCCCGTCTGAACGTGTTCCGCAGCAATGCGAACATCTACGCCCAGATCATCGACGACGTCAACGGCGTAACGCTTGTTTCCGCCAACACGCTGGAGAAAGAATTTGAAGGCTCCACCGGCAACTGCGAGGCTGCCAAGAAGGTGGGCACCGTCCTGGCCGAGCGTGCCAAGGCGAAGGGCATCGAAGAGGTCGTCTTCGATCGCGGCGGCTATGTGTACCATGGCCGTGTGGCTGCCCTGGCCGATGGCGCCCGCGAAGGCGGACTTCAGTTCTAAGGTGAGGAGGAAAAGAAATGGCTTACAATAGGACTCCTAACAATGAGGCTTCCGAGCTGATTGAAAAGGTCGTTTACCTGAACCGCGTCAGCAAGACCGTTAAGGGCGGCCGCGTCATGAAGTTCTCCGCTCTGGTGGTTGTCGGTGACGGCAAGGGTACCGTCGGCTACGGCCTGGGCAAGGCCGCCGAAGTTTCCGAGGCTATTCTGAAGGGCATCGCCGATGCCAAGAAGAACATGACCAAAGTCTCTCTGGCCGGCAATACCATTCCCCATGACATCATCGGCATCTTCGGTGCCGGCACCGTCATGATGAAGCCCGCTCCCGAAGGCACCGGCGTTATCGCCGGCGGCGCTGTCCGTGCGGTGATGGAAGCGGTCGGTATCAAGAACATCTGCGCAAAGTGCCTGCGTTCCAACAACCCTCAGAACGTGGTCAAGGCCACCATGGCCGGTCTGACCAGTCTTCGTTCTCCTGAGCAGGTTGCTGCTATCCGCGGTAAGAGCGTGGAAGAAATTGTGTAAGGAGGCAATTAACATGGCAAACCTGAAAATTACGCTTGTTAAGAGCCTGAACGGTCGCCTGGAAAAGCACATCGCCACTGCGAATTCCCTGGGCCTTCGCAAGATCGGCCAGGTCAGCATCCAGCCCGACAATACCCAGACCCGGGGCAAGATCGCCAAGATCGGCTATCTGCTGAAGGTTGAAGAAGTTTGATAAGGAGGAGGAACAAGAATGAAGCTCCATGAACTCTCTCCTGTTGCTGGCTCCACCCAGGTGGGCAAGCGCAAGGGTCGCGGCACCGGCTCCGGCAACGGCAAGACCGGCGGCCGTGGTCACAAGGGTCAGAAGGCCCGCTCCGGCGGCAAGGTGCGCGTCGGTTTCGAAGGCGGCCAGATGCCCCTGGCCCGTCGCATCCCCAAGCGCGGCTTCAATAACATTTTCGCGAAGCCCCTGACCGCTGTCAACGTGGCTCTGCTGAACTGCTTTGAGGACGGCGCCACCGTGGATGCCGCCGCAATCGTCGAGGCCGGTATCGTCTCCACCTGCCCCAATGGCCTGAAGGTCCTGGGCAGCGGCGAGCTGACCAAGAAGCTTACTGTCAAGGCTGCGGCTTTCTCTGAGTCTGCCAAGGAAAAGATTGAGCAGGCGGGCGGAAAGGCCGAGGTGATCTAAGTGTTGCAGACACTTCGGAATGCATGGAAAATTCCTGAACTCCGTAAAAAGATCATCTTCACGCTGTTCATCCTTCTGGTCTACCGTGTGGGCAATGTGATTCCCGTGCCCGGCATTGATGTGAACAATCTGGCCACCTACTTCAACCAGACCCTGTCCAACACCATCCTGGGCCTGTACAATGCAATGTCCGGCTCCGCGTTCTCCCGCGCCACCGTCTTTGCACTGGGCATCCAGCCCTACATCAACGCCTCCATCATCATCCAGCTGCTGACCATTGCGATCCCCGCTCTGGAGCGGCTGGCCAAGGATGAGGGCGAGGATGGCAAAAAGAAGATCGCAAGGATCACCCGTTACTCCACCGTGGGCCTGGGCCTGCTGATGGGCTGGGCATATTACATGATGCTCAAGAACTACAGCTCCTCCAGCTTCGCCATCATTCAGGACACTGGCTTCCTGCCGTCGCTGTCCATCATCCTGGCCTTCACCGCCGGCTCCGCCCTGGTGATGTGGATGGGTGAGCAGATCACCGAGTTCGGCATCGGCAACGGCATCTCCATGATCCTGTTTGCCAATATCATCTCCGGCCTGCCCAGCATGCTGTACAACCTGATCAAGATGGCCTGGTGGAAGATTGCCATCGTCCTGGTGGGCATGGTCGCCCTGATCCTGTTCATTGTGTTCATCAATGACGCGGAGCGCCGCATCCCCATCCAGTACGCCAAGCGCGTTGTGGGCCGTAAGGTCTATGGCGGCCAGAACACCAACCTGCCCATCAAGGTGAGCATGTCCGGCGTGATGCCCGTCATCTTTGCCCAGTCCATCTGCTCCCTGCCCGCCACCGTCTGCGCCTTTACCGGCACCAACAGCGGCTGGGCCTACAAGTACCTGTGGAGCAACAACAGCGCGTTCTATGCCATTGTTTACTTCCTGATGATCTTCTTCTTCAGCTGGTTCTACTCCACCATCCAGTATGATCCCATGGAGATCTCCAACAACCTGATGAAGAACGGCGGATTTATCCCCGGCTTCCGTCCCGGCAAGCCCACCGCCCAGTTCATTCAGAAGGTCATCAACAAGATCGTTGTCTTTGGTGCTGTTTACCTGGGCATCGTCGCCATGCTTCCCATCATTGCGGGCGACCTGATGAGCGGCTTCAACAGCCTGGCCATCGGCGGTACCTCCGTCATCATCGTCGTGGGCGTTGCCCTGGAGACGGTGCAGGCGCTGGAGGCACAGATGCTGATGCGTCACTACAAGGGCTTCCTGGATTGATCGGGGAGGAATTGGCAGGATGAATCTCATTCTACTGGGCGCTCCCGGCGCCGGAAAGGGGACCCAAGCTGAGCTGCTTGTTCACAAGCTCTCTATCCCCGCCATCTCTACCGGGAATATGCTCCGCGAGGCCATTGCCGAGGGCACCGAGCTGGGCATGAAAGCAAAATCCTACATGGACGGCGGCAACCTGGTGCCCGACGAGCTGATCCTTGGCATCGTCGCGGACCGGGTGGCCCAGCCCGACTGTGCCGGCGGCTTCATTCTGGACGGCGTGCCCCGCACGCTGGCCCAGGCGGAGGCCCTGGAGGCAAAGGGCATCAAGATCGACTATGTAGTGGACATCGAGGTACCCGACAGTGAGATCGAGGGCCGCATGACCGGCCGCAGAGTTTGCGGCCGCTGCGGCGCCAGCTATCACATTGTCGCCCATCCTCCCAAGATCGACGGCATCTGCGATGAGTGCGGCGGCGAGCTGGTCATCCGCAAGGACGACGCGCCCGAGACCGTGCGCAACCGCCTGAAGGTCTACCACAGCACCACCGAGGTCCTGAAGGACTTCTACGGCAAGCTGGGCAGGCTGGTCAAGGTGGACGGCTGCCAGTCCATCGAAAAAGCAAACGAGGATATCCTCGCTGCGATAGGGGCAAAGGTATGATCTCAATCAAAAATGAACGAGAGCTTTCCTGTATGCGCCAGGCTTGTAAAATTACCGCGGCAGCCCGTGCCTTGGCAGGGGAATTGGTAAAACCCGGCGTATCCACGAAAGCAATAGATCGGGCCGTGCACGATTATATCGTCAGTCAGGGCGCAAAACCGTCGTTCCTGAACTACAACGGCTTCCCTGCAAGTGCCTGCATCAGCGTCAACAATGTGATCATCCACGGAATTCCGGGTGGCTACATCCTGAAGGAAGGGGACATCGTATCCGTGGACGTGGGTGCGTTCTATAAGGGATTTCATGGCGATTGTGCCGCTACCTATGCCTGTGGTGCCATCAGCACCGAAGCCCAGAGGCTTATTGATGTAACGAAGCAGTCCTTCTTTGAGGGGATCAAATTCGCTACCAAAGGCAACCGGGTGCAAGATATCTCCCATGCAGTCCAGACGTATGTGGAGTCTAACGGTTTTGCAGTTGTGCGGGACTTCGTGGGTCACGGCGTAGGCCGGCAGCTGCATGAGGAGCCGGAGGTGCCCAACTACGGCGCACCCGGCCGCGGCCCCAGGCTTCTGCCTGGTATGACCATTGCGGTGGAGCCTATGGTGAACGTCGGAACCTATCAGGTGAAGGTGCTCTCCGATGGCTGGACCACGGTGACCGCCGACGGCAAGCTGGCTGCTCACTATGAAAATACTGTACTCATCACCGACGGCGAGCCGGAAATACTCACCGTCACCGAAGGACTTTGATCTATGGATCCAGATAACTCGGGATTTCAAATCTCGGATGTGGTGATTTCCCGGCAGGGGCGCGATCAGGGCGAATGGTTTTACGTCATCGGTCAGGAGGAGGGGTTCCTCCTGCTGGCCAACGGCAGGAATCGCACCCTGGAGGCCCCCAAAAGGAAGAAGCAAAAGCACGTAGAGAAAGTACTTCGATCTGAGACCAGAGTTGCCGCGAAATTGCTCTCCGGCGACAAAGTGCTCAACGGCGAATTACGAAGAGACCTGGCTTTCTTAAGCCGGGGGATGCAAGCACACAACCTAGGAGGTTAATGACTTGGCTGCGAAAGACGACGTAATCGAACTTGAGGGCATCGTAACTGATGCACTGCCCAATGCAATGTTCAAGGTTGACATCGGCAATGGACACAGCATTCTGGCACACATTTCCGGCAGGCTCCGAATGAATTTCATTAAGATCTTGCCCGGTGACAAGGTAACCGTTCAAATGTCTCCGTATGATCTGACCCAGGGCCGGATCACCTGGAGAAGCAAGTAAAACAAGAGAATCGATTTCTCATATGGAGGTTAAACAGTATGAAGGTAAGACCGTCCGTTAAACCCATGTGCGAAAAATGCAAGATCATCAAGCGCAAGGGTCGCGTAATGGTAATTTGCGAAAACCCCAAGCATAAGCAGAGACAAGGCTAATAGGAGGTGCTGAGAAAGTTATGGCACGTATTTCTGGTATTGATCTTCCCCGCGACAAGCGGATCGAAGTGGCTCTGACCTATATCTACGGCATCGGACCTGCCCGCGCTTCTCAGGTCCTGAAGACCACCGGTATCGACCCCGATACCCGCGTCAAGGATCTGACCGACGAGCAGGAGGCCCAGCTGCGTGAGGCCATTGAGCATCACTATCTCATCGAGGGCGACCTGCGCCGTGAGACCGCGATGAACATCAAGCGTCTGTCCGAGATCGGCTGCTATCGCGGCCTGCGCCATCGCCGTGGCCTGCCTGTCCACGGTCAGCGCACCAAGACCAACGCCCGTACCCGCAAGGGCCCCAAGAAGACCATTGCGAACAAGAAGAAGTAAGGAGGGATATGTACAATGGCTGCTAAAACTGCTAAGAAAGTCGTCAAGCGCCGTCGCGAGCGCAAAGTAGTAGAGAAGGGTGCGGCACATATCCGCTCCTCCTTCAACAACACCATGGTGACCATCACCGATCTGGATGGCAATGCTCTTTCCTGGGCTTCCTCCGGCGGACTGGGCTTCCGTGGCTCCCGTAAGTCCACCCCCTATGCCGCTCAGACTGCTGCTGAGACCGCTGCAAAGGCTGCGATGGAATACGGCCTGAAGACTGTTGAGGTCTACGTGAAAGGCCCTGGCCAGGGACGTGAAGCCGCCATCCGCGCTTTGCAGACTGCCGGCCTGGAAGTCGTTATGATTAAGGACGTCACCCCCATTGCTCACAATGGCTGCCGTCCCCCCAAGAGACGTCGTGTCTGATTAAGGTATAGGAGGAATTTGCGTTATGGCTAAGAATATGCAGCCCGTGCTGAAGCGTTGCAGAACGCTGGGCGTTTCTCCTGCCGCAATGGGTTATTCCAAGACTTCCAACAAGAACCCCGGCGGCCAGAGAAGAGCTAAGAAGTCTGAGTATGCTACTCAGCTGACCGAGAAGCAGAAGGTCAAGTTCGTTTACGGCATCCAGGAGAAGCAGTTCCGTAACTACTACGAGAAGGCTTCCCGCATGGAAGGCAACACCGGCGAAGAGCTGCTGACCTTCGTGGAGCGCCGCCTGGACAACGTTGTGTACCGTCTGGGCTTTGCCAACTCCCGCCGTCAGGCCCGTCAGCTGGTCAACCATGGTCATTTCACCGTCAATGGCAACCGCGTCAACATCCCCAGCTACCTGATCAAGGTGGGCGATGTGGTGGCTGTCAGCGAGAAGAGCGTTTCCAACAACTTCTTCAAGAAGCTGAAGGAAGACGATGCATTTGTTGCTGCTCCCAAGTGGCTGGATCGTGATAAAAACACCCTCCAGGGCAAGGTTATTGCTATGCCCACCAAGGCGGATATCGACTTCGATATCGCTGTGCACCTCATCGTCGAGTTGTACTCCAAGTAATAATCTTCCCCCCTGTCTGTCCGCATATCTGCTTCGTGGGGAGCTGGCTCCCCACACTATTAAGGAGGGTTTTGATTCATGGTAGAAATTGAAAAGCCTCGCATCAGCTGCTTTGATTCCACTGAGAACATCTCCTACGGCAAGTATGTCGTGGAACCTCTGGAGCGCGGCTACGGCATGACCCTGGGCAATTCCCTGCGCAGGATCCTGCTGTCCAGCCTGCCCGGCTATGCAGCCACCTCGGTGAAGATCCAGGGCGTGCAGCATGAGTTCTCCACCATCCCCGGCGTGACCGAGGATGTGACGGAGATCGTGCTGAACGTCAAGCGGATCACCCCCAAGCTGCACTGCTCCGGCGTCAAAACAGTTCACATTGATGCGGTCGGCCCCTGCGAAGTCACGGCCGGCGACATCAAGGCGGATGCCGAGGTCGAGATCCTCAATCCCGAGCTGCATATCTGCACGCTGGGCGAGGATGCCACTTTCAATATGGAGATCACCATGTCCCAGGGCAGAGGCTATGTTTCCTCCGATCGGAACAAAACGCCTCAGACCGTAATTGGTGTGATTCCCATCGACTCCATCTATTCCCCTGTTACCAAGGTGAACTACACGGTGGAGCCGACCCGTGTCGGCGATAAGACCGACTACGACAAGCTGACGCTCGAGGTTTGGACCGATTCCACCATCTCCGCCAAGGACGCCGTGTCCCTGGGCGCGAAGATTCTCAGCGATCATCTGACGGTGTTTACCAACCTGTCCGATGCTGTGGCCACCAGCTCCACCGTGGTGGAGAAGGCCCCCGATCGCCCGGATGCGAAGCTGTCCATGACCATCGATGAACTGGATTTGTCTGTCCGCAGCTTCAACTGCCTGAAGCGCGCCAACATCAACACCGTGGCCGACCTGATCAACAAGACCGGCGAGGACATGATGCGTGTGCGCAACATGGGCAAGAAATCCCTGGACGAGGTCCAGAAGAAGCTGGAAATGATGGGCTTGTCCCTGGCCAGCGAAGAAAATACTGGCAGCAACAACTAACCTTTTAAGAAGGAGGAAACGTTCATGTTCGGCACTCGTAAGCTGGGTAAGACCAGCGCTCAGAGAAAGGCTCTGCTGCGCCAGCAGGTCACCGACCTGCTCGACAATGGCAAGATGGAAACCACTTTCTATCGCGCCAAGGAAGTGCAGCCCGTTGTTGAGAAGATGATCACCCTGGGTAAGAAGGGCAATCTGGCCGCTTACCGCAAGGCTCTGTCATTCATCACCAAAGAGGATGTGGCTCATAAGCTGTTCAAGGAGATCGCTCCCAAGTATGCTGACCGCAACGGCGGCTACACCAGAGTGACCCGCACCGGCGAACGCCGCGGCGATGCTGCTGAGACGGCAGTCATCGAACTGGTTTAAATCCAGGCTTCCTGATATTTCTTTCCCCCCTGCCCATCGAGGCAGGGGGGATTATCGCATTCCGAATAACAATTCTTTAATAAATCTTAAGAATCCATTTCTCCGCTTGAAAAAAACGCCGGGTAGTGGTAGAATATTCCAAAGGGAAGGCAATCCCTGATGCCCGCCGGCGCACCGGCGGACCTGTCCAAAGGAGCTTTGAGGCAGTAATGCTGAAAAGCCCGGAAAGAGGCAACATAAAAGGAGGAAGCAAAATGAAAAAGAATCTTTTTAAACGCTTGTTTTCTGCGGCGCTGGTGGCTGTGATGGCCATCGCCCTCTGCGGCGCGGCTATGGCAACGGGTGCCGACCCCATTACCAGCTGCGCCCAGTGCGAGAAGAACGGCCTGGTGTTTACGGGCATCCATGCCACGAACAGCTGGGTCAAGCTCACCGATTCCGAGTGCGCCCGGGTGTACGCCTGCAACAATGGCCATTCCATCATGCGGATGCACAACGGCAGCTTCGTGGATGCCACGCCCCACGCCTTCGAGACCAAGGTCGTCGCCCCCACCTGTGACGCCGACGGCTACACCCTGCATACCTGCAAGCTGTGCAAGTTTGAGTACAAGGACGAGATCGTCGGGAAACTCTCCCACTGGTACGACGTCTGGAACCCCGTGGGCGACGATAAGATGAGCGCTCCCTGTAAGCGCACCGGCTGCGAGCATGTCAAGACCACCGACTGCGTCAAGTGGGATTTCACCCTGAACGGCGAAGACTACTATGTCTGCCCCGTGTGCGGCGAGACCAGCGACGGCACCCAGCTGGAGCTGGTCAGTGAGACCACCACCAAGCCCATCACCGGCTGGACCCCCGAGGGTGATCTGGTTCTGCGGGTAGGCGACCTGAGCAACGGTGAGAAGATCATGAGCGTGGGCTTTGAGTTCGACGCCCGCCTGGTGCTGGACACCGGTTCCACCGACTTTACCGTCCCTGCCGACGTGCTGGACGGTTACAAGCTGATGCTGTTGGATGCCGACGGCAACGAGACCGAGCTGGAGGTCACCAGCAAGGCCAGCGGCGCGACCTTCAACCTGGACTTTGCCGCCCTCAAGTGGGAGGATCGCATCCCTGTGCGCATCCTGCACCTGGTCCCCGTTGCGGCAGAAGCTGCGAAGTAATGAACCCCCAATAGAACAAGATGGCTGCCTCGCATTTGAGGCAGCCATCTTTTATGCGGCGGAAAGAAATCAGATCCTTGCCACGCCGGAACGCCGGGCGGCTTCGGCCACGGCCTTGGCCACGGCGGGACCCACCCGCTTGTCAAAGGCGGCGGGGATGATATAGTCGACGCTCAGCTCCTCCGGGGAGACCAGGTCGGCCAGCGCCTGAGCGGCGGCCATCTTCATCTCCTCATTGATGTCGGAGGCGCGGACATCAAAGGCACCCCGGAAAATGCCGGGGAAAGCCAGCACGTTGTTGATCTGGTTGGGGTAGTCGCTGCGGCCTGTGGAAACGACAGCCGCGCCGCCTGCCTTGGCATCCTCCGGGAAGATCTCCGGGGTGGGATTGGCGCAGGCAAACACGATGGCATCCTTGGCCATGGTGCGCACCATCTCGGTGGTCAGAGTACCGGGGGCGGAGACGCCGATGAACACATCCGCACCGCGGATCACATCCGAAAGCTTGCCGGTTTCCTTTTGCAGATTGGTCACCTGGGCCATCTCTTCCTTGATCCAGTTCAGACCCGGGCGGCCCTGATAGATAGCCCCGGTGCGGTCGGTCATCACAATGTTGCGGAAGCCGGCGCTGAGCAGCAGCTTCACAATGGCGATGGCGGCGGCGCCTGCGCCGGAGGTGACGATCTTCACATCCTCCTTCCGCTTGCCTACCACCTTCAGCGCGTTCTGCAGGCCTGCCAGGGTGATCACGGCGGTGCCGTGCTGGTCGTCGTGGAAGATGGGAATGTCGCACTTCTCCTTCAGCTTCCGCTCGATCTCAAAGCAGCGGGGAGCCGCAATATCCTCCAGATTGATGCCGCCGAAGGAGCCGGAGATCAGATATACCGCGTTGACGAATTCATCCACATCCTTGGTCTTCACGCACAGCGGGAAGGCGTCCACATCGCCGAAGGCCTTGAAGAGGACGCACTTGCCCTCCATCACCGGCATGCCCGCCTCGGGGCCGATATCGCCCAGACCCAGCACGGCGGAGCCGTCGGTGATCACGGCGCACAGGTTGTGCCGCCGGGTCAGCTCATAGGATTTGTTGATGTCCTTCTGGATCTCCAGACAGGGTGCGGCCACGCCGGGGGTATAGGCCAGGGACAGGTCCTCCTTTGTCTCTACCGGCACCGCCGCCCGAATTTCAATTTTTCCCTTCCACTGGCCATGCAGCCGCAGGGATTCCTTTGCGTAATCCATTGTAACCTCCTGAATTGCATTTTGTTATCAACGCCTATTATACAGGAAATTTTCAAAAAGTAAATGCGTCGGCGGCTATTGGAGGAAATATTGGCGCGCAAGGAATAGTGTCAAGAAAAAATGTTTCACAAAATATTGCATAAAAGATTGGATAAAGTGACATTCGGGAATAGTAAAATTGCAGTAGACAGAATCTAAAATGAATGGTAGAATGTTAGCAGGCCGAAGGTCGGGCCGCCGGTGCTGGCATTGGCGGACGGTGTTCGGAAGAAACGGGGGATCCCCGATCATTTTAAAAAGGAGCGTAAAATCCTATGAAGAAGATCCTCGCAATGATTCTGGCAGTCATCATGGTTATGAGCCTGGCCTGCATGGCCTCCGCCGAAGAGGTCAAGACCTATAAGGTCGGCTGCTCCATCTACACCTTCGACGACAACTTTATGACCCTGTACCGCAACGAGATCGAAGCCTACTTCAAGACCCTGGAAACCGACACCGTGAAGTATGAAATCACCATGGCCGACGGCAAGAACGACATGGCCGAGCAGACCAACCAGGTGCAGAACTTCATCACCCAGGGCATGGATGTCATCATCCTGAACCTGGTCCAGACCTCCTCCGCCGATGCCGTTATCGACATGGTGGTGGAAGCCGGTATCCCCCTGATCCTCATCAACCGTGAGCCTCTGGCCTACGATGCCGACGGCAACACCCTGGACGAAGCCTACGAGGGCATCCTGGATAACCCCGGCGTTTGCTACGTCGGCGCTGACGCCCGTCAGTCCGGCACCTTCCAGGGCGAGATTGTTGCCGCTCTGGACGATCACGGCGACATCAATGGCGACGGCGTGATCAACTACATCATGATCGAGGGCGACCCCGAGAACATCGACGCCCAGTACCGTACTGAGTTCTCCATCAAGGCGCTGGAAGACGCCGGCTACAAAGTGAACTGCCTGGACGACCAGGTTGGTAACTGGCAGCAGGCCAAGGGCCAGGAGCTGACCGCCAACGCGCTGACTGCTCATGGCTACGACGTGGAAGTTGTGTTCTGCAACAACGACGGCATGGCTCTGGGTGCTGTGGCTGCCATCGAGGCTGCCGGCCGCATCGTGGGCGAAGACATCTATGTCCTGGGCGTTGACGCTCTGGAAGAGGCTGTCCAGCTGATCAAGTCCGGCGAAATGACCGGCACCGTGCTGAACGACCACATTGGCCAGTCCCACAAGGCTGTCGAGGTTGCTATCGCTGCCCTGAACGGCGAAGAGATCGACAACTACTACTGGGTTGACTACGTGAAGGTTGACAAGGCTTACGCCGAGGCCAACTACTAAGCTTTACCGTCAGCCAATACCGCGCGATAACGCATAGTATCTGAGGAAGACGGGTGGGTCTTGCGGCTCACCCGTCTCTTTGTTAAAGTGCTTTTCAGCTGCATTTCAAAGAAAATGCCGCATCGGGCGGCATTTTCCTTGAAGTTCAGTATCCATAGAAGGAGGTTCGACGCATGTCCGAGTATGTGCTGGAAATGACCGGCGTATGCAAGTCGTTTCCAGGCGTAAAAGCATTGGATCATGCCCAGCTGAAGCTTCGTCCCGGCAAGGTCCACGCCCTGATGGGCGAGAACGGCGCCGGTAAGTCCACGCTGATGAAGTGTATGTTCGGCATCTACAAAATGGATGAGGGCCAGATCAAGATCGATGGTCAGCCCGTCACCATCCATGATCCCATGGACGCCCTGCGCAAGGGCATTGCCATGGTGCACCAGGAGCTTCAGCCCATTCCCGCCAGGACTGTGGGTGAGAATATCTTCCTGGGCCGCTATCCGATGAAAAAATTCCTGGGGATATTCCCCATGATCGACCACGATAAAATGTACGCCGATACCGCCGCCCTGCTGAAAAAGGTGCGCATGAACTTTGACCCCAGGCAGAAGGTGGGCGAGCTGAGCGTTTCTCAGATGCAGTCGGTGGAGATCGCCAAGGCCGTTTCCGCCAACTGCCGAGTGCTGATCCTGGACGAGCCCACGTCCTCCCTGACCCAGAATGAGGTGGAGGCCCTGTTCCGCATCATCGAGGACCTGAAGGCGGAGAATGTGGCAATTGTCTATATCTCCCACAAGATGGACGAGATCAAGCGCATCTCCGACGAGGTCACCATCATGCGCGACGGCCAGTATATCGGCACCTGGGACGCCAAAGAACTGACCACCGATATGATCATCACCCAGATGGTGGGCCGGGAGCTGAAAAATCTGTATCCTCCCCGGGCGAATGTACCCGGCGAGGAGGTGCTGCGGGTAGAGAATTTCACCTCCATCAACCCCAAGAGCTTCCGCAATGTCTCGTTTACCCTGCACAAGGGCGAGATCTTGGGTGTGGGCGGCCTGGTGGGCGCGCAGCGCACCGAGCTGATGGAGGGCATGTTCGGCATCCGCTCCCATTCCCAGGGTAAGATTTATTACCGGGGCAAGGAAATGAAGATCAACCGCCCGAAGGACGCCATTGACAACGGCATTTCGCTGCTGACGGAGGATCGCCGGGGCAGCGGCATCATGGGCGTGCTCAGCGTGGCGGACAATATCTCCGTCGCTTCCTTGCAGAAGTACCTGGACTTTGGCATCGCCATCAACGGCAAAAAGGTGGAGAAGCTGGTGCAGGATAATGTTCGCGTGATGAACATCAAGACGCCCTCCTCCAAGACCCTGATCAAATCCCTCTCCGGCGGCAACCAGCAGAAGGTGCTCATCGGCCGCTGGCTGGCCAACGACCCGGATGTGCTGATTCTGGACGAGCCCACCCGCGGCATCGACGTGGGCGCGAAATATGAGATCTACTGTATCATTGCGGACCTGGCCAAGCAGGGCAAGAGCATCATCATGATCAGCTCCGAAATGGGTGAACTGATCGGCATGTCCGACCGCATCATGGTCATGTGCGACGGACGGGTCACCGGCTTTGTGCAGGGCGAGGAAGCGACCCAGGAGAATATTATGGCTTTGGCCACACAGTTTGAGTGAGCAATCGGAGGCAAGACATATGAACGAAACAAAACTGAAACAGCAAAATGCCGGGACAAAAATCTGGGATGTCATCAAAGGAAATCCCATTGCCGTTATCCTGGTGCTTGCGGCCATTGTCGTTGGCTGTATTGTGGATAAATTCTTCTCCTGGTCGAATTTGAGCAACCTGCTGAGCAATACCGCCGTTCGATTCCTGATTGCCCTGGGCGTGTCCGGCTGCCTGATCACCAAGGGCACCGACCTGTCTGCGGGCCGTCAGGTGGGCCTGGCGGCCTGCCTGTCCGGCATCCTGTGCCAGCGGGCGGACTACACCGGCAGACTCTGGAAGAATGTTCCCGAGATGAATATTTTCCTGGTGCTGCTCATCGTGGTCGCCATCGGCTTTGTGGTGGGCCTGGTGAACGGCCTGATCATTGCCAAGCTGCGGGTGCCGCCCTTTATCGCCACCCTGGGTACCCAGACCATTATCTACGGCATCGCCCTGGTGCTGACGGACGCCCAGCCCATCGGCGGCTTCCAGAAGATCTATACCAAGCTGATCACCGGCCGCATCGGCAACGTGCGGGGCTTCCATATCCCGTATCTGGCCTTCGTGGCGCTGGTATTCGGCCTGCTGTTCTGGTTCATTTACAATAAGACCCGGCACGGCAAGTATATGTACGCCATCGGCGGCAACGAGGTGGCGGCGGAGGTCTCCGGCGTGAACACCGTCAAGACCACCATCTGGATCTATATCACCGCGGGTGTGATGTATGCCATCGCGGGCTACCTGCTGGCGGCAAAGTCCGGCGGCTCCTCCGCCGGTATGGGCAGCGGCTACGAGCTGGAGGCCATTGCGGGCTGTACCATCGGCGGCGTCTCCACCACCGGCGGCATCGGCACCGTCCCCGGCATTCTGGTGGGCGTGCTGGTCTTTGAGCTGCTGAAGATCATTCTCCAGTTCCTCAGCGTCAACCCCTATTACAACTACATCGTGCAGGGCCTGGTCATTGTCATTGCGGTGGCGTTGGACATCCGTAAATATCTGGCGAGGAAGTAATGAACGAGCAGGAGCTGAAGGAAAAAGAACAGCAGCTGGCCCAAAAGGAGCAGGAGCTGGACCGGCGCGAAAAGGAGCTGGACGGCTTCTCCGCGGCCATGGACGCCCGGAAGAAGCAGCTGTACGGCAAGCTTCCCGTCACGCTCAAGCAGGTGGATACCGTTTTGTGGATCGCCTGCGGCGCGCTGGCGGTGGTGGTGCTGCTCATCATCCTGGAAGCGGCGGGCGTTTTCAAAATCGGATAAGAAAGACGGGGACGGCATTCAAACCGTCCCCGTCCGTTTTTGTTGCAAATTGCCGGAAAATACGATGGATCGACTGCGAAAATCTGTGGGATACTTTTACAAAAAATATTGCTTTTCCTGCGGTATTGTGCTATATTTTATTGTTGAAAGTAAAGAAATCCGATGCAAAAAAGGAGAGCAGCTTATGCCATCTCAGGATAAGATCAGAAACATTGCGATCATTGCCCACGTCGACCACGGCAAGACCACCCTGGTGGACGAAATGCTGAAGCAGGGCGGCATCTACCGGGAAAATCAGGCCACGGTGGAGCGGGTGATGGACTCCGGCGACCTGGAGCGGGAGCGGGGCATCACCATTCTGGCAAAGAATACCTCCGTCCATTACAAGGACTATAAGATCAATATTGTGGATACCCCGGGCCACGCCGACTTTGGCGGCGAGGTGGAGCGCATCCTGAAAATGG
>OMEK01000325.1_pt1 | contig 17027 bp, 14 predicted proteins | sample 1645351 | NCBI WGS metagenome assembly OMEK01 (sample SAMEA103958146, study PRJEB25191) | human gut metagenome
ATATAGCTAAATTAATAGCTACATTTATTTTATTCATTTGTTACAACCATACGTGTTGTATAAGTACCACTCGAACTACCATTATAATTAATAAAAAGAAAAACTCCAGCATTTGAGCCGCTACCATAATAGCCACCACGAAAAAACCAAGCAACAGATGAATTTACAAAAGAACCACTATCATTATACCAGCCTTGTGTTTCTGTTAATGCATGACCTGTATAACTTGATGTAGTATAATTATTATAATATTTTTCATTTGGTAAACTTGAAAAACTTGAGGAATTTATTGTTTTATTATATATTCCCATAACATGTTCATTAGCACCACCTGACATATCATATATACCATATATATTTCCTGTTGTTGAACTACTAAGATTACTTCCTAAATAACTATTCCATTCATTATTATTAGAGTTATATCCTGTTACTGCATATGCACTTGCTTTTTTATTTCCTTGTGCTTTTGTTGTACTTACTCCTCCATTATTTAAGTTTTTATTATTTACTGCAATCTCTTTATTTCCTATTCCATATTTTGCACTTCTTGCTAAATATGTGCATGCTCCCCATTCACTATTTTTCATTAAATGGCTATCTGTATCATTTGATAATCCATATATATTTCCTTCCTCTGTTAATGCTCTTGAGATATTATTTGCATCATTTATTGTTATATAGTTCATAGCATAACTTGAACCTTGGAATGTTGGATATTTTATCTTTTCTTTATTTGCTTCATATACTCCATCTAACCAGTTTCTTGCCTGAATACTTCCATCACCTGTTGCATCTGTATTTACTCCTTGCACTTCTATCACTGGTGCCCATACACTTGCTGATGTATATACTACGCTACTTTCTTTTACTGGTGCTTTATTTGGTGTTTCTCCACTTGTTGCATATGCTGCTTCAAATTTTGATACCCATATTCCTGTTAATTCCTTATCCCATCCTCCATTTCTAAATCCTATACTTGATTCGTTTGTAAATGCTGGATGTACTGTATATCCAGCCTCTGTATCTACTTTTTCATCCTTCGACTTGCATCTTTTTGCTGTTTGCACTTTTCCTTGTTCGTCGTAATAATTGTCTGATGTTCCTATTAAAAATACTACATCTGTTGTTTTGGTATCACTATTTATTCTATATGCATATCTTGGTATCCATACCCACATACTTCCATCCTTAGTTTCTGCATTTGCCCATTTTTTATTTTCATATGAGTACCAGTCTTTATCTTCTTTTGTTGTTTTTACTGCTTCTCCTTTTTTAGCACTCGTTGCTTCATTAAATTTTATTGGTGTCATTCCTGTTTTTAGTACTGGTGCATTTACTTTTTTCTCTTTGTCATAGTTTCCACTTGAAGCATTATTCCCTGCATTTATATTGTCTATTACGTCTGCAACTCCACTCATTTCTTTTTCTTCATTTTTTGTTGCGTTTTCCCATGCATCTGCTGCCTGTCCTGCTCTTTTGAATATTCCATTTTCTCCTATACTTAACGTTATTGCTACTCCTGCCAAGATTAATAGTACTATTATGGTTACCACCAATGCTATTAGCGTTATTCCGCTTTGACTCTTTTGTTTCATTTTAAATTATCCTCCTCTTTTGATTTATTTTAGTCAGTTCCTAATTAAACTTATATTTTAATTTTTTTTACAAATAATATTACTGAGTAAAAAATCATTTTTTTATAAGGATTTGTGGGTGATATTGTGCGTAAAGTAAAATTTTTGTTAAAGGGTTGTTTTTGTTTGATAATTTTGTTTATTATTTTTAACTTAGGAATGTTTTTATATTGTTATATTACTCCTAAGATTGATATATATAAATCACAATCTTATTATTTGTATGATAGCGATAGTAATTTGGTTTTTAATAATAATGATGATTGGGTTGCTCTTTCTAAAATTTCTCCTTATTTGGTAGAAGCTACTATTAATACTGAGGATAAGAGATTTTTTAAACATTTTGGAATTGATTATATAAGAGTGGCAAAAGCAGTTTTAGTTAATTTAAAATCTTTTTCTATGAAAGAAGGAGCTTCTACAATTACTCAGCAATATGCGAGAAATTTATTTTTAAATTTTGATAAGACGTGGTCTAGAAAAATGGAAGAGGCTTTATTAGCTTTTGAGATTGAAACACATTATTCTAAGGAACAAATATTAGAAGGATATTTAAATACTATTGATTATGGTGGGATATATGGAATTGAAAATGCTTCTTATTATTATTTTGGAAAGAGTAGTGAATTTCTTAATCTAGCAGAGTCTGCTTTGCTTTGTGGTATTCCTAAATCTCCTTATTATTATTCGCCTTTGGTAAATTTTGATAGGGCTAAGGAAAGGCAGGAGCTCATTTTAAAAATGATGCTTAATAATGAAGTAATAACTAAGGAAGAATATGAAGAAGCAATTAATTATGAGTTGGTATTTGAAAAAGCTGATGATAAGAAGAGTCTTGCTGGTCTTATGTATTTTAAAGATGCGGTGATTAATGAACTTTATAATATTAGTGGTATTCCAAAATCAGTAATTGATACTGGCGGTCTTAAGGTTTATACAACTTTGGATATTGAGGGGCAAACACAACTTGAGACGGCGATTAGTAATAATATGAAGGAAAATACTGATTTTCAGGTAGCAGGAATTTTAATGCAACCTGATAATGGGGCGGTTTTGGCTTTAGTTGGTGGGGTTAATTACAATGAGAGTCAATTTAATAGGGCGATAAATGCTAAAAGGCAAGTTGGTTCTACAATGAAACCATTTCTTTATTATGCTGCTTTGGAAAATGGTTTTACTGCTTCTTCTTCTTTTATTAGTGAGAAGACTATTTTTACTTTTTCTGGTGATAAGACATATGCACCTAAAAATTATAATGATAGGTATCCTAATAAACCTATTTCTATGGGGGCGGCGATTGCATATTCCGATAATATTTATGCGGTTAAGACACATTTGTTTTTGGGAGAAGAAGTCTTGGTGGATACGGCAAAAAGAGTGGGGATTTCTAGTAATTTATCTGCTATTCCTAGTTTAGCTTTGGGAAGTGAAGAAATCAGCCTTATCGACATGGTTAGGGGTTATGCTACTTTTGCAAATGAAGGATATAAAATTAAACCTCATTTTATTACAAAGGTTACCGATAGTAAAGGTGTTGTTCTTTATGAATTTAATGAGGTTAAAGAAAGTGTTTTAAATAAGAGTATTACTTTTATTTTAAATAATTTATTAACTTCTACTTATGATACTGGTTTTATTGATTATAATAGTCCTACTTTAGTTAATTTATTGCCAGAGATGACACACAAATATGCGGTTAAAACCGGTTCTAGTGGTAGTGATTATTGGATAATTGGGTATAATAAAAATGCGGTTTTAGGAGTGTGGAGTGGGTATGATGATAATAGAGAAGTTAATTTTGACGTTTATAATGAACACAAAAATATTTGGATTCAAACTATGGAGGGATATCTTGTAGATAAGGATAGAAAAACAGAATGGTATAATATTCCAAGCAATGTTGTTGGCGTTTTAGTCAATCCAATTACTGGTGAAGTGGCTAATGAAAATTCTAAAAATAGTCGGATTTTTTACTATATAAAGGGAACCGAACCTTATTATGATATGGCAGATTTGGATTTAGTATTTAAAGAAGATAATAAGAAAAAGGAATAAAAAATTTCTTTTGGTTGGGTTATAATGATTATGGTTTTTAGTGCTGTTTAGAATAGTTATAATTAGAAATATTTTGACTATAAGGAACGCGATAGCATTAAACTTGGAAAAAATATTATCACTCTAAATTATGATAAAGTATAGTAAGATTATATAGTAAAAAACTATCAGAAAAAAACTGATAGTTTTTGTTATTTATTTAATTTATACATCCATTTTTCGTAGATGTTTGCACTGGCACTGCTTGGTTTAGGTGATGGTAGTTCCATTTTGACAATCATCGGCAGTTTCATCATTTTACCAAAGGCTATACAAGTTCCTGATTGAAGTGATTTTTGTTTTTCAATAATATCCGAGCTTATATTAGGAACCATTTTTTCAATGTAATCTAGGTCGGTAGGATGATTTATTTTGAATATTAAGAAGTTAGAACATTGTGATAATACATTTTCTGATAGTTCTGTTGGTCTTTGGGTTATTAAATCAATAATAACGCCATATTTTCTACCTTCTTTGGCTATTCTTTCAAAGATATTATATCCCAGTGTTTGAATATCAAAGTCTTTTTGAACATATCTATGGGCTTCTTCTAACATGATATGGATAGGGAATGATCCTCTTTCTTGAAGGCTTCTAGCAAATTTAAATATTAGTCTTGAATATATTTTTACTAGTGCTTTGGCCATTCTATCATCAATATCTTCTAAAACGAAGTTAATTATTTGGCATCTTTTGTTTTCTTTTGTTATTATTAATTCATTGAAATATTGATTTAGAGTAATAAATCTATCATAGGCGAAGAATTTTTTATATGAGCTATTGCATATTGTATGTAGTTTTACTTTTAGTGCTATTGCTTCGGCATAATATTTTTCGTTTAGTAATAATCCTTCTGAGATTAGAGTGAAGTTTAGAGCTTCTTCTAGGTTATCTAGTGTATAGAATACTGGTTCATATTCTTCATTCCACTTAGTATCTGGTTCTAAAAATCCTTCTATGTATTGAGTTACTAATAATCTTTCTACAAAATCTCCTTTAGAATCGATGTCAAAGCATTTTCTTAATTTTCTAGTATATCCTACTCCTTGAATTTCTACATCAAGATTTAGTTCTTTTGTTTTACAGATGGTTAAAATGTTAAATATTTGGTCTCTTATTCTAGCTGATGTTTGATTGGTGTATAAAACCGATATTATAGCACTAGAGATTAGATGGTTTTTGTAGCGATGAGAATATTCATCATCCTTAGCAAAAGCACTTACATAAATAAGCATTTTGTCGATAATATTAATTTGTGAATAATCGGTCACATCTAAGAGATTGGCAAAATCATCAGTTGTAAGATGCCATAGAGGTATTTTGATTAGTGGTGTTTTACTTTGATTAGTATTACTTGTAAACATTTTATAGTTAAAATTAGGGTTATATTCACTAATTTTAGAAAAGGCATTATCATATTCGTTTGTTGAATTGAAAATAAATATGTTAGAGTAAAAGGGAATAATATTTTTTTTGGTAAAGAGATTTTGAACAAGTCTAGAAACTCCAAATGTTTTGCCGGAACCTGTGTTACCAAATATTGCTGTGTGATTGGAAAACATATCGTTTATATCGATATATATTGGAGCGTTTTTATATAGTGGCGATAGGCCTAAAATCATATTGTTATCAGTTTCTGTACCAATTAATAGTTTTAGCTCTTCGTCGTTAATTATTCTTATTTGGGAATTCAAAGATGGTTTTCTAATAATTCCACTTAAAAATTTATTGTTTATAAATTCACCTAAGAAATTTATTTTTACTTGATTTTGGTCGACTTCACTTATTTCTCCTAATATTTTTTTATCATTATCTTCAAATATTACATAATAATTTAAGATATCTTCACTGAACACATTGTTATCTATAATTACTAGAGCATTATTTTTATTGATACTTAAAATTTGTTTAAACATTTTTTCACCTCTTTTTATATTTTTTCAAATTTTACAGTTTCTCCAAGTCCAATCGCTTGACTTATAGGAAGAGAAAAGCAAATTCCTTTTCCTTTAGTGTTTAGTCCTGTTGATTCTGTTATGGCCGCCATAACTTTATTTTTTAGTTTGTTTTCAATAACAATTAGAGTTATATCTTTTTCCGGTTCTATTGAGAACCCTAAAAATCTAACAGCATCTTTATTTCCAAGTCCACTTCCTTTTATTAATGTACCACCGGTTGCACCATTTTTTTTAGCTACATTCATTACTGTTTCACTATAACCTTCTTCGGTAATGGTGATTATTAGATGATATGTATTTTGTCTAGCCATTTTTTTGTCCTCCTCAAATACATTGGTTTTTGTATATACATCAGCAAGATATTTTACTGAGCTACTGATTGGAATTGTGAAACTAATCCCGGTTCCAACTTCTTGTAATGATAAGTTTTTCTTTAGTTGATATAATAGTTCGGTTTCTAACTTATTTGGTATTATTGATAAATAAATCTGTTTTTTTACTTCATTTAGTCCAAAATAATCTAATAAACTGCTTGAGGCTGATCCGTATCCTGGAATTATATAATTAAAGTATAAATTATATTTTTTTATAATTTTGGTTATATCTTTTTGTTTGGTTTTGTCTGCTATAATAATTAGTAGTTTAATGTTATCTGGCATTTTTAACACCCCATTTGTAATTAATTATTGTCTCATCAATAGTAAGTGTTGAAATACTTCTTTGTTTTTTTATTTTATATATTAGTCCTAATAATTGGATTGTTAAAATTGGAGATAAGGATACTAAGGCAACCATTCCAAAGGCATCACTAATGATATTACCACCTAAAGCAGTTGTAGCTCCTATTGCAAGAGGCAGTAAGAAACTGGCGGTCATGGTTCCTGATGAGGCTCCTCCAGAATCAAAAGCAATAGTGGTAAATATATTGGGAATGAAAAATGATAAAATAATCGAGATGAAGTAACCTGGAATAATAAACCAGAGAATTGATATGCCGGTTGTTACTCTAGTTAGCGATAATAAAACTGCAAGGGAAACTCCAACTGAAAGACAGAGCATAATTATTTTTTTAGGAATGCTTCCACCGGTAATACTCTCTATTTGATCTGTTAATACTTTTACGGATGGCTCTGCTTGTACAATATAGAAACCTAATATGGCGCTTATAGGTAATAAAAGATAACTGTATTCAGATAACACTAAGGAATTTCCTATTAGATAGGCAATTTTTAGAAAGCCAATATTTGCTCCTACTAAAAATAATGTTAATCCTATTAAAATAACAAAAAGTCCTAAAGATAATTTTTTTAATTCTTTTTTATTATATTTTTTAGTGATTATTTGATATATTATCAATACGGCAATGATAGGAATTATAGAGATTAATATATCAGAACCATAATTTAGAAATGCACCTTTAAATAAAGATGTTAAATTAGTACTTTCATTAATTTTGAAAATATAGTTACTTTTAAGTTCATAGAAAAGTCCCATTATTAATACTGTAATTATTGGTCCGATTGAGCATATTCCTATCATTCCAAAACTGTCTTCATTGGCCTTTAAATCGTTACGAGTAGATATTAATCCTAACCCAAAGGATATAATAAGCGGAACACTGATGGAACCAGTTGTAGCTCCCGCGGCATCAAAGGAAATAGCAATAAACTCTTTGGGAACAAAAAATAATAATATTAAAATAATACTATAGAATGTTATCAGAATAGTATTAAATTTATATTTACGGAAAATACGATATGCTGATATCATTAGAAAAATACCTACACCGATACTGACTGTAATTATGAAAATTAAGTTAGGAATATTAGATAACTGTCCTGATAAGATAATTAAATCTGGTTCTACAATAGTTACAGCAAATCCTAGAAGGAAACTGATTATTAGAATTATAGTCATTTTTTTACTTTTAAATACACTTTGACCAATTTCCTTGCCTAGAGGAATTAACGATATATTAACTCCAAAGGAAAACAAAGTCATCCCTATTATAATAAGGATAGAACTAATTAAAAATGACATTAAGTCTGGGAAGGATAATTTTAAAAATAAATTTAAAAAGAAGACAATAAAAATAATGGGATAGATTGTATCAAATGATTCTTTTAAGGCACTATATATTTTCTTTACCATATTATCTCCTTCCTATTATTATTATGTTTAGTATATCAAAAAAATAAAAAAAAATAAATAAAAAGAAGGAAAAAAAAACAAAAAAGAATTGACAATGATTAAATTAACTTATATAATATAGAAGAATTTTATTTGGGTTATATTGGAGGTGGAATTATGAAGAGAACTTTTCAACCTAATAATAGAAATAAAAAGAAAAAGCACGGTTTTTTTGCTCGTATAAAAGGTAGTGTACTTAATAAAAGAAGAGCTAAAGGTCGTAAAAAATTATGTGCATAATACCACGATTACGTGGTTTTTTGTTATTTTGATAAAAGAAAGTATCGGTGATTTAATTGAAAAAAAGGGATATTATTAAAAAAAATCAAGAATTTCAACATATTATTAATAATGGTAAGTTTGTTAAAAATAGATTTTTTTCGGTATATTTTGTTAATGCTGATAAATGTATGTATGGAATATCCGTTCCTAAAAAGACGGGTAATGCAGTTTTAAGAAATAAAATTAAGAGGCAAATTAAAAATATTATAGATCATAATAAAAAATATATTCAAAATAATAGACATTATGTTATAATAATTAAGAGGAGTGTTTTAGATTTAAGTTATAAACAATGTGAAGCTAATTTGTTGGATTTGTTTATGAAAATTAGTTATTAGAAGGAGATATTATGAAAAAGAAAATTTTAATTTGTTTGATTTTGATATCTTTCATGTTAAGTGGGTGTACAAAACAACTAAAAGATAGTGATGGAAAAGTTGTTCAAAATGAACTTACCGGACAAACTCTTACTAAAAATATTTTGTGTAAGCCTACTAATGAAGATGTTATTAATCTTTATGAAAAATATAACGTTGATTTAAACAAGCTACCTAGTTGTGAAACTATGTCAGTTACAGATGGTGGCTACGAAGGTTTGTGGACTAGTATATTTGTAAAACCTTTAGCTTGGCTTATTATTCAAATTGGTAATTTGGTAAATAATTATGGACTTGCTGTTATTATTGCTACACTTCTTATTAGATTAGTGGTAATGCCTATTACTAAAAAAACGGCTGTTCAATCTGAAAATATGAAGCTGGCTAAAAAAGATTTGGACAGATTGGAAAAGAAATATGCGAATAGAACTTCACAAGAAGATCAAATGCAGAAAGCTCAAGAAATGATGATTATTTATAAGAAATTTAATATTAATCCAATGTCTGGTTGTTTACTGGCATTTATTCAATTACCTTTGTTTTTTGCTTTCTTAGAAGCAATTAATAGAGTACCTGCTATTTTTGAAAATAAATTTTTAGGTCTTCAAATGGGTACTAGCGCTTGGATTGGTATTAGTAATGGTAATTATCTATATATTATTTTAATTGTTTTGATAATTGGTACAACTTATTTCTCATTTAAAAATACAATGAATGATCAATCTGGACCAGCGGCAAAGCAAATGAAAACAACATTATATATTATGTTAGGATTTATTGCTTTTGCTTCATTTACTTTATCAGCGGCTATTGGTGTTTATTGGATAACTTCTAGTGTATTTACAATTGTTCAAAATCAATTAGTAAAAAGAAGGAAGGAGCGTAATAGTAATGTTATATAGTTATGAAGCACAAAACAAGGAAGAGGCTATTAACAAGGCTTTAAATGATTTAAATACTACAAGAGAGAATTTACTTATTCAATCTATTGAAGAAATAAAAGGAATCGTTAAAAAAAAGGTAACTATTAAGGTTTTAAAATTTGATGAAGTAGTTAAATTTATCAAAGATACTTTATACGATATTGCTAAGTATATTGGTATTGATATTAATTTAGAAGTTAGAAAAAGAGAAGATCAGATTACTATTAAAATGTTTTCAGATAATAACAATATTTTAATTGGTAAAGGTGGTCGTACTTTGATGGCTTTGCAGACATATATTAAACAACTTCTTTATAACACTACTCAAGAAAAGATATCATTTGTTTTAGATGTAGAAAATTATAAAGAAAAAAGAATCAAAGGAATTGAATATTTAGCAAAGAAAATTGCAAAAGAAGTTGCTAATACTAAAGTAGATGTTACCTTAGATAGTATGAATTCATACGAAAGAAGAATTGTTCATGAAGCTTTATCTAAGGATAGATATGTATATACTGAAAGTATTGGAGAAGAACCTAATAGATGTGTAGTTATTAAGTATAAAGAAACAAAATAGTTTCTTTTTTTATTGTAATTTTGTTATATAAGTAATATAATAAAGTTATAGTAGTATGTGATAGTTAGGAGAGTTTATGAAGCAAAGATTATTGGAATTAATTGGTGAATATATCAATAATGAAAAAGAAAAAGAAAATTTTATAAAAGATATCGATGAATTAATTTTCGTTTGGGATGAAAATTTGCTTGATATTTTACAGAATAAACACAAAAATTTATTTGAGAGAATACTTAATAAAATAATACCTGATTTTTCTACTAATCAATCTTATCTTAATTCTATAGAAATATTTAAATCTTACCAACAATTTGGTGATATTGATATTAATCATAATTATTTGGTAGAAGTTAATAAATTTTTACTTTATTTAAAAAATCTTGTTTTAGAAAAAAGAAAAAATCTTAAGATAAATGATACTACTGAACTTAATAAATTATATGATCAATTACAAAATGATGTGGAAGTAATAGATTACGAATTATTATATAAATTTTTAAAGCAAATTGATTTGACAAAAGAAGAATATGAAAATATTAGTAATTATTTAAAAGAAAGACAAAGTCGTTTTAATAAAGAAGTTTTGTTATCACAAACTTTAAATAGTTCTCAATTGGAAGAAAATTTTGCTGTACTTTTAGATATTACTAGACAAATATTTATTTCTGAGATAGATAAATCACCCAATATTGATGATAAATTAAAAAAGATAGACGAATTACTTGCAAACGATATTTACGGAAACGTTGTAGATAAAACCAACGCTATTGAAATATTAAAAGCTATTATTAAAGATGAAATATTAGAAGAAGAAGCTTTACTAGATGAACTTGATGATAATGAAAAAAGAGAAGTTTTGGATAATGTGAATTTGTTATATAAATTAATTGTTCATTTGAATGACAAAGAAAAAGAATTTGACGAAAATGAAGAAATTCGCGATACATACTTTGACTATGAAAATCATAAAAATAAAATTGTATATTTATCCAATAATATTTTAAAAGATATTGAAAGTATTGAGGATTTTAAAACTTTAAAGGATTTATATGGTTTATTAATAGGTATTAAAGAGGGAAGAATTCCAGTTAAATCACATATGCAAAAAATGCAGATACCTAATCGTAAAATAAAAAAGATAAGACCTAATTCAAATAATTCACAAGCTAGAATTAATTGTGAAATACTTGGAAATAACACATTTGGTATTGTCCTTATTAATGCTAAAAAAGATACAACAACAGATAAGTCTACTATAACTTCTATTAACGAAAGATTAAAAATGTATAATCCGGATACAGTATTAGATTCTTTAGATATGGAAAAGCAAAAAGAATATGATAGAGAAGTATACGATTTAATTATGGGTAAGTTAAATAAAAAAATGGCAAAGTAATAATGCCTTTTTTTCTTGTACTTTAATTAAACTAGTGTTATAATCTTAAGAAAAAGGAGTTTTTTTATGAATGATACAATCGTTGGAATATCAACTGCTTTAGGAGTTGGTGCTATTTCTATAATAAGAGTTAGTGGTAGTGAAGCAATTAATATTGTCAATATGGTTTTTAAAGAAAAAAATTTAAATAACGTCGATACTCATACTATTCATTACGGACATATTTTTGATGGTGATGATGTTATAGATGAAGTTTTAGTTAGTGTGATGAAAAAACCAAAGTCTTATACAACGGAAGACGTAGTAGAAATTAATTGTCATGGTGGGATTGCTACTACTAATAAAATTCTAGAGTTATTAATAAAGAAAGGGTGTCGTTTGGCTGAACCTGGTGAATTTACTAAAAGAGCTTTTTTAAATGGTAGAATTGATTTAATTGAAGCTGATGGAATTATGAATTTAATTGAAGCTAAAAGTGAACCTGCTAGGAAGATGGCAATTAATCAATTAAATGGGAATGTTTCTTTAATGATTAAAAATTTAAGAGATGATTTAGTCCAAGTTATTTCTAATATTGAAGTAAACATCGATTATCCTGAATATGATGATATTGAGGTAATAACCAATGAAAAAATATTACCTATTTTAAAACAAGTAAAAGACAAAATTATTAAAATTATTAAATTAAGCGAAGATGGCAAATTGATAAACGAAGGAATTAAAGTATGCTTAGTAGGTAGACCTAATGTCGGCAAAAGTAGTCTTCTTAATGCCTTACTTGGCGAAAATAAGGCTATAGTTACTGATATTGCAGGTACTACTAGGGATATTGTAGAAGGTACTATTCAATTAGATGGTATTATTCTTAATTTAATTGATACTGCTGGGATTAGAGATACTAATAATATAGTCGAAAAAATAGGTGTTGAAAAGAGTAAAGAAGCTATTTATAATTGTGATTTGGTAATATTAGTTTTAAATAATAACGAGCATCTTACAGATGAAGATAGGCAATTACTTAAAATAATTGAAAATAAAACTAATATCATTGTAATTAATAAAATTGATTTAGATAAAAAAATTGAAAGTATTGATTCAGCTAATGTTGTAGAAATAAGTACAAAAGATAATATTGGAATTGATAAATTAAAAAATAAAATTAAGGAATTATTTAATCTTGAAAAAATTGAACAAAGTGATATGAACTATTTAACTAGCGCAAGAAGTATTGGGTTATTAAAAAAAGCTTGTGATATTATTTATAATGTAATTGATAAAATTAACGATAATATAGAATTAGATTTATTAGAATTAGATATAAAAGAAGCTTGGAATATTCTTGGAGAAATAATTGGGGCGACTTATAAAGAAGAGCTATTGGATGAAATGTTTAAAAGATTTTGTTTAGGAAAATGAGGTGAGTAAATTTATGAAGTATGAGGTTATAGTTGTTGGTGGAGGACATGCTGGTTGTGAAGCTGCTTTAGCTTGCGCTAGAAAAAATCATAGTACTTTACTTATAACCGGTAGAATAGAAAATATTGCAACAATGCCTTGTAATCCATCTATAGGTGGTTCTGCTAAAGGAATTGTTGTTAGAGAAATAGATGCTTTAGGCGGGGAAATGGGAAAAAATGCTGATAAATCTTTATTGCAAATGAAAATGCTTAATTCATCTAAAGGTCCTGCTGTTAGAAGTTTAAGGTCACAAACTGATAAAATTACTTATCCACAAGAGATGTTGAAAACTTTAACTAATCAAGATAATTTAACTATATTAGAAGGAATTGTTGAAGATTTAATTGTAAATGATAATACTGTTTATGGTGTTATTTTGGAAGATATGAGAAGGATAACTAGTGATGTTGTAATTTTGACAACAGGCACTTATTTAAAAGCAGATATTTTAATTGGTTCAGAAAGAAAAAGAGAAGGCCCTCACGGAGAAAAGCCTTCTAATCACTTAAGTGATAATTTAAAAAAATATGGTTTTGATATATTAAGGCTTAAAACAGGTACTCCACCTAGAATAGATAAAAATAGTATTGATTTTAGTAAGACAAAAATAGAGTATGGAGATAATCTGGCTTATACATTTAGTTTTGATAATGAACCACTTTATGATGTTACAAAACAAATACCTTGTCATTTAATATATACAAACGAAAAAACACATAAAATTATATTTGATAATTTAGATAAATCAAGTATGTATGGTGGATATATAAAGGATGCTGTAGGTCCTAGATATTGTCCTTCTATTGAAGATAAATTAGTTAAATTTAAAGATAAAGAAAGACATCAATTATTTTTAGAACCAGAAAGTATTTATTATGATGATATATATATACAAGGGTTTTCTACTAGTATGCCTAGAGATGTTCAAGAAGAAATGGTTCACAGTTTACCTGGATTAGAAAAAGCTAAAATATTAAAATATGCTTATGCTATTGAATATGATGCAATATATCCTACACAGTTAAATCAATCTTTAGAAACTAAAATTATTAATAATTTGTTTACTGCAGGTCAGATTAATGGCACATCTGGTTATGAAGAAGCAGCTTGTCAAGGATTAATGGCGGGGATAAATGCTTCATTAAAATTGGAAGGAAAAAATCCATTAATATTAAAAAGAAACGAAGCTTATATTGGTGTTTTAATCGATGATTTAGTAACGAAAGGTACTGAAGAACCATATCGTTTATTAACTTCAAGGGCAGAATACAGATTGCTTTTAAGAAACGATAATGCCGATCTAAGACTAAGGGAATATGGTTATAATGTTGGACTTATAAATCAAGAAAAATATAATAGATTAATTGACAAAAAAAATAAAATAAATGAACTAATAACTTATTTTAAAGAGACGAAAATAAAAATTGATGGTAAAAGCGATTATATTTATAATATTTTAAAAAGACCTGAAATTAATATTAATTTTTTAAATGAAAAATATAACTTAAATTTAAAATATTCTAAAGAAGTTATAGAACAAGTAGAAATACAAATTAAGTATGAAGGTTATATCGATAAAACAGAAAAAGAAGCAAAAAAAATGTTAAAATTTGAAGAAAAACAAATACCTTATGACATTGATTATGACAAAATTTCTAATTTAGCTACTGAAGCAAGACAAAAATTAAATAAAATTAGACCTACTTCAATTGGAATGGCAAGTCGAATAAGTGGGGTTAATCCTTCGGATATAGCTATTTTATTAGTATATTTAAAGAGGTATTATAATGAGTGAGAAAATTTTTTTAGATGAATTAGAAAAAATTGGTATAAAACTAGATACTAAACAAATTAATCAATTTGCAACTTATTTTCAATTACTTATCGAATGGAATGAGAAAATTAATTTAACTTCTATTGTTGAAAAAGAACAAGTTTATCTTAAACATTTTTATGATTCTTTAACAATTGCTAAAATATGTAATTTAGATAATCAAAAATTATGTGACATTGGTACTGGTGCTGGTTTTCCTGGGATTCCTTTGAAAATTGTTTTTCCTAACTTGAAGGTAACTTTAGTTGATTCTTTGAAGAAAAGATGTACATTTTTAAATGAAGTAATTGAAAAACTTAATCTTGAGGATATAGAAGTAGTAAATGAAAGAGCTGAAGTGTTCTCAATTGAAAACGTAGAAAAGTATGATATAGTAACTGCTAGGGCTGTAGCACCTTTATCACAACTATTAGAAATTGCTATATGTGCAGTAAAAATTAATGGTATCTTTATAGCAATGAAAACTAAAAATAGCGATGAAATTTTATATTTAGACAATTGTTTAAATAAATTATCATTGACACTTAACAAAAAAATTGAATTTCTCTTACCATTTGAATGTAGCAATAGACTTTTAATTTCCTTTAAAAAAAATGAAAGAACTAATAAAAAATATCCTAGAAAATATAATTTAATTAAAAAAAATCCACTCTAAATTATTTCCCGGGAAATAATTTACTCGGGAAATAATTTTATTTCCCGTCTTTTTTTGTTTGGGAAATAAAATTATTTCCCATTTTTTTGTCATTTTTCTTGTTTTTTTGACAAATATATTGTATTATAATATTGTATATAATAAAAGAATAAAGAGAGGGTGAAAATTATGAATTTAGGAAAAGAAATATCATATATCAAAATTAGCGATATAATACCTAACAGATTTCAACCAAGGCTTACTTTTGATGAGAATGAGTTAAATGAATTGGTAGCTTCAATAAAACTGCACGGAATAATTCAGCCTTTGGTTTTAAGACAAATTGGGGATAAGTATGAAATAATTGCTGGTGAAAGAAGATATAAAGCAGCAGTTAAAGCTGGATTAACCGAAGTACCTGCTATTATTACAGTTCTTAACGATAAAGAAAGTGCCGAAATTGCTGTTGTGGAAAATATTCAAAGAAAATCTTTATCGGCGATTGAAGAAGCAAAATCTTATAAAAAATTATTGGATTTAGGACAGTTAACTCAAGATCAGTTAGCTCTTAGAATGGGAAAAAGTCAATCAAATATAGCAAATAAACTTAGATTACTTAGTTTGGATGGAGAAGTTCAAAATGCTTTACTAGTTAATAAAATATCTGAAAGACATGCAAGAAGTTTACTTCAATTAAAAGATTTAAATAAACAAAAAGAAATTTTGAATAGAATTATTAACGAAAGGTTAACAGTTAAACAAACAGATGATATTATAAAAGATTATTTAAATAATATTAACAATTATAATGAAGAAAAAAAAGAAGAAATTAAAATGGTTTCTGAAAAAGAAGTTACACCTATTAATAATACAAACAAAGTTAATGATGAACAGGTTAATATAATTAATCACACACCTTCAATTAATCCAAATTTAAGTGATAATAATGTTATTAATTTAGATTTATTAAATGGTGATAATATTTCTAATATGGAAATTAATGATAATATTCAAAATGCTTTAAAAAATTTGGATATAGTTGATACTAAATCAGATGTATTTAATGATACTGAACCAGTAGTTGAAGATAAAACTCAAGTATTAGATATTAATAAAATTAAAGAAGTGGCTCAAGATATTAATAAACCTAAAGATTTACCTAATTTTGATGATTTATTAAAATCTGATTTACCTAAAAAAGAAGATAATACTAACAATAAAAATCCTATTTTTAATCTTAATGATAATAAATTTGTACCAAGTTTTAGTGAATCTACTACAATCGATAGTAGTAATTCACTAAATAATGAGGCGAAAATTGTCGATAATCCTTTATTTAATAATCAATCTAATGATGAACTTAATAATATTATTAAACCATTAGAAATATCAACTATTGAACCATCTGATGAGATAAATAATATTCCTTTAGTTCAAAAATTTGATTTACCAAAATTGGAGCCGATTAATACAAATCAACAATTTAGGTCAACAAATTCTATTAACCAAGCAGTAAATATACTAAGAGATAGTGTTAAAAAAATTGAGGATTTAAATTATGATGTTGATTGTGAAGAATTGGATTTACCTGGAGAATATCAATTTATTATAAAAATTATTCAAAAAGACTGATATTTAAGTCTTTTTTTTTATATTTAATGTATTTA
>OMEK01000328.1_pt1 | contig 16980 bp, 16 predicted proteins | sample 1645351 | NCBI WGS metagenome assembly OMEK01 (sample SAMEA103958146, study PRJEB25191) | human gut metagenome
GGCCCGCCGGGGCCGGGAGGTGGAGCGCCGGCCCCGGCCCATCACCATCCACGCCCTGGAATACCTGGGCATGGACAATGGCTGCATCAGGCTGCGGGTGGACTGCTCCAAGGGCACCTACATCCGTACCCTGTGCCAGGATATTGGCGATGCCCTGGGCTGCGGCGGCTGCATGGAGCAGCTGCGGCGCACCCGGGCGGGGGAATATGACCTGTCCCGGGCCGTGCCCCTGGAGACGCTGCTGGAGGCGGAGGACCCCGCCCGGTACCTGCGCCCGGTGGACTCCATGTTTGCCCGGCTCCCCGCCGTCACCCTGACGGCCAATCAGGAGAAGCGCTGCCGCAACGGCAATTCCTTCTCCCTCCCTCTGGCCGACGGCCAATACCGGGCCTACGCCCAGGGCGGGGAATTTTTGATGCTGGCCCAGGTCAGCGACGGAAAAATGGAAACGATCAAGAGCTTTTTTGATGTGGAATGAAGAAAACGATTTATTCGCTGGGCTTTTTTGACGGTGTCCATCTGGGGCACCAGGCCCTTCTCAACGAATGCCGCCGTCTGGCGGCGGAAAACGGACTGGACGCCGGCGTTGTGACCTTCCGGGATCACCCGGACGCCCTGGTGCTGGGCGCGCCCCCGGTGCTCATCAACACCCCCGCGGACCGGGAGCGGCTGCTGCGCCGCTGGGTCTGCCGGGTGGTCACCCTGCCCTTTGACCGGCGGATGCTGGAAACCGACTGGCAGGATTTTCTGGATCTGCTCCGCCGGGAGTACGGCGGCGCGGGCTTCGTCTGCGGCGACGACTTCCGCTTCGGCCGCCGGGGCGCGGGCAGCGGCGAAACCATTGCCGCCTACTGCCGCCGGGAGGGGCTGTCCTGGGCCGTGGTGCCGGAGCAGACCCTGGGCGGCGTCCGGGTGTCCTCCACCCACATCCGCGCCCTGCTGGAGCAGGGGGAGATGGAGCAGGCCGACGCCTTCCTGGGCCACCCCCATATCCTCACCGGCCCCGTGCTCCACGGCCACCGGCTGGGCCGCACCCTGGGCATCCCCACCGCCAACCTGGCCTGGCCCGCCAACCTGGTCGTCCCCCGCCGGGGCGTCTACGCCGTGCGGGTCGCCCTGGACGGTCACGCCTGCACCGCTGTCACCAACGTCGGCACCCGCCCCACCGTCTCCGGCCAGGGCATCAACGCCGAGACCTGGCTGCTGGACTACACCGGCGACCTCTACGGCCGGGAGATCACCCTGGAATTCCACAAATTCCTCCGCCCCGAGCGCAAATTCGCCTCCCTGGAGGAAATGCGGCGGGAGATCCAAAGGAATGCCCGGCAGGTGCGGGAGTATTTCTCCCCCCAATAAGCATCAGCGCGCCGCATATCACGCGGCGCGCTGAAAATTTAACACAAAGGAGAGCAAAAACCGTCGACGGGGCGAGGGGGAGGGTGACGCCGTTCTACAAGTTGTCAAATAATCATAAAATGTGTCGAATAGGCATGAAATCATAGGCAATCACTGCATTTCTGACGAACGATTATTATATTATTCCCTTGCAAAAAGGAATGCCTTGTGCTAAATTATATTTGTCGCACACGGCGGTACGAATGCCGTATCGGATGGGGAGAATTCTAGTTGGACAGGAGAGGAATGTATGGAACATGCAACCACCGTACTGATCGCGGACGGCGCAGAGGAGTTTTGCAGCGCTCTGAGTGCCGCGCTTCAACGGTCAGACGGGTTCCAGGTCGTTGGAACCGCAGGAGACGGGGAACAGGCCATTCGAATGATTGGGGAGCGGAAACCGGATATCCTGGTGCTGGATCTGATGCTGAGCAAGCAGGACGGCTTCAGCGTACTCAAGTCGATGGCCAATATGGAGCGCCGCCCCGTTACTCTGGCTACATCGACATTCTTAACAGAATATGTATCTTCCGCAGCGGCTGGCCTGGGGGTAAAGTACCTGATGCTCAAGCCCTGCGATATGTCCGCCCTGGTGGAGCGGCTGGAGGAGATCCGCGGTGGGGAGAGCCCGCGGACCACCGGCCCGCGCCGCCTGGACAAGACCGGTATCGAATCCATGGTCACGGGAATTATCCATGAGATCGGCGTCCCCGCCCACATCAAGGGCTACCAGTATCTGCGGGAGGCCATCATCATCGCCGTCAACGACATGGACGTCATCAACGCCATTACAAAGGTGCTCTACCCCCAGGTCGCCAAGACCTTCGGCACCACACCATCCCGGGTGGAGCGGGCCATCCGTCACGCCATCGAGGTCGCCTGGGACAGAGGGGACCTGGATACCCTCCAGCGCTTCTTCGGCTACACCGTATCCAACACCAAGGGGAAACCCACGAACTCAGAATTTATCGCCCTCATCGCGGACAAGCTCCAATTGCAGCTGAAAAGCGCCGAAGCCGCCCAATTTTGACCTCGCAGCCCGCTCGCCCTCCTGACCCTCGGGAGGGCGCTCTTTTTTCCCCGCACCGCGCCCAGCCGCCCCCCGGCGGCCCATTTTTGCGCGGTGCTTCTCCTTGTCACAATCTGTCGAATTTTGTCGAAAACAGAAAGCGGCGCAAAGAAAAACGCCTCTCCGTTTTTGGAAAGGCGTTTCTTGTGGTATGGATTTGATTGCCTCAATCCGGGCGATAAATTGCCTCCAGGCGTTCTCTGGACTCTTTCAGCGTATAGGCAGCCGCGCCGGACAGCCGGGCTTTCTCCGCCTTCTCCAGCGCCGCGCGAAGCCGCAGGGCTTCTTCCTGCCGCTCAGGGGCCTCGGTGCCCATAGCCACGGCATCAGCCGCAGTGCCAATTCGCTTCATTTTCTTTATCGCTCAAACCCCACCATGATCGCGCCGCTTTCGGCGTAGTAGCTGCACAGGCCGGTGCTGGGGGCGACGGCGACGTCGGCCTGGGGCCAGGCGGCCAGGAGCTGGCCGCGCAGGGTATCGGCCAGGGCGGGGTTATTCACGTGGGTGATCCGGGCCTTGCCCCCGGCGTAGTCCGCCAGGCGCAGCTGCTCGATCAGCTCCGGCAGGGCCTTGCGGTCGCCCCGGCATTTGGCCAGCTGGGCCAGGGTCCCCTCGGGGCTGGCCGTGCCCACGATGCGGATGCCCAGCACTCCCACCGCCGCGGCGGCCACCTTGCTCACCCGGCCGTTCTGGGCCATGTTGTGCAGGGAGTGCAGGCAGAACAGCAGCCCGGTGCGCTTCTGATAGTCCTTCACCTGCTGCACCGTGCGCTCAAACTCCAGGCCTGCGCCCAGGCACTCCTGGAGCTTTTCCAGGATCAGGCGCAGCTCCGGGCCGGTGCTCAGACTGTCGAACACCGCGACCTTTGCCTCCGGGTGCTCCTGCAAATACAGCGCCCGGGCGGCCATGGCGGAATTGTAGGAGCCGGACAGGGCGCTGGTGATGGTCACTGCGTAGATCTCATCCCCGCCCTCAAAGGCCCGCAGCCAGGCGTCCACGCTGGGGCAGGCGGTATAGGACCGGCCCGTGTGCCCGGCCATGTACCGAAGCAGCTCGCTGACGTCCAGCCGGTCGTCGTCGGTAAAGCTCTTCTCCTCGGTGGAGATCACCAGGGGCACATATTCCACAGGGATCCCCGCCAGCACCGGCCGGTCGGACGAGGAATCGGCAATCAATCGGATCATCTTATTCACCCTCCGTGACAGTTCTCTTTTTTTTATAGTAACACGGTTTGCAGCACCTGTCAATCGGCTTTCCAAAAACGGATTGACAAGTTTTCAAAAACGTTATAGAATGTTCACAGCATATTCGTATGCCTCCCCTGAAAGAGCAATGTCATCAGCATAAGGAAGCGCCCACTCGCTGCGCGGAGCACCACCCCATCGGGGAGCCAAGGGGGACATTTTTGGATTCAGCCGACAAGGAGGACAAGGACCATGACCGAAGAGAACCGCCGTCAGCTGGCGGCTTACGTGAGCGGCTTCCGGCTGCCCCGGTATCGGGAGCTGCCGGATATCGGGCTGCGGCTGGAGCAGGTGACCCGGTACGCCAGCCGGTACGTCCCCGCGCCCGTCACCGGCTCTATGGTGAGCAACTATGTCAAGCAGCGGCTGATCCCGGGGCCGGAGAAGAAATCCTATTCCCGGGACTCCATCGCCTATCTTCTGCTGCTGTCCTATATCAAGACGGTGATGAGCCTGGACGACATCCGGCTGATGACCCAGGTGCAGCGCAGGAGCTACGACCTGGAGACGGCCTATGACTACTTCTGCGCCGAGCTGGAAAACCTGCTGCGCTACGTCTGCGGCGTCAGCGCCGCCCCCAGCGAGATCGGCTCCACCCACACCGAGGAAAAGGAACTCCTGCGCACCGCCCTGCTGTCCATCACCTACAAGCTCTACATGGACCTCCACCTGAAATTCTTCCGGGAAGAAGAAACCCAGCCCCAGACATGAGCGGGGCTGACGAAAACCGTGTGCTCACAGAGGTGTCCGGCATTGAAAGCCCCAGCAGATGTTCGACATCCGCTGGGGCTGCATTTTAAGGTTTTCCCTGTCAACGTTATCCGCAGCGGCAGCCGGCGGATGTACGGGGCCGCGGGGCATGGCAGGGATTCCGAGGGACTTGAGGGCAAATTCATGCAGATCCGTGAATTTTTCGTGGAGTTGTTTACAAAAAGTTGCGTTTTATTGGGTTGGCAGGGTTTTGTTTTTCTGATATAATCTTGGTATATTTATGGTATAAAAAAGCGAAGGAGGAACGTCCCCCTTGAAAGAATTGCGAGCGAAGATCAAAGAGGCTCTGATGTCTGTGCTGCCGGTGACGGCTATGGTTTATTTGCTGGCGGCGACGCCGCTGCTGGACCTGTCGCGGACGGAGCTGGCGACCTTTACCATTGGGGCGGTGATGCTGATCCTGGGCATCGGCCTGTTCAGCATGGGCGCGGATCTGGCCATGACGCCCATGGGCACCCATGTGGGCTCCGGCCTGTCCAAGCAGAAGAAGCTGGGGCTGCTGCTGGGCGTCTGCTTTGTGCTGGGTGTGCTGATCACCATTGCCGAGCCGGACTTACAGGTGCTGGCGGGGCAGGTCCGGTCCGTCATCAACGGCACGGTCCTGACCTACGCCGTGGGCATCGGCGTGGGCGCGTTTCTGGTGGCGGCGGTTCTGAAGATCGTATTCCAGCGGTCGCTGTCCCAGATTCTGATGCTGTTTTACATGCTGCTCTTCGCCCTGTCGCTGCTGCTGGCGGTGGGCATCATCTATGTGCTCACCTGGTTCGGCCTGCTGGAATTTTCCGGCGTGGGCATCTCCGGCACCTTGCAGCTGCTGCTTCTGATGGCGGCCATCAGTCTGATCGTCGGCACGGGGCTGGCCGTCCTGGCCGGGCGCATTCCCCTGCGGCCCATCAACTATCTCATCGCCCAGATGAACCGGCTGGCCGCCGGGGATTTCCAGGCCCGGGTGCACTTCAGCCGGCGCATGGACCTGGTGCCCGCCTTCCTCCAGGTGGAGGAGAGCTTCAACAAAATGGCGGAGGAGCTGGGGGACACCGAGATGCTCCGCCAGGACTTCATCAATAATTTTTCCCACGAATTCAAGACCCCCATCGTCTCCATCGCGGGCTTCGCCAAGCTCTTGCAGCGGGCGGACCTGGACGAGGACCAGCGCCGGGAATACATCGACGCCATCGTGGAGGAATCCCGGCGGCTGTCCGACATGGCCACCAATGTGCTCAAGCTGACCAAGGTGGAGAACCAGGCCATCCTCACCGGGGTGAGCCGGTACAACCTGTCCGAGCAGCTGCGCAGCGCCGTGCTGCTGCTGGAGGACCAGTGGACCGCCAAGCACCTGGAGCTGGACATGGAATTCCCGGAGGTGAGCATCACCGCCAACGAGGACATGCTGCGGGAGGTCTGGATCAACCTGGTGCAGAACGCGGTGAAGTATTCCCCGGATTACGGCCCTGTGCAGGTGCGCGTTGAGGACGGTCAGAGCGCCGTGCGGGTGCGGGTGGCCAACAGCGGCGAGATCGCCCCGGAGCACCTGGGCCGCATTTTCCAGAAATTCTATCAGGCCGACCGCTCCCATTTTTCCGCCGGGAACGGGGTGGGCCTGGCCATTGTCAAGCGGATCGTGGAGCTGCACGGCGGCACGGTCCGCGCCGAGAGTGCCGGCGGCGCGGTGATCTTCACCGTGGAGCTGCCAAAAGGAGAGAGTATATGAATCGGTATATCCTGTATGTGGTCGCCGGATACCTGTCCGGCAGCGTGCTGTATGCCCGGGTGATGTGCCATCTGTTCGGCGGGGAGGCCGCCCTGCTGGACTGCAAGGACAGTAACCCCGGCGCCTCCAACGCCTTTGCCTGCGGGGGCTTTGCCTGCGGCGCGCTCACCCTGACGGGGGACCTGCTGAAGGGCATCGTGCCGGTGTGGCTGTTTGTGCGCAGCGGCGAGCCCATCACCCCCACGGCCCTGGCCCTGGTGCTGGCCGCGCCGGTGGCGGGCCACGCCTTCCCCTGCTTCTATGGCTTCCATGGGGGCAAGGGCATCGCCGTCAGCTTCGGCTGCCTGCTGGGGCTGGTTCCCCTGTGGGAGCCGGTGCTGCTGTTTGCCGGGTGCTTCATCTTCTTCTCCGTGGTGGTGAAGATCACCCCCCACTTCCAGCGGACGGCCGTTGCATACCTGGTGACGCTGCTGCTCATGGCCTTTACCCACCAGCTCCGGGGCGTGACCGGCGGCTATATGCTGATCTGCCTGCTGGTGGGCCTGCGGCTCCACCTGAGCAAGGAGCCAAGGGAGCACATGCAGGTGCGGCTGCCCGTGGGGCTGCCGGAAGGGAGGGAGCCATGAATCTTCTGATCCTGTCCTGCGGCACCGGCGGCGGCCACAATTCCGCCGCGGCGGCGGTGGAGGAGGAAGCCCTCCGCCAGGGCCACAGCGTCACCCGGATGAATCCCCTGGACCTGTGCGCCGAGAAGCTCTCCCGCCGGGTGGATAACGCCTATATCTCCATCGCCCAGGCCAGCCCCCGGGGCTTTGGGGCCATCTATGCCATCGGCAACGCCTACCGGCGGCTGCCCTGGCGGTCCCCGGTGTACTTCGCCAACGGCCTGGAATCGGAGGCCCTGGGAAAATACCTGGAGACCCATCCCACGGACGCGGTGGTGATGACCCACCTGTACCCGGCGGAGATGCTGACCTATCTGAAAAATCACGGGGCCAGGCTGCCCAAGACCATCTTCGTGGCCACGGACTATACCTGCGTCCCCTTTACCGAGGAATGCGACCTGGACGCCTATGTCATCCCCTCGCCCATGCTCACCGGGGAATTCGCGGCCAGAGGGCTGCCGGAGGAAAAGCTCTATCCCCTGGGCATCCCCGTGCGCGCCGCCTTCCGCGGCACCCAGAGCAAGGAGGAAGCCAAGGCCGCCCTGGGCCTGGAGGCGGATAAGCGGTATCTGCTGGTGTCCGGCGGCAGCATCGGCGCGGGGAGCCTGGAAAAGGCCATCGACCTGCTGGCCGCCCGGATCCGGGGGACGGACTTCCGCCTGATCGTCATCTGCGGCAGCAACGCCTCCGTCCGCCGCCACCTGACCGACCGCTGGGGCGGCGAGGTGCAGCTGCTGGGCAGCACCCCCCGGATGGCGGAATACATGCGCGCCTGCGACCTGTACCTGACCAAGCCCGGCGGCCTGTCCACCACCGAGGCGGCGGTGATGGAAGCCCCCCTGGCCCTGCTGCCCCCCATCCCCGGCTGCGAGAGCCGCAATCTGGCCTTCTTCACCGGAACCGGCATGGCCGTCCCCGCCGTCCTGAAGCCCCGGGAGCTGGAAAAGCTCCTCACCCTCCCGGACGACCCCCAGCGCCTGGCCCAGATGCACGCCCACCAGCGCGAATTCATCCCCAAATCCGCCGCCGCCCAGATCTGCTCCCTCGCCTCCGCCCTGACCCGTTAAATGAACCGCACCCCGTTCCGTTCAACATATAAAGGCGAATTCGTAACATGTCCCGGTTGGGACGGTACGAATTCGCCTTGGCTTTATAAACGGGGTTCTGCAACCCACACTGCCACGCTGCGCGCAGTCCCTCAGAAAGCAGCGTCTACCTCGTGCTTCATTGGAATTGACGCTGAGGCGCCGCGTTTGCCGATTGCGAGGGAGGCCGCCTTGGCGGCGCGGAGCATGGCGTTCTCCGGGGAGTCGTCTGCCAGGAAGGATGCCAGGAAATAGCCGGTGAACGTGTCACCTGCTGCCGTGGTATCCACTACGGCACAGCGGAACGGCTCCTGAAAAGCGCGGTGTGTACGATCTGCATACCAGGCACCGTTTTCACCTAGGGTCAAAACAATCCTGGCAGCCGGATAACTGGCAAGCAGCGCATCCAGAATTTTTTCCGGGCATTCCTCACCGCTGAGCATCTGCCCCTCAATTTCATTGAGGATAAACAGATCGACCCATTGAAGTGCGCATTTCATCAGGCGTGTATCCAGTGGGGAGGGGTTCAGAATGATGTACATTCCCTTTTCGTGGGCAAGGGAGATCATTTCCTCCATGCCGGATATCTCATTTTGCAGGAGCAGCACATCACCACGGCCGAATTCGGACAGCACCCGGGTGATATCCGATGCGTCAATCGCTCCGTTTGCGCCGGGGAAGAGGATGATGCTGTTTTGCCCTCTTTTTTCGACCTGAATAATTGCATGCCCGGTTGGAATTTCGGGGTCGATCCTGACAAGGCTGGTATCAACGCCCGCCTCCCGGAGGGCATCCAGCAGAAAGCCGCCATCGGCGCCGATTTTACCCGCATGCATGACCGAAGTGCCGGCTCTGGCCAGGGCAATGCTCTGATTCAGTCCCTTGCCGCCGCAGTTGACGGCAAGGGAATCGGAGGAGATGGTCTCGCCCGGCAGGACAAGGTGATCCACATGATAGGTTTTATCAATATTCAGAGAGCCAAAGTTAAGAATTCGCATGCGCTGCCCTCCTATGTCTGATCTGCTACGTTGATAATTATCGGGTGAGATTCGATTTTTACCACGGGCCTGGGGCCAACGTGACCGCCCTGCGAATCAGTCAGACCGCGAAAGTCGGCTGTTGCTTTCGGGAAAAGCGGCCGACACGGAATGTCTTTCATAGCGCACACCGCTTTCAGCGATAATTGATGGCGAGCTTACAGAAGAGATCTTCCAGAATATATCTGCCGTCGATTTCCTCGTAGATGCGAATTGGGCGATTGCTGGGGCAGGGATGGTAGTACATCTCCGAGTTGATAAACGGAGCGTTATCATAGCGATAGCGGTAACGCTGATCATCCATCAGCAAGCCGATGATGGTCTCGTCGCAGATGTCCAGGGATTCCGGGGGCGGGAAACCGGGGTTATCCTTCAGCAGGTCATAGAACTCAATGGTCTGGCGGAAGAGATAACTGCCGATTTCTCCACAGGGCATGACCTTGTATTGCAGCTCAGCCAGGCTCACCTTCGGATAGGTAACGGTTTTGATGGGAATCTGCCAGACCTCAACCTCAGATTCAAACAGGTAATTGGCTGCCGCAATATCATTGGTCAGGTTAAATTCGGGGCCGCCGGAGGGGTAATTGTTTCCGCCGTTCCACACGACTACGATTTTATGGGTGATCCGCGGTTCCAGAATCAGCGCGGAGACAATATTGGTCAGAGGCCCCAGCGCGCCGATGTACAACCGTTCTCCCACAGGTGTGTCAAGCGCCTCCCGGATGATCAGCTGCGCGCCGTCGCTGTCCAGCGGAAGAAGCTCGCCAAAGCAGCCCTCGCAGCGGCGATGCAGCTTGGTCGGAGCGCCCTTGACGGCATTGACCTTTCCTTCGAATCCGGAATATCTCAGCACCCGCTGCAGCTCGTCCCAGCTGGCCTCCATGGATTCCTCAATGCGGTCGTGGCCAAAATGAGAGGCGATAATGCCGCGCAGATCAAACATGGGCGTCAGCAGCGCATGGGTTATGGCGTACTGGTCGTCTACAAAATTTCTGGCATCTGTATCCAGAATCACTCGCTTTCTCTTTGTTGCAACGGGCTTGAACATATACTTTTCGTGCATAACGAATCTCCTTTCATCCTTTAACGGCGCCGGCAGAAACGCCTTCAATAAAGCCTTTCTGGGCAAGTACATAGGTAATAATCACAGGCAGGGTCACAATGGACAGCGCGGCAAACAGCATCGGGTAATTGGTGGTATGCTGTCCGACAAAGTTTGCAATTGCGAGGGGAAGCGTAAGCTTGGAGCTTCTGGTGAGCATAATGTTTGCCATAAAGTATTCATTCCAGATGCTCAAGCCATTAAAGATAATCTGCGTCATTATGCCCGGGCTGGCCAGCGGAAGAATGACGCGCAGGAAGCTCCCAAAGGGCGTACAGCCATCGATCATTGCTGCCTCCTCCAATTCCCGCGGGAGGGAGATGAAGAACGAGCGCATAATGAACACGCCCATTGCAATGGACTGCGCGACATAAATCAAAATCAGACCCAGGTGGGTATTGTTAAGCCCCAAACGAAGCGCCACTGTAAAGGTGGGGATGCCCAAAACGCCGCCTGGAATCATAATTCCCACCAGCAGGAAGGAGTATACCGCCCGGCGGCCCTTGAAGCGCAGCCGTCCAACGGCGTAAGCGGCACAGCTGTTGATGGGGATCAACAGCAGCAGGGAGCCGACGGTGACGACCATGCTGTTAAGGAATTTTTCTCCCATTGCGCCGGTTTTCCACGCGTTTACAAAGTTTTTCCACTGCGGGTCGGAGGGAAGCCCCCAGACGTTTGTGTAAAATTCGTTTGCCCCCTTCAGGGAACCGCAAAACATCCAGATAACTGGGTAAACGGTAAGAAGGAAAAAGAAAAGCAGGATCAGAAACCACGCCACCTGCGGCGCTTTCACTTTTTTACGATGTTTCATTGCTTTCCTCCCATTACTCATACACATCCTCCCTGGACATAATGCGCAGCTGCATAAATCCAAAAGTAAAGACGAAAAGGAACAGGATCATGCTCATTGCATTTGCCTTTCCCATGCTGTTGTATTTGAAGGCGGTGGTTACAATGTAGGTCAGGGAAACCTCGGTGGCATGCATGGGGCCGCCGCCAGTGAGAATGCTTACAATATCATAGTTGGATGCGAATGCGCCGGTCAGGCTCATCAGAATATTGACGACGATGGTACTATTAAGCTGCGGGACGGTGACCTTGGTAAATTTCTGCCAGCCGTTTGCGCCATCCAGCGCCGCAGCCTCATAGAGATCCTGGGAAATGGCCTGCAGGCCCGCAAGATACAGCACCATATGGTAGCCGATCCACTTCCATACATCCACCGCCACCACGCTGTACAGAGCCGCCCGGCTATCGCTGAGCCAACCGACGATCAGGCTTTCCAGACCGATCGCCCGGAGAAAAGCGTTCAAAAGTCCGAAGGTGGGGTTGTAAATCCACGTCCACAGCACGCCGATGACCACATAGGACAAGGTTACGGGCATATAGATGCCCGTCCGGAACATTGTGCGCAGCGGGAACTTTTGGGCAAGCACATAGGCCAATGCCAGTGCGATAACATTCTTGAAAACGGTGACCAGGATGGCGTACACAAACGTGTTTTTCATAGCCAGCCAGAAGATGTCATCCTTTATCACATTGAAATAGTTTTTCAGGCCGACCCATTTCATATCGGAAAAGCCGTCCCACTTGAAAAAGCTGACGCGGCACCCCTCCAAGAAAGGGAAAATCACAAATATGCTGAAAAGGATCACTGCCGGCAGACACATCAGGTAGGGAAACGCATCCCGGATGAAAAATTTTTTGATTTGCTTGGACGGTTTGTTCATAAATTCTCCTTCCGCCTCTGAGGCATCCGAAGGCGGCCGGGCCACCCTCGGATGCCCTGGTAAATTACTTGGCGAAGAAAGCGGTTACATCGGGGATATGGCTTGGCGTTACGGCCTTCCACTGCTCCTCACTCCAGCTGTTCCACCAGTCATAAACATAATCATCTTCGGAAACCATGGTGTCAAGGGTTTTCTGGACATAGGCCGCCGCCTCCTGAGCGGTCATCTTTCCGCTGATAACAGAGGGGATTACGTTGCATATGGCGTCGTTGACCTTTGTCGGCCAGACCCAGTCCAGATACTCTACAGAATGGGGGACAGAAACCTCGTTCAGGAAAGTGGTAACCTCGTCCACCTCACCGACAGCACCCTTCACAATTTCAAATAGCGGGCTGCCGCCGGACGCAGCGCAGAGGATCTTCTTCGCATTTTCTGGCCGTGTCAGGTACTCAATAAAGCACATAATATTATCCAGATTGTCCTGATCGACCCAGGAGGGAATGGAAATGGCGCCGTCGCCAGTGGCAAAGGCATGGCACATCTGAGCACCGTCCACAACGATGGGAAATTCAAACGCGCCGAACTCAAAGTCCAGATCCATAGATTTCAGCATACTGTAATCCCAGGTGCCGCAGAAGAACATGGCACAGTTCCCCTGAGCAAAGTTTGCCAGCATGCCGGTTTCATCGGTGTCAAAGGATTCGCTGGTGAGAATCCCGTTGTCGTATATTGCCTTCAATGCCTCGAAGCCGGTATAGACCTCTTCGTTTTCAAAGCTCTGCTCGCCTCGGAGCCAGGCCTGCACCCGTTCGACGGACTGGCCTCCGGTGGCCTGTCCATAGGTATCGAAGAACGGCATCGCCCACGCCCAGGTATCCTTGCCCTGAAGCATAAAGGGAATAACGCCATTGTCCGACAGAACCTTTGCGCAGTTGATCCACTCGTCCAGATTCGTGGGAACAGAGAGGTCATACTTCTCAAACATGGTCTTGTTATAGAAGCAGGTCGTACCGCTGGCATCGGAATAAGGGAAGCACCAGAGGTGACCGTCAATGGAGCAGGAGTCCAGCACGCCCTCGGGGAATCGATCCGTCAGGCCCGCCATAAGCTCGGTCAAGTCCATAACGCTTCCCGCAGGCCCCAGCGAGGCAGTGATGGTGCCCATGCCGACAACAACGAGATCGATTTGCTCTTCGCCAAGCTTGGATGCCTGGAGCTTCTGTGGGATATCATCCCAGGTGCCCTGGCGGTTCTGCACAACCTCGATGCCGGTCTCGGCAGTGAAGGCCGCGCATACCTCATCCCAGGCGGCCTGCTCGGCATCCAGCGAGTAGGCGCTGCCCACAATTACAATTTTCCGGGGCTTGTCTGCAGCGGCTTGACCGCTTTCTTTTTTTGCGCCGCAGCCTGCCATCAGACTGCAAAGCATAACAACCACGAGTAGAATTGACAGGGGCCTTCTGATTTTCATTGTGTTTTCCTCCATCTTTTTTATTTTATAATGTATTTTTACCAATACAATATAAACGACATAAGCAGGACGCCAGTGACAAAAAGGACAATGCCCAAGGAAAGCAGCATTGCCGCCTTTTTTCCGCATCCCCGGTACTCGCCGGAGAGCACGCCCCAGAAGTAGCTCCAGAGATTGCTTGTTGAGCAAAGCGGCCACGCAACGCTCATGCTCAGCGATGGAGAAGCGATCATGTAAATGACATCTCCACCAAAGTGGCAGACGGCAGCAACGAAGGCGTACAGCAGCATTTTGCGGTCCGGACGGAGCAGATCCAGCCAGCGGCGCTCCCTGATGAGCCGGATGCTGGACACCAGAAAGGTTCCAAGCAGCGCGCCCGTACCGAGGAAGGAGCAGAAAAGGAGCGGTGCCATTCCCCTTGGGTTTGTGACAGTCCGGCAGCAGAGGTTTGTTGCCAGTGTGAAGCTAAGACCCATCAGAACGTTCAGGGCAAAGAGCGCATAGTCCCGCCCGGTGGGGGACGGCGTCTCCTTACTCCCGCCGGCGTGCTGGCGCATGTAATAGCCGGAAAACTGGCAGGCGAACGTTGCACACAGAAGAACCGCCGCAACCGCCATCACCGACCACAGGGAAACGTGCTCAGGAAGTCCGCCCAACAGCGCGGAAAGCAGGGTTCCAACCAAAACACCAAAGGTCGAGCTGATGGAGATCGAAAAGATGATGCCCAACTTTCCCATCATGCGAAGCGTCAGCTGAATGTTCATCCCAAAAAACGCGCCAAAGAGCAGGATCAACGGAATCTGGCCCCCGGTTTTTTGCAGCTCTGCGGATATCCCCTCCGGCAGAAAAATGTGTCGCCCCGTCAGCAGGACAGACCAGGATATCACATTGGCAAATATGTAAAGCCAGAAGGTGAACTCCCAGATTCTGCGCCGGGGGATCACCTTTATGAAGGTGTACCAGGAGCCCCAGAGGAAGCCTGTTAAAATCACTGCGCCAAGAGCGGTGCTGTAATTCAGGTCAAGCATTGTACCCCCCTCTTTGATAAATCGTTTTACCACCTGCCCACATTGTAGTATGACGAAGGGGATTTGTCAATATACCCTAATGCGTTTTGTAATAAGTTCCATTTTTTGTCTAATAAAACTATGCATTGTGACAATTCTACAAATTTTCTATTCCCTACATCCTTTTTTATGATATAATAAGAATGTATAAAGCATATGCTGGAGGTTAGGAATTAATGGCTGTTACACTGAAGGATATCGCGGAAAAGGTACATATGTCCCCCACATCGGTCTCATTTGTCCTAAATAACCGCCCAAACAGAATATCTCAGGAGAAACGAGAGCTGATTTACAGGGTGGCAAAGGAGATGAATTATGTTCCAAATCAAACGGCTGTTGGGTTGGTAAAACGTCAAAGCCGAATGATTGGCGTTATAATTCCGGATATTCGTAATGTTTTTTTCTCCGATATCGTAAGTGGAATCGACACGATTGCCCATGAGCACGGCTGGAATATTATGATTATGACAACGAACGATGAATGCGCAAATGATCTAACCAGCATCCGCACGCTCGCCGCCCGGGGCACTGATGCAATTATTTTGGTGGTGGCCTCCGACCATTCGCCGGAGCAGGCGGAAAGTTATAAAAGGCTTATGCGGAACTTCAACCGCCCGGTTATTCTGGTGGATCGCAGGTTTGAGGAACTGGAGGTCAGCACCATTGTGGTAAACCACAAAAAGGGCGCATCCATGGCCATTGAATATCTGGCGCAAATGGGGCACAGAAACATAGCGATCCTCAGCGGGCCGCGTTACAGCACGTCCCATCGGTATTATGGGGCGCAGCAGGCCTGCGAAAGGTTGGGGCTGAAAATCACAAGCGCCGATGTTTTTGAGGGAGATTACACCATGAAATCCGCATATATGCTTGCGGATAACATTGTAGCCGGCGGATATTCTGCGGTATTCTGCTTCAATGACATGATGGCATATGGCCTGTACAAGCGATGCATGGAAATCGGAACACAGATTCCAAAGGATATTTCCATTGTGGGGTTTGACGATATTTTCTTCTCCGACTACATCAACCTGACTGCGATCCGTCAGCCGGCATACAATATGGGTATCGAAGCGGCGAGAAGAGCCTTTTACGAACTCGACAACCCGGATGCCAAGCCGAGATTTCTATTCTTTGAGCCTTCAATCCACATCCGTGGCAGCGTTTCCGCACGCAGCCAGGAGTAACGGTACCGCCAGGCGTCCCCCGGCCCTGCCATATAGCGAATTTCCAACAAGAACCGCTCCGGCAAGAAAGCGAGAGAAACCGCCATTTTCGGCGGTTTCTCTCGCTTTTCCTACGGAATTTCTCAATGAATGTCTGTGGCAGAACAGCGCAATTTTTACCTTACCCTAGGCGAAATCCTTCCTCGTCCAGGTCAAGGGTGGAGGAGAAATAGGTCTTCATGGCGTCGCGCAGGCTCAGGCCGTCGGCGACGGCGGCGGTCTCGCAGCAGCTGTGCATGGCCAGCTGGGGCAGGCCGATGTCCACCGTGGGCACGGAGACGTGGGCGATGGAGATGCAGCCCAGGGTGCTGCCGCCGGGGATATCCGGGCGGTTATAATAGGTCTGCACGGGCGCCCCCGCCTTGGCGCACACCTGGCGGAACAGGGCGGCGGACAGGGCGTCGGTGCAGTAGCGCTGGTTGGCGTTGAACTTCACCACGATCCCCTGCCCCATCACCGGGGCGTTGCCCCGGTCGGCCAGCTCCGGGTGGTTGGGGTGGATGGCGTGGGCGTTGTCCGCCGACACCAGGAAGGACCGGCTCAGCAGCTGCCGCACGTCAACGCCCAGTCCTTCGGCGATCCGCTCCAGCACGTCGGAAATCAGGGTGGAGTCCGCGCCGCCTGCGGTGCAGGAGCCGATCTCCTCGCTGTTCAGGGCGCAGAACACGGGGATGTCCGCCCCGCCGTCGGATTCCAGGAAGCCCCGGAAGCAGCCCCACACGCATTGCAGGTCGTCCAGCGCCTGGCTGGAGATGTATTCTTCGTCAATGCCCCATACCCTTGCCTTCTCCCGGACGTACAGGGTCAGGTCGTGGCCGAGGAGCTTGCCCCCGGCGGTCTCCTCCAGCAGGGCGCGGAGCTTTCCGGCGGCGTCCTTGCCCCCCAGCAGGGGGTTCAGGTCCGTCACCGGGTTCCATTTGTAGCCGTCGTTGGCCTGGCGGTTCATGTGGATGGCCACGCTGGGGATCAGCATCAGATCCCGGTCGATGTCCACCAGGGCCACCCTGGCCCCCTCCGCCGTCTGCACCAGCGCCCGCCCGGCCACGCTCAGGGGCCGGTCCAGCCAGGGGGCCATCAGCAGCCCGCCGTAGCGCTCCACCTGCTCGGTGACATACGCGCCCACCGCCTCGCCGTTCTCCTTCAGCTTCAGGCTGGGCCGGTCGGTGTGGGCGGCGGAGAGCAGCATGCCGCAACTCTCAAGCCCCATCATCTTGCGCGGGGGCAGGTTGACGATGGCGATAGCGGTCTTGCCGACGAGCTCCTCGGGCTCGTAATACTCGTGGATGCCGGAGAGGATGATGCGATCCTCGCCTGTGCCGTCGTCGAGCACAAACTGCAGCAGCTTCTTGGACTTCTTCACCGCCTCGCACGCCTTGATCTTGACGGCGCGGAAGTCAGACTTGGAG
>OMEK01000333.1_pt1 | contig 16830 bp, 18 predicted proteins | sample 1645351 | NCBI WGS metagenome assembly OMEK01 (sample SAMEA103958146, study PRJEB25191) | human gut metagenome
CGACATTGTTTCCGTGGAAAATGTGAAAGGGCGAGGAATGTACACCGAGGTTTTAGCGAAAAGGAGTGAACCCACCATTGGCAAAAGCTGAAATGAAAATGCCGGAAGATTTCCTTCTGAAGATTTCCAAGCTCGGCAGCAACTTTGACAGCGTGGCGGATACCGTCCTGCAGGCCGGTGGCGAGGTGGTGCTGAAAAAGGTCAAGAGCAATCTCTCCTCCGTTATCGGCAGAGGGACAAAGTTCAAATCCCGCACCACGGGCGAACTGGAAGGTGCGCTCGGCCTTTCTCCCTCTAAGCTGAACCGGGACGGTAACCACGACATCAAGGTCGGCTTTGCCGAGCCTCGCTCGGACGGCGGCAGCAACGCCAAACTTGCCAATATTCTCGAATACGGCAAGCACGGTCAGCCTGCAAAGCCGTTTCTGAAGCCCGCAAAAACGGCATCCCGACAGGAATGCATCGATGCCATGACCAAGGCACTGGATGAGGAGGTGGAAAAGCTGTGAGCCTGCTATCCGATTTGCAAACCATCGCAAAAAGTTGTGGGGTTCCCGTTGAAACGGGTGTGTTCTCCGGCAAAGCACCGGACACCTATCTGGTCATCACACCGCTGTCGGACAGCTTCGAGCTTCACGCCGACAATGCTCCCGGCTGCGAAACGCAGGAGGCACGGCTGTCCCTCTTCACAAAGGGCAGTTACACCAAACTGAAAAATGCACTCGTCCGTGCCTTGCTGGGTGCGGACTTTTATATTACCGACCGCCGGTACATCGGCTTTGAGACCGAGACCGGCTACCATCACTACGCCATTGATGTGGCGCAAATCTACGATTTGGAGGAATGAATCATGGCGACTATCGGTCTTGACAGACTGTATTACGCAAAAATCACCGAGAACGACGCCGGTGAGGAAACCTACGGTACGCCGTCCCAGCTTGCCAAAGCCATCTCCGCTGACCTTTCGGTGGAACTGGCGGAGGCTACACTGTATGCGGATGACGGAGCGGCGGAGATTGTAAAGGAATTCAAATCCGGCACGCTCTCCCTCGGCATTGACGATATCGGCTCTACGGCGGCATCCGACCTCACCGGTGCGACCATCGACAAAAACAAGGTGCTCATTTCCGCATCCGAGGACGGCGGTGATCCCGTGGCGGTGGGCTTTCGTGCCAAGAAGTCCAACGGCAAGTACAAGTATTACTGGCTCTACCGAGTGAAATTCGGTATTCCGGCGACGAACCTTGCCACCAAGGGCGACAGCATTACCTTCTCCACGCCGACCATTGAAGGCACCATTCTGCGCCGCAACAAAGCAGACGCAGGCGGCAAGCACCCGTGGAAGGCAGAAGCATTGGAGGGCGATGTGACCGCTGCGACTATCACGAACTGGTATAAGGAAGTCTATGAGCCGACCTATACCACGACACCCGAAAAACAAGGTTAACGGAGGTAACGCACAATGGATAACGAAAGAACCGCAGTTATCAACATCGGTGACGAGGAGTACACGCTGCTCCTCACAACCAAAGCCACCAAGGAGATCGCCGGTCGCTATGGCGGGCTGGAAAACCTCGGCGAGAAGCTGATGAAGTCCGAGAACTTTGAAATGGCCATCGGAGAGATCGTGTGGCTCATCACGCTTCTGGCAAATCAGAGCATCCTCATTCACAACCTCAAGGATAAAGAGCATCCCAAGGAGCTGCTCACGGAGGATGTGGTGGAGCTTCTGACCACGCCCCTCGACCTCGCCGGATACAAAACCGCCATTACGGAGGCGCTCTACAAGGGCACCAAGCGGAATGTGGAAAGCGAGAAAGACGCAAAAAACGCGCAAGTCGGGTAACGGTCTCCGATGCGGAGCTGTTTACCCGGCTTCTTTATTACGGCCTTGCCCACCTGCATCTCAGCCAGGATGAGGTGTGGCTGATGCCGTTTGGTCTGCTGCTGGATCTGTGGGAGTGCCACAAACAGTATAACGGGCAGGCTATTCCTGCTCACGAACGCTACATCGACGATATTATCCCGGACGGCATTTAAGGAGGTGACGGTATATGGCAGACAGTTTCGGGCTGAAGATCGGTCTTGAGGGCGAAAAGGAGTTCAAAAAAGCACTTGCAGACATCAACCAGTCCTTCAAGGTGCTCGGCTCCGAAATGAAGCTCGCCACCTCTCAGTTCGATAAAAACGATAAATCCGTGGAGGCACTCGCCGCACGGAATAAGGTGCTGCGAAAAGAGATTGACGAGCAGACCACAAAAATCGACACCCTTCGCAAGGCTCTTCAGAATGCCGCCACCTCCTTCGGTGAGAACGACCGCCGCACCCAGAACTGGCAGATCCAACTCAACAATGCCGAAGCCGCCCTCAACGACATGAACCGGGAGCTGGACGAAAACGAAAAAGCTATCAAAGAGGGCGGCAAGGCTGCGGAGGAATCCGGCAGTAAGTTTGAAGGCTTCGGCAAAGTTCTCAAAACCGTAGGTGTGGCGCTCGGTGCAGTTGCCGTTGCCGCAGGTGCCGCCGCCGTGAAGCTCGGAAAAGAGGTCATCGCCGCCTATGCGGACTATGAGCAGCTGGTCGGCGGTGTTGACACCCTGTTCAAGGACTCCTCGCAGGAGATCCAGCGGTATGCCGCCAATGCATACAAAACGGCAGGACTTTCTGCCAATGAGTACATGGAGACGGTCACGGGCTTTTCCGCAAGCCTCATCCAGTCCCTCGGCGGCGATACCGAGAAAGCCGCCAAGTATGCGGATATGGCAATCACGGATATGTCCGATAACGCCAACAAGATGGGCACGGATATGTCCTCCATTCAGAATGCCTACCAGGGCTTTGCCAAGCAGAACTATACGATGCTCGATAACCTCAAGCTGGGCTACGGCGGCACAAAGCAGGAAATGGAGCGGCTGCTCGCCGATGCGGAGAAGATATCCGGCGTCAAGTACGACATCTCCTCTTATGCGGATGTGGTGGAAGCCATCCATGTCATGCAGGAGAGCATGGACATTGCAGGAACGACCGCCAAGGAAGCGGAAGCCACCATTTCCGGCTCTGTCAATGCGCTGAAATCCGCCGTGTCGAACCTCATCGTGGGCTTCGGCGATGCGGACGCTGACATGGAGCTGCTTTGCAACAACATGGTGGATGCCTTCAAGACCGTAGTGGCGAACATCACCCCGGTTATTGAGAACATCGTGGCGGCTCTGCCCACGGCGCTGGACGCTCTGCTGACGGCTGTGGGTGAACTGCTGCCCACACTGCTGGAAGCGGTCACCGAACTGTTCTCGCAGGTGCTGGAAACGCTGCTTTCTTTGCTTCCGCAGCTTATCCCGGCGGCGGTGTCTGCTCTCATGACCATCGTGAACACGCTGATCGAGAATCTGCCCCTGCTTATCGAGGCGGCGGTTCAGCTGGTGTCTACACTTGTGACAGGCATTGCGGATGCACTGCCCACGCTCATCCCGGCAGCGGTGCAGGCAATCGTCACCATCGTGCAAGGACTGGTGAACAGCCTGCCGATGCTCCTTGATGCAGCCTTACAGCTTATTACCGGGCTGGCGCAAGGCCTTTTGGATGCACTGCCCGTGCTGATTGCAGCTCTGCCGGAGATCATCAACGGTATCATTACCTTCTTACTGGACTCCATCCCGCAGATTATCGAAACAGGCATTCAGCTTCTGACCTCGCTTGTTGCCGCATTGCCGGATATCATTATGGCAATCGTGGAAGCCATTCCGAAAATCATTGACGGTATTATCAACGCGGTGCTAAATGCGATACCGCTCATTATTCAGGCAGGCATCGACCTGCTGATTTCTCTCATTCAAGCCCTGCCGCAGATCATCACGACCATCGTGCAGGCGATTCCGCAAATCATCTCCGGCATCGTCAATGCACTGGTCGGGAACATCGACAAAATCATCATGGCAGGCGTTCAGTTGTTCGTTGCGCTGATTGAAAACCTGCCCACCATCATCGTGGAGATTGTCAAGGCTGTGCCGCAGATCATTGCAAGCATCGTGAAAGCCTTCGGCTCTCTGATGTATAAAATTGTGGAGATCGGCGGCAACATCGTCAAGGGACTGTGGAGCGGTATTACCCAGCTTGCCTCATGGCTGTGGGACAAGGTGTCCGGGTGGATCTCTTCCATCTGGGACGGCATCTGCGATTTCTTCGGTATCCACTCGCCCTCGAAGGAGATGGCATGGGTCGGTGAAATGCTGGTCAAGGGTCTTGCAGGCTCCATTGACGACAACGGCGATGAAGCGGTCAAAGCCGCCGAAGGTATGGCCGAGGACATCAACGGCGTCATGGGTGACCTTGCCCACGATATGCAGACGGCTCTGCCCACCGATTTTGACGTGAACGGTTCGATCCGTTCTGCGGTGGACGGCGTGGTCGGTAAGGCGGCATCCGCTTTCACCATTGCACTGAACATCACGAATTTCAACAATTACAGCAGTGAGGACATCCGCCAGCTCACCAACGAAGTCATGGAAACGGCGAACCAGTTCGCCCAGCGGAAAGGAGTGGTATTCGCATGACCTATTTTACCTACAACGGCCGCAGTTCCGCTGATTTCGGCCTGCATATCGAGAAGAAGGACGTGTTCTCCGCACCGGAGTACGATGCGGAGTTCATCTCCATTCCCGGTCGGAGCGGCGATATCATCAATCCGAACCGCCGATTTTCCAACATCAAGGTGACCTACACGGTGTTCCTCGCTCGGAAGAATATAGCCGCACTTGCCGCTGTCCTGCGGGACATTAAGGGCTGGCTTTATTCCGAGCCGGACAGATACCACGAAATCACCGACTCTTACGATGCGGAGTATTTCCGCTACGGTATCATCTCCGGCAATCTGGACATTGAGGAGCAGCTAAACAAGGTCGGCAGTTTCACCGTAACCTTCAACTGCAAGCCGTATAAATACAGCTTTGCGGGACAGCAGACGGTGTCGGCTGACGCTTCTGAACTGACGATTACAAATCCCACTGCTTTTGAGAGTCGACCGTATATTAAGCTCTATGGCAGCGGTACGGTGGTAATAATGATACAGCCCCAAGGTCGAGGCATGATGATTTCCGATCTGGATGAGTACATCGAAATCGACAGTGAATTGATGAACTGCTTCAAAGGCACTGCCCTCAAAAACGACACAGTCAAAGGAGCGGAATTTCCAGCCCTCAAGCCGGGTGTTTGCACCATTAACTGCAATGGCGATGTGTCAAGGATTGAGGTCATTCCAAGGTGGTGCTGTCTATGATTCCTGTACTCTACGCTGCAAACGCCACGGACTTCAGTTCATTCGGCCACGGTGCGCTGACGGATACCATTTCCTGCGAAATCACCGAGGAGCGCAACGGTGTGTTTGAGTGTCTGCTCAAATACCCTGTCAGCGGTCAGCACTACGGGCTAATCACCAAGGAGTGCATCATCAAGGCAAAGCCCAATGACACCGCCGCCGACCAGGCGTTCCGCATTTATCGCATCACGAAGCCCTTAAACGGCATCGTCACCATCTACGGTCAGCACATCTCGTATGACCTCGCCAATATTCCGGTGATGCCGTTTTCGACGGAGAGCTGTTCTCCGCAGCTTATCCTCTCGCAGCTTCTTGCCGGAGATACACGCTTCACGGGCTGGACGGACTACTCGGATGCAAAGGCGTTTTCCGTCACGCAGCCGAAAAGCGTCCGTGCCTGCCTCGGAGGTACGGAAGGCTCAATGCTCTCCAAATGGCACGGCGAGTTTGAATGGGACAACTTCACGGTGAAGTTCCATTCGCACCGTGGGCAGAAGACCGGCGTAATCATTGAATACGGCAAGAACCTCACCGCCCTGGAGCAGGACGAGGACAACAGCGGTGTATATACCGCACTGCTCCCGTATGCCGTGTACACCCCGGAAGGCTCGGACACCGAAACGGTGGTCACGCTGCCGGAGGTAACGCTCCCCATTGTGACCTCGGAGATCGTCCGGGCAAAAACGCTCATCATGGATTTCTCCGACCAATTTGACGGAGTTGTGACCGAGGATGCCCTCCGAGCGAAAGCCAACAGCTACATCAAAGCCAATCCGCTGGGAGCGACCATCCCCACGGTGAAGGTGTCCTTTGAGCCGCTCTGGAAACAACCGGAGTATTCGGCACTCCTGGAGCGGGTCAACCTCTGCGATACCGTCACCATCCGGCACTCGCTTCTGGGTGTCAGCGTGTCGGCTATGGTCATCGAAACCGTATACGACACTCTTGCCGAACGGTATGTGAGCATTTCCCTCGGTCAGAGCAAGTCCAGTATGATCACCACCATTTCCGAGGTGCAGTCCACGGTGGGACGCTTTCCAAAGCTGCTTCAAACCGCCATCGGTAAAGCCACCGGGCTTATCACCGGCCAGAGCGGCGGCTATGTGGTCATCCATACCACCGAGGAAAACGGACAGCCCTATGAGCTGCTCATTCTGGATGCACCATCCATTGACGATGCTGTGAATGTCTGGCGGTGGAATGTGGGCGGCCTGGGCTTTTCCCATAACGGCTACAACGGCCCCTACGAAACTGCCATCACGGCAGATGGTCAGATCGTCGCAGACTTCATCACCTCTGGCTCCTTGGTGGCGAACATCATCAAGGCCGGTGTCATCCAGTCTCAGGACGGCTCGTCCTGGTGGGATTTGGAGAGCGGCGAGGTCGTGCTTCGTGCCTACGCCACCAGCAAGGAGGTCACCGAGGTCAGCGACCGCATTACCACCATTGAGGAGCAGAAAATGCTCCGGCTGGTTATCATCTCGTCCAACGGGAACATCTTCAAGAACGGCAATGTAAAAACGCTGCTTTCCGCCAAGGTGTACTCCTGGGACGAGGACATCACCGACACGCTGGATGCCAACCAGTTTGTCTGGACAAGGGTGTCTGAGGATACGGAAGCGGACAAGGTCTGGAACGAGCAGCATTTCGGCGGCGCAAAGTCCGTGGTCATCACCGGTGCGGATGTCAAAGTCCGCGCCACTTTTTATTGTGACCTCATCGACACCACGATCAGGCAAAGCCTGTTATAACGGAGGAATTCACTATGGCAACCGCAGAACCCACAACAGAAGCCGGCACAGTGTCCGGTTCAGATACAACAACTTCAAAGGAGGCTTCTCACATGAGCAAAGCACAAGGCCAGTTTACCATCATCGACTACAATGACGCACTGACGCTGACGGGGTACATCGGCTCAAACCTCGCCAAGACTCAGATGTATAACCCCGACAACGGCAGTTATACCCCGGACTGGAAAACGAAGAACCTCGTTCTGACGCCCAGCCTGTATGTCATCGGCACCACCGCCGACCAGATCGCCACCGCCAATGTCACCTCGGTCAAGTGGTATGTGGGCGACAGCAACACCGCCATTACCGCAGGTACGAACTACGCCCTCAGTGGTGCCAAGAGCCACATCCTCACGGTCAAGGCCAATGTCATGGCGGAGCTGCCCGGCATCGACTACCGCTGTGTCATCACCTACAAGGACGAAAGCACCGGCCTGTCGCTGACCCATCCGCTGACCATTTCCTTCTCCCGTGTGGTCAACGGCTCCGGCATCGTTGACCTGCTGGTCACCACGCCCAACGGAAATGTGTTCAAGAACGAGAAGGTCGCCAGTCTGACCGCCAAGGCCGAGCTGTGGCGCGGCTCTACGGTAGACACCACCAAGGTCAGCTACAAGTGGGCGGTCATGGACGCTTCCGTCACCGCTACTTCTTCCACCGGCTATGATGCAGACTTCGGCATCGGCTGGCGCAAGCTCTCGGATACCGCCGACAAATACTCCGGCACGGCCACCAATACCCTCACGGTCTACGCCGCAGCGGTGGACAGCTACGCCGTGTTCAAGTGCTGTGCCCAGGACACGGATTCCGCATCGGCTTCTTATAACACGAAGTTTTTCGATGTGGCGACCTTCATCGACAACTCCGACCCGTTGCAGATCATCGTCACCTCCACGGGCGGCGATGTGTTCAAGAACGGCCAGGGTACGACCGTGCTGACCGCCGTCTGCTACCAGGCGGGCTCCGAGGTGGATGCGGCCGGGAACGGCAGTTACACCTGGACGAAGTACAACAAAGACGGTGTTGTCGATACCTCTTGGGGTACCAACGGCAGCAAGACCGGTAAGACCCTGTCGGTGTCCAGCGCCGATGTGGATACCAAGGCAACCTTTATGGTCGTTGTGGCGCTTTGAGGAGGTGGTGAGATGATCGCATCAGCACAGTTCACGATTATCAGTCTCTGCGATGTGGTCACCTCGGACACGCCGCCGGAAAACCCCTATGAGGGGCAGCTCTGGGTGGATACCTCTGTGACCCCGCCGGAAACGAAGATATGGGACGGAAATAAATGGGTGGTGCAGAACGACATTGAAACGATCCGCACCACCATTTCCATTCTGACCGAGAAGGACGCACAGTTTCAGCAGACCATCGACGGGCTGAACAGCTATGTGGCGACCCTTACCGAAACGGTGGAAACAGTGTCCAACGACCAGGGCGTCCTGGAGGAACGGGTACTGAACTCAGAAAGCCGTGTTTCGGAGCTGGAACACACCGTTGACGGGCTGTCCCTGACCATGCAGGAGCAGTACATCGGCGGCATCAACTATGTGCAGAATTCCTCCGGGCTGAACGGCATCACGGACGATTGGAGCTACTCCGGTACGGTGAAAACGGATGCCTCCACGGACACCCAGAACAACACCATTTCCGACTCCTGCTTTGTGCTGGGCGCATACTCCTCGCTGTCGCAGTACATCCGAGGGGTAGTACCCGGCACTTATACGATCTCTGTCCGGGCAAAGAAAACCTCGACCATGTCCGGGTATTTCTATGTGACCTACAACGGGAACAAAACGAAGTACCTGTTCAATAAGTCCACGGCGTTTGACTGGACGGACTATTCCGTGACACTCACGGATGTGACTGACCCTACGCTGCGTATTTACTGCTACTGTCGGGATGCGTCCATTTACCTCGCCGACATCATGATCTCCGAAGGAGCGATTCCCCGAAAGTGGACGCCTGCACCCAACGAGATTTACACCAGCGAGGTCAAAATCGACAAGCGTGGCATCGAGGTATCCAACAGCGCATCATCTCAGCGGACGGTCATCACAAACACGGAGTTCGCCGGTTACTACAACGATGAAGTGATTTTCACCCTGAACAAGGACGAAACGCAGACCAAGAAAACCACGGTGGACGGCGAGCTGACCGTGGGTAAAACGAAGTTTGTCCCGATGCCAACGGCGTCCGATGGGCTGAATATCGTCATTCTGGATTAAGGAGGGAAAGCTATGGCAACTTGGAAAAGCGCAGCATACGATGGGCGCTATCTTCAACTGGACATTTCAGAAAGCGTGAATGTGGTCAACAACAGTTCGACGCTTTCCTGGACGCTGATCTCTACCGGTGGCGCTTCCACTTACTACACCATTGACACGACCACTGTAACGATCAATGGTACGACCGTATACTCAAAGGACCGTACCTATTGGGATGACCGTGTTTTCCCGGCAAAGAAAGGTTCTGTCAGCGGCACGATTACTGTAGCTCATGACAGTAACGGCAGCAAAACCATAACGGTCGGCTTTTCTACCCGTGTGTATATCTTCGGCCCACAGGAATACGGCGGCAGCATGACGCTGACCACCATCGACCGCTCTGCGCCCACAGTTACATTCAGCACCTCGAATGTCACGGCAAACGGGTTCAAAATCTCCGCTACATCCTCTGCCACGGCGGACATCTGGCAGTACAGCACAAACGGCGGTTCGAGCTGGACGCAGTTCTCAACGACGGCATCCACCAGTGCCAGCGTAACACTGTCCTCGCTCTCACCGAACACCAGCTATACGGTGAAAGTCAGAGCAAGGCGGCAGTACAACCACGTCTACGGCACTTCCGGCAGTTCCACGGTCAAGACGCTTGGCGGTGCTGTGGTGAATAGTGTCAACACGGTGACGGCGGACAATGCCACGGTTTCCATTACCATCAATGTGACCGTGTACGAAGCCTCCTACACCAATACGCTGGTGCTCAAAAACGGCAGCGCGACCATCCTGACTATTTCCGGGCTTTCCTGGTCGAAGGGCACTGCGAACCGCACAGTCACGCTGACATCGGCGCAGAGGACAACACTGCTGAACGCTATGGCGTCCATCAAGTCCTTTATAGGTACCTTTGCGGTTTCGTCTTACAGCGGGTCTACGCAGATCGGCAGCACCTCAAGCAAGACCGCCACGGTACTGACCACGGCAACCAATTCTGCTCCAACCATAAGCGGATTCACTTATGCCGACAGCTACACGACTACAAAGAACCTCACGAGCACCGATCAGCTGTTCGTACAGGACTACTCAACCCTCAAGGTCACCCCCGGAACGGCGACTGCAAAGAACGGAGCGTCCATTTCCAACTATACCGCTTCCTGCAACGGTTTATCCGCATCCAATTCAACTGGGTCTGCTATCACAGTCGGAAAGATCGCCAAGTCCGGCAGTGTGACGGTCACGCTCTCGGTCACGGACTCCCGCGGCTACACCGCCGAAACTTCACAGACGGTGACGGTCATTCCGTACACCAAGCCGAAAATATCCTCGATAACGCTCCGGCGAACCAACGATATCGAAGCGGAAATGCAGCTCAAATTCAGTGGCTCTATTTCTGCTGTGACCGTAGACGGGACGCAGAAAAACAGCGTGGTTTATGTGCGGTATCGGTACAAGAAAACCAGTGAGAGCAGTTACGGCAGCTACACCAGCATCTATTCCGGCACGACAAAAAGCGGAACCTCTTTCAGCTACTCCAATTTGGAACTGTGCAATCTGGATGCCAACAGTTCCTACGACTTCCATTTGCAGATCCAAGACAAGCTCTATTCTTTGAGCAGTCTGGATCTGTATTTTACTGTCCCGCAGGGTACGCCGCTCATTGCGCTTCGTAAAAAGAAAGTCGGCATCAACACGCCGGACCCGCAGGCCACGCTGGATGTGGACGGTAATATTCACATGAATGGCGTCAATATCCACGGCAAAATGGGCAGAGTGGACGGCTCGACCACCGACCTCAACAATGTAAAGACTCCCGGTTACTATTTTGCGTATTCCGCTTCCACGGAAAAGCACTTTCCGACCACCACAATCGGTATGCTGGAGGTCTTTCTGCCGGAGAGCTACTTCATTCAACAGCGATACACCGTCTATAACGGCTCAAGGATGTATATTCGGGGAAACTATGGCGGCACATGGTCTTCGTGGCACACGGTGTCGCTGACCACAGTAACATAAAGAATATTTTTCGGAATCAAGGCGCTCTGCGGAGTGCCTTTTTTCATACACAAATTCAACTTTCAAAGGAGGACAAACAACATGAAAGAATTCTGGACGACCATTCAGGTGGTGTTCGCCGGAATCGGCGGCTGGCTGGGATGGTTCTTGGGAGGATGTGACGGCTTGCTTTATGCGCTTCTGGCTTTCGTAGTCATCGACTACATCACCGGCATCATGTGCGCCGTGGTGGATAAAAAGCTGTCCAGCGAAGTCGGATTCAAGGGCATTTTCAAAAAGGTGCTCATCTTCGCTCTGGTTGGCATCGGGCATATTCTCGACACCCGCGTCATCGGCAGCGGCTCGGTGATGCGCACTGCCGTCATTTTCTTCTACCTGTCGAATGAGGGTGTGTCCCTGTTGGAGAACGCCGCATACCTGGGACTGCCCATTCCGCAGAAACTGAAATCCGTTCTGGAGCAGCTTCATGACCGCAGTGAAAAGGAGGATGAATAACATGGCTTACACGAACAGCCACCTGGTGTCCTACACCAAACTCAGCCCGAATCACTCTGGGCAGCGTACCCACAGCATTGACCGCATCACGCCGCACTGCGTGGTGGGTCAGTGCAGTGTGGAAACGCTGGGCAACATCTTTTTGCCGACCTCACGGCAGGCAAGCAGCAACTATGGCATCGGCGTGGACGGTCGGGTCGGGATGTATGTGGAAGAGAAAAACCGCTCCTGGTGCTCCTCCTCCGCAGCCAACGACCAGAGAGCTATCACCATCGAGTGCGCCAGCGACAACACCGAGCCTTACGCTTTTAAGGATGTGGTGTACAAGAGACTCATCGAGCTTTGCACCGATATCTGCAGGCGCAACGGCAAAACCAAGCTGCTCTGGCTGGGCGATAAGACCAAGACGCTGAACTACACTCCGAAGTCTGACGAGATGGTTCTGACCGTCCATCGGTGGTTTGCCAACAAGAGTTGCCCCGGTAACTGGATGTATGCCCGCATGGGTGAGCTGGCATCCAAGGTCACGGCGACTCTCGGCGGTGATGTGAAGCCCGCCAACCCGGTCAAGCCCACCGGCACAATCAAAGCTGGCGACCTCGTGACCATTACGGGCAGCACCTACTATAACGGCAAAGCCATTCTCGGCTGGGTGAAGAAGCTCCGCTGGTATGTGGTCGAGGTCAGCGGCGACCGTGCGGTCATCAACAAGGATGAGTCCGGTAAGTACGCCATCATGTCGCCGGTCAAGACCTCTGCGCTCGCCGTGGCAGGCACGAAACCCTCCGAGGATTACCGCATCCACACCGTGGTGCATGGTGACACCCTCTGGGCAATCGCCAAGAAGTATCTCGGCAACGGCAGCCGCTATAAGGAGATCGTCAGCCTGAACGGACTGAAAAGCAATGTCATCTACAGCGGTATGAAGCTGAAAATTCCGAATAAGTAAACGGAAAGCCCATCGAGGAGAGCTGTTCTCTTCGATGGGCTTTTTTTGTTAGAGCAATATATTCATTGGTCTTTCCGGGCAATTTTTCTGTATTCGATCGGCAGTATCCCCGTGTTCTTCTTGAAGAGCTCAGCAAAGCGACTGGAGGTTGAGTAACCGATCATTTGGGCGATCTGACCCATGGTAAAGTCAGTATCGATTAGCAGGTGCTCCGCCTGGCTCATGCGCCGCCCTTGAATGTATTCCGTAACGGTGCATCCAGTGTGCCGCTTGAAGCAAGTCTTGAACTTGCTCACGCTCATGCAGGCGATGCTCGCAAGGCGTTCCAGTGGGATGTCAAAGGTGTAGTGATCGGCAATATAGCTCATTACATCACGAAGTCCTGCAATATCCTCCTTTGAAAGTGGGTGTGCATTTTTTGCTGCTTGCTTTTTCTGATTGTCCACAACAAGGGCGACAGCTTCTGTGACCTTTGCCTCGTAGAAAAGCGCTGCAGCCACACCTTCTCCCCGGTAGTTCTCGATCTCAAACAGCAGCTTGGACATGGCCGGAAAATCTGTCGCCTGGTCAACGCACTGAAATGCAGCAGGCAAATCAAAGTATGCATCTGGATGCTGCCTTTTCAAGTAATCATCATAATACGCAGGAAATACCTCGATTCCGACGGAATGAATGGGTATGCGCTTATGAATGATCGCCTTGTAATTCTGATTCCCGCCGACAATGGTCTGAATACTCCCAGCCGACAGGCGACGATACGGATTCAGCTCCTCGCCGGAAATGGAATCATATCTTGTAATGCTAATACCTTCGGGAATATCAAAATTCAGGACGAAGTCGCTGTGGAAATAGAAATCGTGGATTTTTATATCGAACAAATCCTTTTGAGCATACAGCCAGTAGTGGCCGCCGCCGAGCTCCGGCGATAGCTGCCAACTGTTTCCTGCCGGACTGAACTGCTCACAGTTCGGAATCGGAGTGAAACTGCTTTCCGTTAAGAGTGTATTGTATTTTTTGAGAATTTCGCTGTTCATGGTTACTCCTTGAAACGATTGGGCTTTTATATGCAACGATTAGTCAAACCAAAGCGAGAGCCGTTGCATTTACCTGTGGCTTCCTGTATGATAATTTGTGGTTAGCATCCTCTAACTAAATTATATCAAAAAGCAGGCAGAAAGTCAATCTGTCTGCCTATCGCAAAGGAGAAATCGTTATGAATCAATCATCCGTAAAAAAGGGACTGACCGTGAAGGACCTTGTGACCGTAGGAATATTCTCGGCACTGTTTCTTGTGTTTGCACTTGTGGGAGGCATTTTCTTTGCACCGAATCCCGTGCTGACCTTTTATATGCCCGTCGGAAGCGCATTGCTCTGCGGCCCAGTGTATCTGCTCATGATGGCTAAAGTTCAGAAGCGCTGGGCGGCCACCATTCTCGGTGCGGTTTTGTGCATCATTTGGTTTGTGACCGGTATGCATTGGGCAATGGCACTCGGATATCTCATTATGGGCATTATTGCCGACCTCGTCGCAGGTGCGGGACAGTATCAAAGCAAGAAGATCAACTCGCTTTCCTACATTCTGCTTTCCCTCGGCAGTACCGGCTCCTACCTCGTGTTCTTCGCCAACCCTGATGGTTGGGCAAAAACCATGCTCGGCAACGGCACGGAACAGTCGTATATCGACACCATGCGCTCCACAGGAACGGTGTGGATCATGGTCATTATGCTGGCGGGGACGATTTTGGCTGCAGCACTCAGCGCCTTTATCGGCTGCAAAATGCTGAAAAAGCAATTTGAAAAAGCCGGTATTACCAAATGAAGCTGCATCTTGACCCACGCACAAAACTGTTTCTGATCCTGCTCTGCGTCCTGAGCGCCGTGTTTGCGCCGAATCTTTATTTTCAGCTTGCGCTGGTGACGCTCATCGGTCTGTTGGCGGCATTCAGCGGAAAATGGCAATATGCCTTGCACGGGATTATTGCCTATGCGCTGATTTGCTTATTTACTGTCTGGTGCATGGGTGTTCTCAGCGGCACATGGCGAACGATGTTTGTGGCGTTTCTCGGTTTGGTACATAAAGTCTATGCCTGTGGGATGCTGGCGGGGCTTTTGATCTCCACCACCAAGGTGGGTGAGTTTCTCTCCGCTATGGCGCGCCTGCACATTCCGAAAAAACTGACAATCCCCATCGCTGTTATGCTGCGGTATCTGCCCACCATCCGGGAGGACTGGCATTATATCAAGGATGCCATGCGCTTGCGGGATGTTTCACCGACGCTTTGGGGCTTTCTGAAAGCACCTGCCATAACGATCACCTGCATCTATGTGCCGCTTTTAACGGCGGCAAGCAAGGCAGCGGACGAGCTGTCTATCGCCTCCATGACGCGGGGCATCGAAAATCCGAAGCCCCGCACCTGCCTTATAAACATTCAGATGCAGTGGGCAGATCTTCTCGCGCTGGTTTTATTCGCGGCGTTTCTTGTTATGGAGATCGTATGGAAGACGGTGGGCGTATGATCGAATTTCAAAATGTGTCGTTTTCTTATCCCGATAGCGCAGATGGCGGACTCAAAAATATCAACCTTACTATCCCGGACGGGCAATGCGTCCTGCTGTGCGGACGCTCCGGCTGCGGAAAGACCACTCTCACACGGCTTATCAACGGGCTGATCCCGCAATTCTTTGATGGAAATTTAAGTGGAGAAATCCTGCTTGACGGAGAAAACCTCGCCGACCTGCCGATGTACCGCATTGCGGAGAAAGTCGGCAGTGTGTTCCAGAATCCGCGGACGCAGTTTTTCAATGTGGACACAGACAGCGAGATTGCGTTCGGTATGGAGAACGAAGCCGTCCCGCAGGAGCAGATGGAACGGCGTGTTACGGAAACCGCAAAGGCACTGCACATCGAAAACCTGCTCGGCCGCAATATTTTTGCCCTCTCCGGCGGCGAAAAGCAGAAGATCGCGTTTGCGTCGGTCTATGCCATGAACCCGGAGGTCTATCTGCTGGATGAGCCGTCATCCAATCTGGATATGACGGCAATCGGCGAACTGCGCGATCATCTACAGCTTATCAAGTCGCAGGGCAAGACCGTGATCATTGCGGAGCACCGGCTGTACTACCTCACGAATGTGGCAGACCGCATCATCTACCTTGAAAACGGAAGAATTGCAGGCGATTTCACGCCGGAGCAGTTCCGTATGCTGTCTGCGGAGGAGCGACAGAGCATGGGACTGCGAGCAACAGACCTGCGAGAGGGAAAGCCGGTGTGTGCTGTCGTAGCAAGTCGGTCACCGGTGCTGGAACTTCAAAATGTGTCTCTGGCTTACAAAAAACAGCCTGTGTTAAGCAATGTTTCCTTGCAAGCTGCATCCGGCGACATCATCGCCGTTGTCGGACACAACGGTGCCGGGAAAACAACATTCTCCCGCGCGCTCTGCGGTCTGCACAAGGAAGCATCCGGCTCATATCTGTGGAACGGAAGGCCGCAGAAGCCGAAGGAGCGCATGAAGCGTTCCTATATGGTCATGCAGGATGTAAACCACCAGCTCTTTACCGAAAGTGTTCTGGATGAAATTCTGCTCAGTATGAGAACCGAGGATAAGCAGAGGGCAAGAGAAATCTTGCAGGAGATGGACCTGCTGCCTTATGAGGACTGCCACCCGATGGGACTGTCCGGCGGCCAAAAGCAGCGCGTGGCGGTTGCCTCTGCGATTGCTTCGGAGCGCCCTTTGATTTTATTCGATGAACCGACCAGCGGTCTTGACCTGTTTCACATGAGGCAGGTTGCCAATGTTGTTAATCAGGTGGCGAATACTGGAAGAACTGCGCTTGTGGTAACGCATGACCCGGAATTTATTCTACGCTGTTGCAATTATGTCCTTCACTTAGAAAACGGGCAAATTCAGGAAAGTTATTCCATAGAGGACAGCGATGGCCGAAAACGCCTACTAAAGTTTTTTCTGAGTGATATGAAGAAGGAGGTGTCCACAGAATGAAGGAGGAAAAGAAAGAGTCGCCCATAGGCGTCTTATGGGGATGGGGCAAGCCCTA
>OMEK01000343.1_pt1 | contig 16476 bp, 17 predicted proteins | sample 1645351 | NCBI WGS metagenome assembly OMEK01 (sample SAMEA103958146, study PRJEB25191) | human gut metagenome
CGATTTTCGCGTTCGTAATCGCCGCATCCTGAATGTGCGCGGTCTCTACAGCCGCCAGCTTGATTTGCAGGCTGCCCACAGAGCCGGATTGCAGCTGCCCGGTGCCAATGGCATTCATGGCAATCTTGCTGCCGGTAATGCTCCCGGATGCCAGTTGCCTGCCGGTAATCATGCTGCCCTCCAGCGTGTCCGTCACCGTACCCAGCGTCACAGCGGTATAGCGCTTGAGCAGACAGTCGTAGGTGTACTGCGTCATGCGCATGGCGACGGCTACGCCGATACGCGGCGCGACCACTTGCACAGAATCGCCCAGATAGATGTTCTGGAGGTGTGCGTACTGCGCATATTCCACGGTGTTCTCACAAGAAACAAAGTCCACCTTGAGCGTTACGTCCGGCAGGTCGCAGCCATTATCGAATTCCTTCTGCGCGGCAGCACGCATTTCCGTATAGCACTGCGACTTCGTTTTCTTGTCGTCGCCCTCGGTGACTTCCTTGGCTTCGGAAACGTCAAGGTGAATCCATTTTGGCTGGGTGTACAGGTCAATGATCGGGCTGTCAATGTAGAGCTCCGGGAGGTACAGCACCTCGCCATCCTTGTCCTGACCAGTGGGCATGATGCGTGTGACCACATTGGTCATGTCCAGATCGTAGGTAATGCCGGTCAGGTTTTTTCGCTCCCGGATACCGACTGCCGTGTCCTTGCCGACGCGCTTGACGACAAACACATCCCACCAGTCGCGGGCAAGCTCGCCCTTATACTTCCCGGTGACACCCTCGTCGCCGAGCAGCGCTTCGATGGGGTTGATATTCTCATACAGTACCTCTTCCACTGTGCTGTCGAGGTCGGAATAGAAAGTAAAGTCGTGCGCAGAAAGGCAGCCGTCCGCAATCGCTCGGACAACCGCCGCGCCGACTGTGCCGGAGGATGGCTCGACCTTCTGGAGCATATTGTCGAGCAGATCATAAAAAATGTGCCGGGCATAGACGGTGACTTTCGTCAGCTCCGGCACGACACGATAAATACGGAAGGGCTGATCCCGCAGCTGGCGGGGTTCAATGACCTCGCCGGTGGCGGCAGGCACATTACCTTCGGTGCGAACATAGGTCAGGTATTCCGTGGACATATAGCCGCGCTTGCCGTCCGGGCAAGTGACCTCATACCAAGAACCGCTGGTTTTCTGGATCAGAATGACCTCGGTGTTCTTTTTGTAGCTTTTGAGGATTTTGTAGCTGGTGCCCGGCCCGGATCGTAAGCGAAGTGTGCCGCTCTGGGTGGAAACCTTATAGATGTCCGTTCCGGCACTCTGGGTGATCAGGTTGACCCTCGGTGTGGACGAGGCGGGAACCGGTGCGGTCAGGATGCGGCCTTCCGTCAGGCGCTGCCATTTGCCCAGCTTATCCAGCGGGTGTGTGAGCGTCAGTTCCCATTCGCCGTTCAAAGTCTCGGTGACGGAACAGTCGGACGGGGTCAGCACGCCCAGACCGTTTCCCGAAAAGTCTGAACAGTTGGCTTCATAGACACAGATCAAGGGCGTTTACCTCCTTTTGGACATAAGAAAAGCGCCCAGCCAAAATGGTGGACGCATAAAAAGTCCCACCTTGGTTCGCAGTACATCATACGACGTCTTATGCGTGGTGGGCTCGCTTGCCAACTATGCTACGACAGATTTATCAGTAAGTCAATCTCAATCAGGAAATTTTACTAATGCTCAAAGTTCATCAGAGAAATCTCCAATTCGGCTGAATGACCACGCGACTAACAGAGCCGATCCAGCTGATCGCGTTGCTGCCACTGACAAGCACAGGGAAATCGCCGCTCATCTGCGCGTTGCAGCCGGTGACGCCCTTGTAGCACTCCAGTATCTCGCTGTCGATGGTGATGCTTCCGTTGACCTCGGTCAGTTCCACGATGGTCGCGCCCACCGCGAGGGTAATATCCCCGCTGCCATAGACCGTAATGATCGGCTCGGACGCTACTGTTCCGGGGTTTGTGACCGTGGACGTGGATTGCGTGATGGTGATATCCGGCACATTGCTCTGATACCAGAATGGCTGACAGCGAAAGTTGACAGCAAACTTCCTGTGCGGATTGCCGCGCAGGATTTTTTCAAAGGCGATCTGATTGACGATTCGTGCCTTATAGAAGCCACCGGGGCGATTGGCAAAGGTGACATTCCCGCCGCCCTTCAGCCACGCGGACAGAGTCGGGATTCTACTTTCGCCGTCAATTATGCAGGTAGCCGTCAGCACGATATCGTCGTACACCTCGTCGCCTTCCAACGTAGTGAGTGATCCGCTCCTGCCGGGCACGGCGGTAAAGGTAGAGCGCTCCGCAGGCAGCGTATAGGTGGGCTGTTCCAGCACATGGATGCCCTTTGTGGTACATCGGGTGCCGTTCCAATCAAACCAGTCGTTCATGGTAACCTCCAAAAATGACACAAGAAAACGCCGCCCGTTTCCGAGCGACGTTTGATGCGCCGTGTATTAGTCGATTCTGCGTATTCGGTCAATGCCGTGTATCGCGGCCAGTGTGGAGCCGTTGCTCCAGTCAACATGGATGCCTCCGGCATCGTCCACAAGGGTCACTTTGCCGGTCATCCCGGCAGGCATGTTCCGGTACGGGTCGCACATTTCAATGAGCTCCACCGTACAGCCCACGGGGTATTCTTCCCGCAGCCGCTTCAAAACCTCCGGCCTGATTTCCATGGAAAACATAGTGCCAACCTCCTTCTCTGTAGGGTGTGGACATTAACGCTCTGACCGGGGAGAAAGTCAAGTTAATCTCACGCCATCCGCAAACCTTTACCTCGCTGCTGACGCTTGGTCAGCGTGGCGATTTCGGCAGCCAGCGCGTAGATATCCTGCTCGTCCCGGATAGAGAAGGTGTTCCCCGTCAGGGTGATGCTGCTGCTCTGGTCATAGGTGCGGTTATTGGTCGTGTTACCGCCAATGATGGCACCTTCCTTGGCCTCGCCGGTCAGGTAGCGAGCTGCATTGCGGATGACCTTCGCCTGTGCCTTGCTCTCGGCAAGGACGCCCTGCCCGAAGCCCTTCATGGTCATAGCACCAATCTCATCCCGAAATACGCGGGATGGCGACTTGATCTTGAGCGCGTTTTTCGCGGCGGTCACCGCCGACAGTGCAGCAGAGCGCATCGCGGATACCACACCCGACTGACCGGCACGGATACCGGCGGCCAGTCCGCTCATAGCGTTTACGCCAACGGAGCGAAGTGTCGCTGCTGAGATGGCTGTGCTTGTGGCGGTTCGGATGCCGGAGCTGACGGTTCCTGCCGTAGCAGACCAGCCATACTCTGTCATGCCGGAAGCCAGCCCGGTCATAGCAGCTGTGCCAGCGGCGCTAAGTGGGTTTGCCGTGATCGCGGCTGTGATCGCGGTTTCAATCGCAGTGGCGATAGTCGAGCCGTCCGCAGAGAAGTCATAACCGGCAGCGCCTTCACCGATACCAGCGGCGACATTCTCGCCGACGGGGTGCATTCGCTGGGAAGGCGACTGAATGACCAGCGCGGCCTTCAGTGCGTTTTCCAGATTGGTGGCAACGCTCTCGGCATCGGTTTCCCAACCAGCCGCCGCCATGGCTTCGCCAATACCGGCGGTCACGTTTTCACCGACACCGGCCAGTTCCAGTCCGTTCAGGAACTCGACGATCTTCTGCAGATTGTCGTAGTCCTCCTGTGCGATTTCGTCCCCGTTCTGAATGGCGGTAACGACCTCGGACACATAGGTGGAGATGGTTGCCAGTGTGGTCGGGTCGAAGTCCAGCAGCATGGACTGGTTCAGCACGCCCTTATCGGTGGACTCACCGCAAATGGTAGCCCAGAACTTTTCGATCCAGTTATAATCCTTGGTCTTCTCGTAGGATTTCAGACGATCTACCGCAGACTGCACACGCCCCATAATGGTAACGGGCAAAAGCCCTGCGGCCTTGCCAAGTGCCGTCAGGCCAAGGCTGTCCACCTCCGCAATATCGGTGCGCAGGTCTTCAATGACCTCCTTGTCGCCCGTAAGCTCCGTGCTGAGCAGGATGTGCATCGTGCCGTCCTCATCCAGAACGGCGACCTTATCCGGCGTCAGCATTTCGGTGGGAACCATGGTGGCGGGAATTTCCACGCCATCCTGCCAGAAGGTCACGTTTTCGGCATTCAGCGCTTCGGTTGGATCGGTATACACCTCGCCCAAACGGACAATGCCGCTTACCGTGACCGGGTTTGCGGCAATGAACTGTTTATAGGCGGTCAGGTCGTAGCCGGTTATGCTGACCTGCGCCTTGATGAAGCTCGGCTTCTGGACGTTTTCCGCGTCCACATAAGCGGTGATCTGTGCCTGAACCTCGGCTTTGAGTGCGCTCTTGTCACAGTCGGTCGCTTCGGCATAGGCGCTAACCACGGCATCCACCTGTGCGTCCGTGATCTTGCTCATGTCCACATTGCTGCTGACGAGGTACTCCGTGACAATCGCGGCAATATCCGTCGGGGTCAGCGCCGTGGTAAGCGCTCCACCTGTGACTTCTTCATACGCCATGACAAAAGCCGTGATGGCATCAGGGTTCAGCGCTGAGATGTCCACGCCTTCTTTCTCGGCGTAAGCGGAAACATACGCGACGATCTCATCGGGCTTCAACTGAGAAACATCCGCGCCAGTCGCCAGTTCCTGATACCCCGCCACAAAGGCTGTGACGATTTCAGGGGTCAGACCGGATACATCCGCGCCGGTTGTCACCTCCGCGTATTTTTCCACATAGGCAATCAAGCCCTCCGGGGTAAGCTGGCTCTTGTCAGCACCTTCGGGGATTTCGGTGTAGCTGGAGATGAACGCATCCACGACCACCTCCGGCTTGACTACGCCTTCCGCGTCCGCGTAGCTGGCGATGATGGCATCCGTGGTAATCACACCCGGATTGGCGGCGAACTCGTCCCAACGAGCCTGCGCCCCAGTCATATCCAGATCAGTGGTCATGGTGACCATTTCATCCGGGAGCGCTTCGCCGAACATGGACGAAAGCCCTGGCAGCAGGGTTTCGCGGCCTTTCAGGAAAGACTGGATGGCCGCGATCTGGTCAAGCGCCGTGGAGAAGTCGATCTCCGGGAACTTCGATTGTATCTCTTCTTCCGTCAGACCGCTGTCCAAAAGGCTCTGGATCTGTGTCAGCAGCCCGATGTACTCCACCAGACTGCTTTCATCCATCCCGGCAGTCAGCTGATTCAGGTCTTCCAGTATCTGCGGCTTTTCGGTTTCACCTGCGGCGCTGTATTCGCGCAGTTTCTGTGTCAGAAGGTCAATATCCGAAGCGGCCTGCTGGATATTTTCCTGCTGGAACACCGGCAGAGCGATATCCGCAAGCAGCTCGGCGTATTCCAACGCGGCCTGCCTGCGCTCGGCGTTATACCGCTGGTTCAGATTGGCCAGTGCCGTTTCGCGTTCGGCACTGTCAGAGATCAGCTGAATGAGGGCATATTCCTTGTCGTAGTTGGCATCGATCTGGGAATTGACAGTCGCCAGTCCCTGCGCCGCTGCCACAACGGCATTCTCATACACGGTAATGTCCGCGTCACTCTGTCCGCGTGCCTGCGCACGGGCGACTTCTGCTTCGAGCTTCTTGCGGATGGTCTCGAAGCCCTCGGTATCTCCCGTGGCGGGCACGAGATTGTACTTGATCTGAATGGCTTCGCGGGCATCGATCAGCTCCTGCAGACGGATTTTGTCGTCCTCGGTGAACAGCTTTGACTGGCGCTTTTTGAGCAGCTGGGCAATTTCCTTGTCCATACTGTCCAGCGCGTCAAGGTCTGCCTGCATCTCTGAGGACAGGCCGGTATAGCCATGTTCGTCGGCATCAGCCTTGAGCTCCGTCAGGGTTGTGCGGATAGCATCGCTTCCGGCTTTGAAGGTTTCCGTCCAGTCGTTTACGATGGCGTTGGTTTCCTTCTTGCCGTCCGACCATACTTCAGCGAGCCCGGATAGCCATTCTCTGCCGCTCATGGCGATTTTATCGCCCTCGGCTTTGAAGTCGTCCTCGCTCATACCGAAGAAAGACAGTCCGGCACCGTTCTGGTTATAGAAGGTGTCCGCAGCCGTTTCCTTCCAGTCCTCGGCGGTTTTCTTCATGCCCTCCAGCGCCTCACGAGCCATTTTCGCGCCGGTTACATAATCGAGAAGGGCGACCGTGCCAGCGATCACGGCGGCAGCGACGGCAAACCACACGGCAGGCGATTTTGCCAGTACGCTGATGAAACCGCCGAAGCCGCCGCCAGCTTTCCCGACAGCCATGGCAAACTTGCCAATGCCGCCGGTTATGGCAGACAGCCCCTTGGTCAGTTTGGAGATGGCAAGGAAGGCCGGGCCGATGGCAGCGACAAACGCTACCGTTCGGATGATCTGCATCCGCTCGGCTTCATCCATTGCCATGAACTTTTCGATCAGTTCATCCGCGCCGTCAATCAGGCTGCGGATCGTGGGGTTCAGGTCGTCGCCGATCTGCTGGGCAAAGAGCATGGCCTTGTTTTTCAGGTTGATGAGCTTGCTTTCCGTGGTGGCATAGCGCTTTCCGGCTTCCGTTGCCAGTGCTGTGTTTTCCTGCCACGCTTTATTCGCGGTTGCCTGCGTATTGGAAAAAAGCTCCGTCGCGTTAACGGCACGGAGCATGGTATCACGCAGTCGGATTTCAGCAATGCCGATCTCATCCAATACGGCAATCGCGGAAATGCCTTCGTCATCCATCCGGGCAAGCCCCTCGATGAACTTCTGAAACACAGCGGCGGGATCACTTGCCCACATCTGCCGGAACTGATCTTCCGTCAGTCCGCACACCGTAGAAAAGTCAGTGAGCGCATCACCGCCGGTCGCTGCTGCAACCTCCATTTTGATCAGCGCTTTGGACAGCGAAGAACCGCCCATCTGTGCTTCGATACCTACGGAGGAAAGTGCCGTGGCAAAGCCCAGAATCTGTGCTTCCGAAAGGCCGACCTGCTTTCCGGCACCGGCCAGACGCAGGGACATTTCCATAATCGCAGATTCGGTTGTGGCGTAGTTGTTACCCAGATCGACCAGCGTGGAGCCGAGGTTCTCGAACAGACGCTGATCCATACCCATAATGTTGGCGAATTTGGCCAGCGTGGAACCGGCGTCCTGTGCCACAATATCGGTACTGTTGCCGAGGTCGATCATAACGCGGGTGAAGTCTTCCAGCGCGTCTGTCTGAATACCCAGCTGACCGGCGACCGCCATGACTTCGGAGATGTCGGTCGTGCTGGCGGCTATCTCTGTGGACATCTGCTTGACGGACGATTCCAGTCTGGCAAACTCCTCCTCGGAAGCATCCACCGTTTTGCGGACACCTGTAAAGGCCGACTCAAACTCGATGCTGGATTTCATCGCCGCTGCGCCCAGCGCCGTAACCGGGGCGGTCACATAGGTGGAAAGCACACGTCCGATAGCGCCTGTGGTCTTGGAGATGGAATCGCAGTTCTTGGAAAAACTCGTCAGGGATTTGCCAGCTGCCGTCCAGAGCGATTCGACGGTACGCAGCTGCTGGCTGGTCTCGCGGATTGCCGCTTCCGTTTCTCGGAGCGCGGCACGGGCATTGTTAAGCGCGGTTTCGGCATCCGTTACCGCGTCAGTCGCTTCCCTGACTTTTTCGGGATCGTTTGCCTGTTGCGCAGCCTCAAGCTGTTCTTTTGCCGCAGCCAGCTTGGCTTCATACTGTGAAACCACCTGACTCTGTAAATCAAACTTCTCCCGCAGCATGACCAGCTTGGCAGAAAGAGCACTGGCATTGTTGTCCACATCCTTGATGCCAGCCGCCGCCAGACGGAACCGGCTCTGTGCCAACTGCATCTGTTTTCCAAGAGAGGTGACTGCCGTATCGGCAGCACGTATTTTTTCTCCGGCTGCCTGCCAGTTTGTTTGGGAAAGCCGCAGGGCATCATTACAGCCGCGAATGGCCGTCTCGGTTTCACGCACGGCGGCTTGCGCACGGTTGAGCTGGGTCTGCTGGGTGGATACGGCATCAGCGGCATTCTGTGTCGCTCTGCGCAGCGCGTCCTGCTGCCCGGCGAGGGTGTTGACCTCTTCAGTCGCTACCCGGTATTCCTCCTGCGCGGCTTCCATGTTGGCTTTCGCCATAATGGTTGCGGAGTCGGTTTCGCCCAGCTCATTCTTGTACCGCTCATACAATGCAGTCGCCTGACTGACGGTATCGCCCAGCGCGGACTGCCTCTGACGGGCATCGTCCAGTCGCTGGGCGTAATCGGTCTGACGGTTATAGCATTCGTTCAGTTTGGAGGTGGCCTGTTCCAGCGCACGCTCGTACTGTGTCACCACATCCTTTTGCAGCTGCAGCCTGCGTTCCAGCGTGGATAACTTTGCCGTCAGCCCTTCAGTGGTGTTTTCAAAGCCCTCCACACCGGCGGCAGCCAGCTTGAAATAGGATTCCGCTTCCTGTATCTGCTTATTGACCGACTTGATGTTTCGGGTGAAGTTCTCGGTATTCAGGGACAGCGACACAACAAGGTCGCGGAGGGATTCAGCCATGGTTGCTCACTTCCTTTGCATGGGTGAAAATGTCCATTATTTAGGGTTGAATTTAACGGTAAATTCGGGTATAATAAAGACGAAAGGAGCTGATAGCATGACGAACATCGTCCCTATTTCCGATTTGAAAAACTACACGGAGGTTCTCAGTCATTGTGATGACGGCTCGACTGTTTATCTCACCAAGAACGGACGTGGTAAATACGTGGTGCAGAGTCTTGCGGCGCATGAAAAGCTGGAAGCGACCGTGAAGCTGCTTGCGGAGCTTGCCAAGGGCGTTGAATCCATTCGTGCGGAAGGTGTCCTTTCCATTGATGAGGCCTTTGACGGTCTGGAGGACTGATTATGGCGCAAGTGACACTTTCCAAGGAAGCGCGGCGTGACTTGGTGTCCATTCGTAATTACATACGGGATGAACTGTGCAATCCGGATGCCGCAGCGCATGTCATTGCCAGTCTGAAAAAGGGCGTTCAGTCTCTTGAAACCTTTTCCGGACGGGGTCGCCCGCTGGATGCGCTGATTACGGTTCATACGGAATACAGGTATCTCGTATGCGAGAATTACTGCATTTTCTACCTTGAGGGCAACGACCAGGTGATCGTTGTCAGAATCCTGCATCAGCGACAGGACAGCCTGCGGGCATTGTTCCTTGAGGATTAATCAGGGCTTGAGGTTCGGCCACACCTCGTCGATATGATGGGGCTGTGGCTTTTTCTTTTCATGTTCCCGTTTTGCGTTCCACGCCCGAATACGCAAAAAGCCGAGCAGATCGGTCTGATCTATCTCGGCCATGCGCCAGCCGCCTTCCAGCAGCGAATTGTATGTGGAATAAATGAAATCCGGCAGCGTTACGACGGGTTGTCCAGAGGAATCGCCTTCGGCTCCTCCTGCGTCGCCGCTGCCTTCGTAGGGAACTCGGAAAGAATCTCCGTGGTCTGGGTCTGTACCGCCATGAGCGCCAGCGCAATGTCGTGCATCAGTCTGTCCACGGGGTAGCCGTCCAGCACATCATCGGGCGTGAACTGGTTGCCAAAAAGAATGCAGAACCAGCGGATCATGGTGTCCATGGCTTCGGCAATCTCGACCTGTTCGCCTTCAGGGATGGCTTCGCCCTTTACGGCAGCATTGGAGATCGTCACGATCCGAGAATACATTTTAGCGGCAGGCTCCATTTCCCGAAGGGCTCTGCCGCTAATAAAGTCAACCGTATATTTCTGTGTTCCAAGGGTACAGGTAATCATTTCAATCCCTCCTCGCGCCAGACAAGATAGTCAGGCCGGTTTTTTATATTTTCCTGAAGCTGCTCAAGGGTGCGGCGCTTATCCCGCGACATACCGTTGACCGCTTCCAGCTTTTCGACCGTTTCCAGAACGGCAATATCCTCGTTGCATATTCCGTCAGGAAGCTGGTCGGCGGGGATAAACTCAGAGTACGCGCCCATGAATACGCCCGCATGGCAGGCATACCACGCCCGATCCGTAGAACGGCTGTGCTTGCACAGGGCGTACAGCCCGCAATCCAGTTCAAAGATCGTGCCATCCCCGTGCTCGGACGCGATAATTCTTTTATAGTTCATTGACTCGACCTCCGTTTAGTTTGTATATTTTTATGCCCCTGCGCTTGAGCTCATCCAGCACACTCTGGCTTGGCAAGCTGCCGTGGAACGTGATACTCGCCACGTCGTCCATCGTCAGGTGGCCATGGTACTGAAGCTCAAAATACTCGCCGTTATTGACCGCGTCAACCCAATCGCTGGGGTCGCGGATCAGGCTTTCAGCATTTCTGATTCGGTCATAGGTCTGCCTGCTGATATTGCTGATTCCCGTGATGGTCGGATGATTGACCATCGCGGCGCGGGCAGAGTTGTTACCATACCATGTGTTGAGTGTATCCGCCGTTTTGAATGTCGTTCTATCGATCACGCGCTCCCGTTTGAAGCGTACCAGCGCGTCGCCGTACCACGGAATGTTCCGGTCGGCGGCAACCTTGTCTCTCGGTGCGAGGTAGCCATACTTCTCGAAGAATTCCGGCTTTGCCCACGGGTCGGTATTGCCATGCCCGAAATACTCAGCCGAAAGCTGGGCGCGTCTGCCCGGCGCGTTCGCTCCCTGCGATGTGCCGGTTTCCATCTGATTCTTGAAATGCGAATGCAGGATCAGTTCGATCAGGCTGTTCTTCACAGCCATGGCGAGGTCGTTTTCATCGATGACGCGCTGAAGCTGACCGTGAATGTAATTGATCTGCTGTGCGGTCAAGCCTGTGCTCTGTCGGATGGCGCGATAGTCGGCGAGGGCTTTGGACTCAAAGTTCTGTAAGGATTCCGGGAGCGATGGATTGCTTGCGTTACCACCGCCACCGGCGTGAGAACGTCCACCTCTGCTGCCCACACGACATTACCTCTCTCTGAACGTGAAAGCAAGCTCTTTTGTGAAAACTTCATGGAACGGCGCGTGATGCTCGATGTTCCCGGTACACTCATCGGGAACGTTGCCGAAGAAGATAATCTTGTCCGGCTGCAGTCGGGTCATCATCTCCCGATAGCCGTCCACGAACAGCTTTCTCGCGTCCCGGTTTTTCATCACGCCCACGGAGGACACAGCAACTGTGCCGCCTTCCGGCTCACCGGAAAAGCACCACGAATAGCTGTCCCGGTCGATCCAGCCGATAGACGGAATGACCTTGCAGCCGAAGCGTTGCCAGTAAGCTCCCAGCAGGTGCTTTCGCCAGTGGTTATAGACATTCACGGCCTTGGGATAGTCGGTGAACATGGAAAAATCCGGGGTCAGAGCGGCTTTGAAGTCACGCAGAAACAGCGCGTATCGGGTGGGATCGTTCCATATACGCTGGAACAGGTAATCGTCAAGGAAAAAATGCACACCAAGATTGCGGCGGGACTGTTCCTGCAGAGCGTGATTGAAGCGAATCCAATCTATGCGCTCGTCCATGTGCTCAGGGTGCAGCTTGGGGATGTTATACTCGCCGTCGGTCTCAAAGTGTCCCAGATCAAGGTTGTGACCGTTGCGTTTTATAGCTTCAAGTGCCATGGGTTACCTCCAAAAACTGCAGCGCCCGTGGAGCATTCCACGAGCGCTGCGGGGTCAAGGTTAGTCGTTATCGTCAGGCGGCGTGAACTCCGGTTCGTACACGGATGTCAGGAACGAAGCCGCAGCCGTTGCATCGAAGGAATTTTCACCCTCGTCCGCAACAGCCTGATAGCGACCGTCATGGGTACGCTTGATGGCGGTGAATTCCACTTCGCCGGTCTGACGGGTAACCTTGTCGCCTTCCTTGGTGGAGTAAGTTTCCGTGACAGGCTTGGCACGGCACTTATACAGCCACACATAGCGGAATTTGTGGTTCGACTTCTCGGACTTGAAGCCGCAGGCGAAGTAAGGCGGCTTGTCGGGCGCGGAACGAATGAGCACACCGTTGTCGTCGATCTGGTTACCGAAGATCATTTCCTGAATAGCCAGCGGAATATCAGCCAGCTTCAGCTTGAAAGCCAGTTCGGGATCAGGGTACAGAACATCAAACTCATTGTCGTCCGCATACTGAACGTCCGGGTCGGTGTTGTTCGGGGTAACGGTTGCTTCAATCGCGCCCGCTACCAGCTGAAGGGAACCGTAGGTGTGCGCGGTTTCGGTATCGGCTGTCAGCGGTGCAATGACCACATTTTTCAGACCGATGGTCGAGGAAACAGTCGGGGAAGCTACGGGAGTCGGAGTAGGATCAGGCATAAGTTTTTACCTCCTATTTCATAAGTTCGTTGAGTAGTCCGTCCCGGATGATCCCGTAGGCTTCATCCTGTCGGGTGTCATACGCGGGTCTGATATAGGGATGCGCGGGCGCGGGGCCGGGGCCGCCGTGTCCATATTCGACATAAGCGGGTACATAGTCGGGATTGCTCCAGTCTTTACGATGTACGCCGATGGTAATGTGCTGACCGCCGTTTTTGCGTTTTTTCACCTTGCCGATGTTGATCGCGCCATGCAGCGCACCCGTGATGATTTTCGGGTCGGAGCTGGCATTGGCTTTCATCTGCTGGTGGATGGGCTCGGCAGCGGCCTGCAGGATGCGCTTGGCAGTGGGAGCGCCTTCTTCATCCGTGTTCAGACGATTTGCCATTCGCTCGATCTGCCCGGCAAGTTCAGCGAAGCCCTGTGTGTCAAGAGACATGGGAAATCACCTCCGGCAAGCACCATGTCCACTGGATGGTATAGGACTGTGTGGCGGTATCATACGCAGGCTGGTTATAGCCCTTGTCGGATTCTTCCACCATGCCAAAACCGGCGGCATACATAGCGTTTCGGATTGTTACCCGCATCTCGGTCGGGTCAATTTCTGACCAGAGGTTCAGGTAAACATAGGTGCGGAACAGGGACGGCTGGTCGTCCTCGTGGGCAGCTTCGGTGGTCGTGGTGGAATAGACGCAGTACTGCGCTGGCGGGTTTTGCTGCGCAGAGGTTGCCCGCCACACGCCCGCGAACACGGGAATCCCGATATCCCGCAGAGCGTCTTGTACTTGTTTCATCCGCTCACTCCCTTCGCAATGCTGGCCTTGAGACCGAGGTATTTCTTGCGGAAGGAATACTCGCCCAAGGTGGAAATGTTCCATTTCTCACCTTGGAACAGCACCCACATGCCGGGTTTGACGTCCGGGCGGTAGCGGATGGTGAAGTTGACCACCTGCTCGGTGTTCATGACGTCGGCGCTCCTGTAATGCTGGTTACCCGCGTCAATGGCCGATGCCCAGACGCTGCAAACCACCACATCCGTCGGTTCGGGATAACCGTTGGCGTTGATCACGTTCTCTGTGTACCCGATCTGCACACGGTGACGAAGGTCACCGGGGTGCGGGGTGCCGTCGAACGATTTATAACCACGCAAGGAACATCACCTCCGTCAGAACATTTTGTCGGGATCGCGGTATGGATAGAGCAGGTTCTCAAAAGCAATGCGCATGGTGCCGTAGATCGTGCGATCAGGCGTATCCCTGTTCTCGTAGAGGTACGACACCATGAGCAATACCGCCAGACGAACCGGTTCTTCTACCGACTCATCAAACTGCACGCGGCAGTAATTTTCTGCTGTGGCCTGCGCCTGCAGGATGAGAGTAAGGATGTAAGCATCCTCCTCGTCATCCTCGATACGCAGGTGGGTTTTCACCTCATCAACGGTCAGGATCACTGCGTATCACCGCCGCCGGTATCATCGCCATCATCGTCGCCATCATCAGGGTCGGATTCCGGGTCAGCCGCCATGAAGCCTGCGTCCTTCAGCGCGGTCAGCAGCGCGTTTACAGTCTCCTTGAGCGAAGCCACCGTAGTGGCCTCACTGGCAGGCACATTTTCGGCGGGGGTCAACGCTTCGGATACCAGTCGTGAAAGCCCCTCGGTCTCGGCGCTTTCGAGAAAGGTCAGCTTGCCGCCGATGACCAGCTCGTTCCCGCCGTGTGCCATGTAGTTTTTGGTGTTATAGGTGCTCATTGTTTAGCCCTCCTTACGCCTTCTGCGCGAGAACCTTCACGGCTTCGGGCAGGATGAGCTTGCCGTCCACGCGCTCGGAAGCGAGGAATCCAACCTGACCCGTGGCAGCATACAGTTCGTTCAGGCGCTTGAAGGAACGGCCTTCACGGTCTGCGACCCAGTAATAACCGAAGTCTCCGAAAGCGACGGTCTTCGCGCCTGCCTCGATAGTGGGCATGTAGCTGGAGGTGTACACGGGGCGACCCAGCAACGTGTCGGGTGTGCCTGCAGTCAGGCTGGCCTGCCACAGGTAATCGCCCTGACCGTTCTTGATCTTGCGGAGGCTCTTTACCGTGGCGTCGTTCACAACGAACACGGCCTTCTTGCGGTAAGGAGAGCGCAGAGAGTAGAACAGGTCGATGATCTCGTCAAAGGAGATCGCGGTAGCGGAAGCCGTGGTCACGCCGGTCTGTGCGCCGCCGGTCGCTGCCAGAATGCCCAGCGGCTTACCGGTTCCATTGCCGGTGAAGAAAGCCTCCTCTTCGGCAGCGCCGATGCGGCGGGCGAACTCCTTGGCGATGTAGGAGGGCATGTCGAACACAGAATCGTTCAGCAGTTCCTCGCTGATCTTGATCATGGTTGCCAGCTTGAAGGCCCCGATGGACACCTGACCGAAGGCGTCGTCGCTTTCCGGGTAAGCGGCTTCCTCGTCAATCCAGCTTGCCGTACCATGGGACGCGACCACGGGAATCTTGCGGTCGCCGGAAGCGGTCTGGATCACGTGTGCCAGCTTGCGGAAAATGTTCTCCTCGTTCAGCGCGTCGATCAGGTGACGGTCAAACTCATCAGGCACAAGGTAGCCACCCTCGCTGTCGGTGCCGACCTGCAGCGCGTCGTATACCTCGTGCGGGACGGACTTGGCACGGAGCGCCTTCCAGAACGCCTTCTTGTAGCTGTCTGCGGCGCGGCCTTTCTTCTCGTCCTCGCGGTCGTCAGCACCGGGGCGGTTGAGGATGGGCGTGCTGGTGGGCTGGTTCATCTCATGCTCGATGGACTCCTGACGCTCCAGCCTGTCGATTTCCTTCTTCATACGGTCAACATCGTCAACCATACGGTCATAGACCGCAGCGTCTTCGGCGGTCATAGTGCCGTCGTTCGCAATGTGGGCATCGCGGTACTTCTTGGCGGCGTCCCACAGGGAAGCGCGCTTTTCGCGCATGGCAAGAATCTGATTCATAATGATTTCCTCCTCTTAATATCGAAGATGTTCCAAACGGGTGTCCGTCTGGAGAATGGGAACACGGTTGTCAGGAACGGGCTGCTCCTGCGTTTTCGGGGCGTCCGACTGCGCAGAATTGCGCAGTCCGTCGGACTTCCGCTGCAAAGAAAAAGGCTTGGTCTTTCTGTCGAACCAAGCCTGCACACCGGCTTTTGCGGTGTCCAAGGTGACTTTGTGCTCCACGCTGTCCGTGGGCAATTTGTCGGGCGTTTCGGTGATGCCGTCCACGAAGCCCTTATCAAAGGCTTCATTGGCATCCATCCAAGAGGTCGCGCTCATCATGTCGGCGACGTCCTCACGGGATACCCGGATGCGGGTACCGTACATGTTGAGGATGCTTTCCTTGCAGGCGTGAAGCACGGCTTTCGCTTCATCCATATCCCGCTCATTGCCATAGGCCACGGTGCTGGGGTCGTGGATCATGAACAGAGAGCCGGGCGTCATTTCCAGCCGGTCGGCAGCCATAGCGACCACCGTTGCGGCAGAAGCTGCCGTGCCGGAGATCGTAATCATCACGTTTCCGGGATAGGCGCGAATATCGTCGAACATACGGACGGCGGCATTACAGGAGCCGCCATAGCTGTTCAGACGAATATGCACGTCCTCCGGGAGTGTGTCCTCCGTGCCGTACAGAAGGTCGTGCAGGGATTCCGGGGTGATTTCATCTCCGAACCAGCTCTCATCGTCGATGTAGCCGTTCAGGCTCAATTCTCTCAATGGGCATTCCTCCTTGATCGTTTATTGGATTTCTGGGGTTCCGGCTGCGGTTCTTCAGGCGGCTTTTCTTCTTCCGGCTCCTCGTCCATCGTGGAAACAGCAGAAGCCAGCATGGTGATACCGGCCAGCCCAACCGGCACGAGGTTACCGTTGCACAGGTAGGTGTTGCCGCCTTCCTCGTCCGGGATCGGGTTCATATTCTCCAGAGCCCGGATATCGTTGGCGCTCATCCAGCCGTTCTGTCGGGCGATGGCGTAGCCTTCCATGCGGCTTTTGTAGTCACCGCGCATAAGTCCGTCGATGTTGAACTGCACATAAAAGCGCCCCTTCTCACTTTCGGAGAACAGGGAACGGTTCATGGCTTGCTCGATACGAACGAGCCATGGGCGTATGGTATGTGTAGCAAAGTCGATGGACTGATGCTCGATGTTGGAGAAGGTACTGCGGCTCAGATCGCCAATCAGGTG
>OMEK01000370.1_pt1 | contig 15900 bp, 16 predicted proteins | sample 1645351 | NCBI WGS metagenome assembly OMEK01 (sample SAMEA103958146, study PRJEB25191) | human gut metagenome
TCAACTGTGAAGAACTGACGGTAACGATTTTATTACCTTCCACTTTCTTTGCCGGTGTCTCTTCACGAGTCTTACGCAAACTGTCGGCTTGTGCCTTACCACGCGCTTCGGCGATAGCTTCGGCAAAATTGGCAAACAGCAATGTTACAAACAGAATGACAAACACAGCGATATTGTAGCCAAACGACCCCTGTGAAGCGTTTACAATAGAGTAGAGCGTCACGAAGAACATCACCGCCGTAGCCACTTCTACTGTAAACATAATCGGATTCTTTATCATCATCCGCGGATTCAGTTTCACGAATGACTGTTTCAAACTTTCTATAACTTGCTCCTTTTGAAACAAAGAAGCTGATTTATTATCTTTCATATCTTCTATTAATATCGTTGTCTGTTATCAGAATTATAAACTCAAGTGCTCGGCAATAGTGCTTAATGCATGTACCGGGAAGAATGATAGTGCGGCAACAATAAAAATAACCGCAAATGTCATCACACCGAATGTCACTGTATCGGTTTGCAATGTGCCGGCGCTTTCGGGAATAAATTTTTTCTTAGCCAGAATACCTGCTATGGCCACTTGACCTACAATCGGGACAAAACGTCCTAATATCAGCACAATACCACAAGAGTAGTTCCAAAACCATGTGTTATCACCCAGTCCTTCAAAACCGGAACCATTATTGGCGGCACACGAGGTGTATTCATAAAGCATTTCACTCAGACCATGATATCCGGGATTGTTCAGCCAGCCACCTTCACTTTCCACAAATGCAGGCGCATGAACAAACAGATAAGCAGCCAATGCCGTACCAACTAAAATGATAAACGGATGAAGTAGTGCCACAATGGAAGCAATCTTCATTTCACGTGCTTCTACTTTATGACCAAGGAACTCCGGTGTACGGCCTACCATCAACCCACTGATGAACACGGCGATAATAATAAATGTAAAGTAGTTCATCCATCCCACACCTACACCGCCAAACCATGTGTTGATCTGCATGTTCAGCATTTCCATCATACCCGAAAGCGGCATTGTTGAATCGTGCATACCATTGACAGAACCATTGGAAGTAACCGTAGTAGTAATACTCCACAAAGCAGTGGCGGCCGAGCCCAAACGTATTTCTTTACCTTCCATCGCGCCATTATCCTGCGCTATCCCCATTTCATCAATACGTGGATTACCACTCATCTCCTGACTCACATTGATACAAACTCCTACCAGATAGGCAAACAGCATGACACCATATATACTATAACCCAATTTTTTACGTTTCAGATAGAAACCGAATGCAAATGCCATCGCCATAGGTATGATAAGGATAGACCAACATTCCACCATATTGGCAAAATAGGTAGGGTTCTCCAATGGATGAGAAGAGTTTACACCAAAATAACCACCACCATTAGTACCCAATTGTTTGATAGGGACAATAGCCGCCGTAGGGCCTTGTGATACATATTGTGTAGTTCCTTCCATGGTGGTCACCTTCATTTTTCCGTCAAAGCCCATCGGAGTTCCTTGCACAATCAGGATAAAGCCTACGACCAATGAAAGAGGCAACAGGACACGGGTACAACTTAATACCAAATAGTTCCAGAAATTGCCAATAGTCTGAGTAGTCTTTGCAGCCAGCGCTTTCATTATACCTGCCATGGCAGCCATACCGGTAGCGGCAGTAATAAACTGAAAGAGCATGATGACGAATAGCTGAGTAAAATAAGTCAGCCCACTTTCACCGCTATAATGTTGCAAGTTACAGTTCACCATGAAACTGATACAAGTATTGAATGCCTGATGCGCAGTCTGACCGACATTTCCATCCGGGTTAAGCGGCAGCACACCTTGTGTAACCAACAGCACCATCCCCCAAAGGAACCAAAATAGATTTACCACCAGCAAGGCTCTCAAAAACTGTTTCCAGTTCATCTCCTCATTGGGATTGATACCACTCAGTTTGAACATAACCCGTTCAACGGGCTTCATAAAATCCGACCAAGTCTTTTCACCTTTATAAACTTTAGCGATATATTTGCCCAAAGGATAGCTGAGCACTACCATTAAGACAATTTGCGCTATAACACCTAAAACTTCAGTATTCATAACTCTTTATTTCTTAACTTACTTTTTTAAAACTTCTCCGGCTTGATGAGAACATACATCATATAGCCGAACATAATCAAACTAACTACAAATAATGCTGTGTACATAACTTGTTTCTCCTTTCTTTTTTTAGATCTTCTCGAACCAGTCTATGCATTTAAGGAAAAGCCAAAAGCAAGCTATGCCGCTCAAGGTACAAACCACAAATCCGATTGAAAATAAATCCATAATTCCTTTTTTTAATTAATACTATTAATAAGGAGGATAATTTTATGAATAATGACCAAACTATTAAATGTAACGTAGAATCTTGTCAATATAATGATTGTAAGAATAACTGTTTACTCAATGATATTCAAGTTAGCTGTACTTGTAATCGAAAAGATGCTGAAAAAATTGAAACAATATGTGATAGTTTTGAAAAAAGAGCTTAAATTTGCTCTTTTATTTTGTTTAATAAGTTATCGAATTCGTCTTTTATTTCTTTTAATCTTTTTTCTGTTTTACCTTCATATCTTAAGGTGATATTTGGTCCAGTATTAGACGCTCTTATTAGAGCAAAACCATCCTCGAATATTACTTTCACTCCATCTATTGTGATAATGTTATATTCTTTTTTGATACAATATTCTTTTATTTTATCTATTACTATTTGTTTTTTGCTATCTTCAATGTGTATTTTTAGCTCTTTAGTGCTGTAATATGTATTAATGTTATCTAATAGTTGGCTTACTGTTTTATCGGTATGAGATAGTATTTCTATTAGTCTTAAGCCAGCATATATTCCATCGTCATAGCCAGGGAATTTGTCTTGGAAGAATACATGACCGGATAATTCACCACCAAATGGATATTTTCCTTCAATCATTTTAGCTTTCATGTATGAATTTCCTGTACGATATAACGTTTTTTCGATGTTTAATTTGTCTAATTCATCCTCTAACACTTTTGAACATTTTACATCGTATAAAGTTCTTTTATCGCTTACTTTATTGACTAGATCTCGCCAAATGATAATCATATATTTGTCGATATCGATCATATTACCTTTTTCATCAACTACCCCTACTCTATCTCCATCTCCATCAAAAGCTAGTCCTAAGTCACTTTTAGTTTCTAAGACTTTTATCTTTAGATCTTGCATATTTTCTTCTACTGATGGATCGGGATGGTGATTAGGGAAATTTGGGTCTGATTCGGTGTATAATCCGATGTATTCAAGGTTTTTAAATTTATTAAAGATATCTTTTGCAATTATAGATGTTGTCCCGTTACCACAGTCGATTACTAATTTTATTTTTCTTTGGCCATAATTTATGTTTTTTGTTAATAGGTTTATATATGGTTGTTTGATGTTTTCTATTTTTAGCTTGCCAGTACCTTGGTAAAAGTTATTTTCTATTATTCTTTCGTATATTTTCATTACATCTTTACCATAAGCGTTGTTAAGACCGTTATATGATATTTTAAATCCATTATATTCTTTAGGATTATGGGAGGCTGTTATCATTATACCACAGTTTATATTTAAATAATTAGAGGCATAGTAATACATTGGTGTAGTTGCTAATTCTATGCTTGTAACATCAATACCTGTTTCTAATATACCTTTTACTAGGTTTTCATAAATTATTGTGGAGGATGCTCTATTATCATAGGCGATTAATGTTTCTTTTTTCCCAAGTTCGATGATAATTGATGCAAAGGCTTTACCAATTAAATATGATATATTTTCATCGATATCGGTACCATAGATTCCTCTTATATCATATTCTCTAAATATTTCTTTATTTATTTTCATATTTTTTTTCCTTTCTTTTAATCTCTTGGACGATATTTTAAGTAATTTTCTTTTAGTCTTTGGTTATTTACGTGGGTATATATACCTGTAGTTGATAAATTAGCGTGACCTAACATCTCCCCTATTACTTTTAAGTCGGCTCCATTGTTTAGTAAGTGGGTAGCGAATGAATGTCTTAGGGTATGAGGTCCGATATTTTTATTTATGCCTTTTTCTTTGGCTATTTTTTGTAATATTTTAAAAAAACCTTGTCTTGTTATTGGTTTTCCGTGATTATTTAGGAATAAGTTATCTGTAAAGTATGTTTTAATTAATTTTGGACGATATACGTCTATATATTCTTTTAGGTATTTTTGGGCATTTGTTCCAAAAGGAACCATTCTTTCTTTTTGTCCTTTACCAAAACATCTTAGTACTTTTTCGTCAATATCTATATCGTTTATTTTAAGATTACATAATTCACTTATTCTAAGTCCGGTAGCATATAATAATTCTAACATTGTTTTATTGCGAAATTCAAAGGGGGTATCGGTTTTTATATCTAATAAGGAATCAACCTCCTCTACCGATAAGACGGTTGGCAATTTTTTGTAGAATTTTGGTAATTCTAGTTCATTCTTGAAGGATGGTAAATTATGTTCTTTAGCATAAAAAATAATAAAGGTTTTTAGAGCAGATATTTTTCTTACTATGGATGTTACTTGTAACTTTTCTACGGCTTCTAAATCAGCAATATATTCATTAAATACAGCTAGGGTGAAAAAATTTTTAATATTATTTTTCTCTATATATTCAAAGAATTTTTTTAGATCACTTACATATGAGTCATTGGTATTATCGTATAGAAATCTTTCTACCATTAGTGATGTTTGAAAATCTTTTATAATTTGAATATGTTCACTTTTTAGGTTAAAATTACTGGTATTTATCATATCATCACCTATTATAATTATATCATATATATTATAGTGGTTTTTTAATTTTTTAAATTATTTGACATATTTGTGACAAAATGCTATAATATTAGGCCGTTGGAGGGGTTATTATGGTAAAACCTAATGATTTAATGTTACAAAAAATTATTGATGATTATTTATATGCTAAAGGATTTGATACAGCTTTGAATTTGGATATCAAAAGTGTTTTATCATTACTTTCAGAATGGATAAAACGTCAAGATGATATTGCTAAAATATTTGTTGATATGCTTATATATTCTTCTTTGCTTGATAATGGTGATTCGGTGATTGAAATTGGTAAGATGGGTATTGATTCTTTAGCTTCAAAGTTAAATGATGTTTGTGTTGGTGTGGATGCTGTTACTTATTATCCTACTACGTTTGAGATGTTAAATAGTGGATATAATTGTACGTTTGGATGCATTACTAATGATGGTGAAATTATTTTAGATGGTAGAGTTTTAAGTAATGATGAACTCTTGGATAAGAAAGTATTATTGCATAATGTATCTTTCAAAGATGGTGGTGATGTTCCTTATTCAGGTTTAGTTAAATTGATTCAAAAAGGAATACCCGTTATTATTGGTAGTTATAATTTGCAAGGGGATAATAATAAATATGAGGTAACTGAAGAATTAAAAGAAAAAATTGAAAAAGATACTGATTGTTATTTATTTTCTCAAACTACTGTTATCGATGGGGCTTCTATTAATATACTTGCATATAAGCCATGGGTAAAAATAAAATCACATAGAAAATAGATGATTGTTCATCTTTTTCTTTTTTATCTTTATTTTAAATGATATAATATTAATAGGATGTGGTAATATGAATGAGCCTTTAGCAATTATGATGAGACCTAATAAGTTAAGTGATGTTATCGGTCAGAAGCATTTATTAGGTGAAAATAAAGTTTTGTATAATTTGATTAAGAATAAGAAGTTATTTTCGATGATACTATATGGAAAACCTGGGATTGGGAAAACTACTATTGCTCTTATGATTGTTAATGAGCTTGCTCTTAGGTATCGAATGTTAAATGCTGTTATTAATAATAAGAAAGATTTTGATATTGTTATAGAAGAAGCTAAACTTAATAATGGGATGATTCTTATTATGGATGAGATTCATAGATTAAATAAGGATAAACAGGATTTATTGTTGCCGGTATTAGAAAGTGGTCTTATTACATTAATTGGTCTTACCACTTCAAATCCATATCATTCTATTAATCCTGCTATAAGAAGTAGATGTCAGATATATGAACTTAAGCCTTTAGAGGATGAGGATATTAGGTTTGCACTAAATAAGGTAGTTAAATTGGGTGTTTTGCCTGATTTAAAGATAGATAATGATGGTATTGAATATATTGTTAAAGTTTCATCTTCAGATTTAAGATATGCATATAATTTGCTTGAGGTTGCTTATTATGCTTCTTGTGATAAAGTCATTACTATGGATAATCTTAATGATATTTGTTCTAAACCTAATTTTTTTCACGATAAGAATGAAGATGGATATTATGATGTTATCAGTGCTTTGCAAAAGTCTATTAGAGGTAGTGATGTTAATGCTGCTTTGCACTATTTAGGAAGGTTACTTGAAGCTGGTGATTATGATATTATTTTTAGAAGATTATCTGTTATTGCTTATGAGGATATTGGATTAGCCAATCCTATGATTGGGGTTAAATTGAATTCAGTTATTGCTGCTTGTGAACGGTTAGGACCACCAGAGGCTATTATTCCTCTTTCTAACATTGTTATTGAAATGGCTTTATCTCCTAAATCTAATAGTGCTTATTTGGCTATTAATAATGTTTTAAATGATATTAGGGCTGGTAATGTCGGGAATGTTCCTGAACATATTAAAACAACTTCTCCTAATTATAAGTATCCTCATGATTATCCTAATCATTTTGTAAAACAGCAATATTTACCAGATAAACTTGTAAATAGGATGTATTATTTACCTCAGGATAATAAGAATGAGAGAGCTTTAAAGAGTGTTATAGAAAATTTAGAAAAATTAAAAAAAAGTTAACTTCACTTCACTTAAGTTAACTTTTTTTATGATAATAGATCTGTTGATTTTAAGATGATCGTTTTTACTTTAGGTACTTCACTATTGAAGTCTTTGATTATTTGTTCTTCTTTATCTACGATCATATAATCGTTTTCTTTATCCATTATGTATTTTATTATATTTACGTCTTCTACTTTATGTTTTAGAATGATTTGAAAATAATCATATATACTATTTTCATTTTCATATATTTTATAAATATATTTGTTTGCAAATATTGGATTATCGAAAGGTTTAATGACGATTTCTTCTTCATCCATTAGCATGTAGTCACTGCTATAATTATTAAAATAGCATAAATGTTCATCAATATCAATAATTTTGTTGTCATCTGTTTTGGGGTTATGAATGGTTATTAATATATATTCGTACATTTTAATTTCCTTTCTTTATTATATCGTTGATAATATAACTTGCACATAATAACCCAGCTGTAGCAGGGACAAAACTGGTGCTTCCTAAGAATGCTGAACTTTTAACTTCTTCTTTGGAGGTTACAACAGGGATATTATCTTTGATATTATTATCTTTAGCCCATTTTCTTAGCCTTTTGGCTAATTTATCGTATGATGTTTTATTTAGAGTGGTTATTTCTAATAATTCTGGTCTAAATTTATTAGCACTTCCCATACATGATATAAATTTTATATTGTTTTTGAGACATTTTGTTATGATAGCTTTTTTGGTATCAATAGTGTCACAGGCATCTATTACATAGTCTATATTTTCAGTAATAATTTCATCTATATTTTCTTGTGTTAGGAAGATATTGTGCGTAATGATATTTAGGTTAGGATTAATACTTAATGCCCTTTCTTTAGCTATGGTTACTTTGGGTCTACCTATGTTATTTCTAGTTGTAATTATTTGTCTATTTAAATTAGTGATATCTATTATATCTTTATCGACAATAATAATATTGTTAATGCCACTTCTTACAATTGCTTCTAAGGCATATCCCCCTACTCCGCCGATTCCTACGATGAGAACGGTTTTGTTTTGAATGTTATTGAATATATTATCTCCAACTAATTTTTTAAATCTATCAAATTGCATACAACCACCGTATATGTATTATAATATATTATTTGAAAAAAGTAAAATAAAAAAAATACCCAAAGGGTAGACTCTAATTTGATAAAACCCGCAGCGTAGCTCACAGGTGGGCATCACCATTTATTAATTAGGATTCCTATACAATGTAGAGGCATTCAACACATAATAAACTTTTGATTCCCTTATTTTATCTTTAGTCGGTTTTATATGAAGATATCTAATCCCCTCAGGTATTATAATTATAGCATAAATAAAAAGTTTTATCTATGATGTAGACAAAACTTTACATTTAAATTATTTTTAAAATATTATTTTATTTTTATTGATAGTTCATCTAGTTGTTTTTCTGATACGGTGTTAGGGCATTCGCTCATTAAATCAGAAGCTGATGCAGTTTTAGGGAATGCAATAACATCTCTGATATTTTCGGTATTAGTAATTAGCATTACTAATCTATCCAAACCGAAGGCGATACCACCGTGTGGTGGAGTGCCATACTTTAACGCATCTACGAAGAAACCAAATTTTTCTTTTATATCTTCTTCGCTTAATTCTAAAGCTTTAAACATTTTGTTTTGAATATCTTCATTATGGATTCTAATAGAGCCACCACCAGCTTCATATCCGTTTATAACAATGTCATATGCTTTGGAATAACAATTTGCTTTATCGTTTAATAATTTGTCTATATCGCTATCTTTTGGAGCGGTAAATGGGTGGTGACAAGCTACATAACGATTTTCTTCTTCACTATATTCAAATGATGGGAAATCAGTTACCCATAGCATTTTATATTCGTTTGGATTATAAAGATTATTATCTTTAGCAATTTTGCATCTTAGGGCTCCTAATGATGTTTTGACAATATTATATGGTCCAAAAGTTATTAATACTAAATCATTTTCCTCAAGCGATAGTTGATTTTGTAAATTTTCTAGTTCTTCTTTTTCTAGTGATTTAACAATACTACCGGTAAGAGATGATTCTTGTTTTAAATATGCAAGTCCGCTTGCTTTATATGTTTTTACAAATTCTGTTAGTTTATCTAAATCTTTCCTAGAATATTTGTCAGCCTTATTTTTAACAACAATGGCATTGATAATATTGTTTTCTTTAATAGCATTTTCAAATAAAGTGAAGTTTGTATTTTTAAATATATTGGTAATATCATTGATTTTCATATCGTATCTTAAATCTGGTTTATCCGAGCCATAATAGCAAATGGCATCGTTATATTTCATTTTTGGTAGTGGTAGTTTGACCTCATAATTTTTTACTTTTTCAAATACATATTTGATCATGTTTTCTGCTACTTCCATAATGTCTTCTTCAGAGATAAAACTCATTTCGACATCTATTTGAGTGAATTCAGGTTGACGATCGGCACGAAGGTCTTCATCTCTAAAACATTTTGCAATTTGGAAATACTTTTCTATTCCCCCTACCATTAATAGTTGTTTAAATATTTGTGGTGATTGAGGTAAGGCATAAAATTTACCTTTGTTTACTCTTGATGGAACTAGGTAGTCTCTTGCTCCTTCTGGTGTTGATTTGCAAAGAACGGGAGTTTCTACTTCGATAAATCCTAATTTATCAAAATATTCTCTTACTGCCATAGTTATTTTATGACGAGCTATTAGTTTATCTTTAATTTGCTCTCTTCTTATATCTAGATAACGATATTTTAATCTGGTATCTTCAAAGGCTGTAACGTCATCGGTTAGTTGGAATGGAATATCTAATGCTGTATTTAATATTTCTAAGGTATCAACTTCTACTTCGATTTCTCCAGTTTTTAGATTTTTATTTATATTTTCTCTTTTAATTATTTTTCCTTCTGCTTTGATAACATATTCACATTTTAATGTCTGTGCAATTTCATAGTAACTATTATCTGGTTTTATTACTAGTTGAATTAGTCCACTGCGATCTCTTAAATCTATAAAAATGACTCCACCTAGGTTTCTTTTTTTAGCTACCCATCCATATAGGGTGACGGTTTGATTTATATTATTTATATTAAAGTCAGTATTATTATTTTTTTTCATATTATCTTCCTTCCATATAGTCGATAAGATCGTCTATATCAATTTCTTCTTCTTCTTTGGTGTCGTTATCTTTTATTTTTATTTTTCCTTTTTCTATTTCATCATCACCAATAATTGTAAAATATTTTGGATTTAAACGGCCTACTGATTTAAATTGTCCCTTAAGGCTTCTATTTAGATAATCTGTTTCTACTTTGAATCCACTCATTCTTAAGTCACTAGCTAGTAGTAGTGGTATTTTTTTATCTGTTGCTAGATTGATGATGTATAGATCAAGGCGATTATTATCTATAATATTAAGTTCTAATTTGTCTAGTATTAATAGTAGTCTTTCTATTCCAATACCAAAGCCCATTGCTGGGATGTCGTTGCCTCCTAGAGTTTTAACTAGGTTGTTATATCTTCCACCGCCACAAAGGGTGGTCATTTTGCCAAATCCTTCTAGATTTGCTTGGATTTCAAAGACGGTATGGTCATAGTAATCAAGACCTCTTACTAGGTTGTTGTCTATTTCATAATCTATTTCTAGATATGTTAATATATCTAAAACTTCTTTAAAACGATTTTTACTATCCTCATTTAAATAATTACTTATTTTAGGGGCGTTTTTCATAATTTCTTTATCACAATCTATTTTACAATCTAGGATTCTAAGTGGATTTTTAATTAACCTTTTTTGGCAATCTTCACAAAGTATATCTTTATGAGGGGTAAAATATTCGATTAAGGCTTCTTTATATTTTATACGTGATTCTATATCCCCTAGGGTATTAATTTTTACTTTGAGGTTTTTAAGGCCTAATAATGAGTAAAAATTATAAGCAATGCTGATAACTTCTGCATCGATTAATGTCGAATTGCTACCAAATACTTCTATACCAAATTGGGTATGTTCTCTAAATCTACCTGATTGTGGTCTTTCATAACGGAATACTGGAGTAATATAATAAAATTTGGTTGGTTGTTCTGGTAAATTATCCATTTTATTTTCGATAAAGCATCTTACTACTGAGGCTGTACCTTCTGGTTTTAAGGTTATGTTTCTATTACCACGATCTACAAAGTCATAGGTTTCTTTAGTTACTATATCCGATGTTTCACCTACTCCTCTATGAAATAATTCACTTGCTTCAAATGTTGGGGTTTTAATGAATGTGTAGTTATATTTTTCACATAGGGCATGGGCGATACTTTCTATTTGAACAAATTTTTGACCATCTATACCATAGATATCCAATGTTCCTTTTTGTTTTTTTATTGTTTCCATAATTACCTCCTTAAAAATAAAACACTTAAAACGATATAAGGACGATTAAATTACCGCGGTACCACCTTATTTCACTTATAAGTGCTCTTCATACTCAATAACGCGAGTTAACGATTTCTTTTTTATAAATTATGTGTCACTCATAATTCAAGAAATAAATCTATAAATATTTTACTATCGTTTAGGTAAATAATCAAGTATTTTTGTTATTATTTTTTAAATATTCTGCTACTGGGCCGTAGCTTTTACGATGTTCTTTTATTATTCCATATTTATTAATTGCTTCAAGGTGTTTTTTTGCGGGATAGCCTTTATTGTTTTTAAAGTCATACATAGGATATTTTTTATCTAGTTCATAGAGCATTTTATCTCTTACGACTTTAGCTACTACTGAGGAAGCTGCAATTGTGATACTTTTGGCATCACCTTTAATAATCGATGTGGTAGGAATATTAATTTCAAGCGGCATTGCATCAATTAAGATATGTTCTATTTTTATTTTTTGGCAAGCTTTATTAATGGCCATAATCATGGCTTCTTTAGTGGCATTATAGATATTAATTTCATCGATTCTTTTTTCGTCTATTATACCAATACCATATGCTAGGCAGTTTTCAATTATATATTTATAGAAAATATTTCTTTTTTTTCACTTAATTTTTTGGAATCGGTCAAACCTTCTAAGTAAAAATCTTTTGGTAATACTACGCAGGCAGCTACTACTGGACCTACTAATGGGCCTCTTCCTACTTCATCTACTCCACCGATAAAGTTAATACCTTTTTCATATAATTCTTTTTCATACTTATATAAATCTTCCATATTTACCTACTTAAATCTATCTTTTAAATTATTCATTGCACTATTTTTATACATAGTGTTATTAGCATTTATTTTTTGATTTAATGCTTCTACTTTACTAGTAACAGTATTTTCTTTGATGTTTTTTTCTTTTAGTATTTGCATATTATCTGTACCATATAATCTACTTTTGAAGCTTGTTTCTCTTTGTCTATTTTTTTCGTTTATTTCTCTTCTTTGATTAACTTTGTATTTTTCATCAAATATTTGGCTGGTATCAATATTTCTTCTATTAAAATTGTTGTTTATCATTTTCTTCTCCATAATATTTTAACGGTATAACATAAGAAACAGATAAAGATAAATAAATATATCCACATAATAATATCACTTACTATTCCGTTGGTATATTTATATACTAAACTTGGTAGGTTATCTGGTAAATATTTATCAAGGATATTTTTTACGTCGATTAAGCCTATATTATTTTTAATAAAAGTAATTATTCTTAAGAAGATATCAACTACAGCGATTAAGTAGACAAAGTTTTTAAATTTACGGCAAAAGAATATAATGCCTAACACAATAATTAATAATATGATTAAATCATAATACATTTAATTTCCCTCTTTCTTTTTTTGAAAATATGCATCCACAATAATCTTGACGATATAGATTATATTGTTTTGATAATTCACAACTTCTTTTATATCCATTTTTCTTTTTAAAGTCTGAATATAAATAATTTATTTGATATTTTTTTTCTAGTTGTGATCCTATTTCATTTATTGTTTTACTATTTTTGTGGGGACTGATGGTTAAGGTGGTGGTAAAATAGTCATAGTTATTTTCTTTAGCATATTTTGCAGATTTTTCCATTCTAAGTTGATAACATTTGTAACAACGTGAGCCACCTTCAATATCGTTTTCTAATCCTTTAATTTTTTCAAAGTATTCGTTGCTATCATATGGGGTGATTACTAAGGATACTTCATTTTTTAGATTCATTTTTTTAATTAACATTTCTTGTTCTTCTGCTCTTTTTTGGTATTCTTCACTAGGATATATATTAGGATTATAATATAGGATAGTTATTTTAAAGTATTGTGATAGATATTCTAATACATATGTGGAACATGGAGCACAACAAGAATGTATTAATAATGTTGGTATTTTATTTTTTAATGTTTCTTTTTTTATTATTTCTTCGGTTATGTTTTGGTAATTCATCTACTCACTTCCTATTAACATTAATAATTATATCATTATTCATTGTTATTGTAAACTTTTTAAATTGAAAAAATTAAGGAATGGGTATCCTTAATTATTTAAATATTTCTTTATATATTTCTTCGTAATTATTTACAAATTTAATGTTTATATTGTCTTTTATATCGCTATTTAACTCATCTACATCAGATATATTTTCTTTAGGTAGGTATATTGTTTTGATATTATTAGTAATGGCACTGATAATTTTTTCTTTTACTCCACCTATTCTTAGGATGTCTCCTCTTAAGGTTATTTCACCGCTCATTGAAATTTGATTGGTAATTAATTTATCTTTAAACAAGCTAATTAAGGCGGTGGTGATGGCTACTCCTGCGGATGGTCCATCTTTAGGAATTGCTCCATCTTCAAAATGAATATGGATGTCATTTTGATTAAAATCATCAATGTCTATTTCAAATATATCACAATTACTTTTTATATACGATATAGCAATTTTAACACTTTCTTTCATTACTTCACCTAAATTACCGGTTATTTCAATGTTTCCTTTTCCTTTGTATTTGGCTGAGGTAACTTTTAAGCACGCTCCTCCAAATGGAGTATATGCTAAGGCGGTTACAATACCACTTTTTTGATATTTGACGTTATCGTGCTCTAAATATTTTGGTTCACCTAAATATTCTTTTAAATTGTCTTTAGTTATTTGTAATAATTCATTATCTTTTTTACTGACTATAGCTAAAATCTTTTTTCTAAATATTTTAGTTATTTGTCTTTGTAATTCACGAACTCCGGCTTCTTTGGTATATAGTTTGATAATATCTTCTATTACATTTTCATCTATTTTTAGTTTTCCTTTTAAATTTAGATTGTCAAGCAATGAGGGAATAATGTAATTTTTACAAATATTAATCTTTTCATATAAGGTATAACTAGAAAGGTGAATGATTTCTAACCGGTCTTTAAGAGCTTTTGGTATTGCATATTCATCATTAGCGGTAAGAATAAACATTACTTTAGATAAATCGAATTCTTCTTCAATATAGTTATCTACAAACATATTGTTTTGTTCTTTGTCTAAAACATCAAGTAAGGCTGAGGCGGGATCTCCTTTTATATCTTTAGTCATTTTGTCTATTTCATCGATTAAAAATACTGGATTTTTAGAACCGCATTTTTTTAGACCACTGATGATTTTACCAGGACTTGCTCCTATATATGTTCTTCTGTGACCAACTATTTCGGCTTCGTCGTTTACTCCTCCAACGCTTATTTTAACAAATTTTTTGTTTAAGGCAGTGGCGATTTCTTTGGCAAGGGTCGTTTTACCGGTACCTGGGGGTCCTACTAAACAGATAATGTTGTTTTCTTTATTTGGAGTATGTTTGTTTACTGCTACATATTCAATGATACGTGCTTTTACTTCTTCTAATCCAAAATGGCTTTCGTTTAATATATCTTTTATTTTTTCTAGATTAGTATTATCTTTGGTTGTTTTTTCCCATGGAAGGGACATTAAAGTATCAATATATGTACTTATTATGGTTGTTTCTGGGGAAGTTGTAGGTGTTAATTCATATTTGTTTAATTCTTTTTCTAATCTTTCTTTTATACGGTATGGGGCTTCTAAATTTACTATTTTGGTTTTTAGTGATGTTATTAGTTCTTCTTTGATATCACTTTCGCCTAATTCTTCTTTAATTAGTTTAATTTTTTCTTTTAAGATGTATTCTTTTTGATTGTTATCAAGAGAAGTCTTTAAATTTTCTTCGATACTATCTTCTAATTTTATTGTTTCTATTTCTTTATTTAGGTCTTCTATTAGGTATCTTGCTCTAGCTAGGGAGTTTGTTTCAGATATGTATTTAAATTTATCACAATATTCAAGAGGTAGTTCATTAGCAATTATATCTACTAGGGCGTTTAAGTTTTTTACGCTTTCTATTCTACCTAAGACCCCATTGCTCATATAGCTAGATATATTAATATAATTATTTAAATCTCTTAGAAGAATTCTTTTTAAAGCTGCTACTTCAAATGCATCATAGTTAGATTCTTCGATTAGGGTTATAAATGCTTCTAAATTATTGTTATTTTCTACATATTCTAATATATTTACTCTATTGATACCGGTGATGACGGTTCTTATAATATTATTGGGAAGTTCTATTTTGGTCTTAATTTTACCTAATATACCTATTTTGGGTAAATCGTGTACTGATGGTTGTTCTTCTTTAGGATTTTTTAAATTAATAAATAGTAAATAACCATCATAATTCATTTCGGATATAGTTAAAAGATTTTTATCTTTAGTATTTGAAAATTCTATTCTTAAATCATTATTAGGGAGTAAGACGACATCTTTTAAAAAGATGATTGGTAAATTAGTTTTTATCAAAGATATCACCTCAAATTCAAAATAATAAAAATGAATATTTTCAAATATATTTTATTTAATATTTAAAAATATTCACTTCCTTTTCTTGTTTATTTATTATACCTACTTTTTTTAATATGGCAAGTGTTTTTGACAGTTTTCT
>OMEK01000386.1_pt1 | contig 15472 bp, 11 predicted proteins | sample 1645351 | NCBI WGS metagenome assembly OMEK01 (sample SAMEA103958146, study PRJEB25191) | human gut metagenome
CCATGGGTACAAACAGGTCAATCAATTACATCAATTGTAAAAACTTTAGGTTTAATATTCTCAAATAGTAGAATTGGTGTAGATGATTTAAGCGGACCAGTGGGAATCTTTACAATTTTAAAATCTGCTGTACAACAAGGTTCATTATTTACTTGGATGGCAGTTTTAAGTGTAAACTTGGGATTTGTTAATTTATTACCTTTACCTGCATTAGATGGTGGTAGACTAGCGTTTTTAGTGTATGAAGCAATAACAAAGAAAAAACCTAATGCTAAAGTTGAAAACATTATACATACTGTTGGTTTTGTTTTATTAATGGGTCTTATGGTATTTATTTGCTTTAACGATGTGTTAAGATGTATAGGTCGTTAATATGAAAAGAAAAATATTTTTAACTACAATGTTAGTAATTATGTTACTACTAAGTAGTTGTAATAGTTCACTATTTTCAAAATGTCGAAAAGAGAAAAGCTTAGATTATCAGTATGTTGGTTTATATATAAATTTTGTTGATGAAAAAACAAAGACATTGGATGATTCAAATGTAAAAATATATATTGATAAATTAATTTCTCTAAAATGTATGGATTTTTTGTCAGAGTATAAAAATGAAAGTTATAATCAAATTTATACTTATTATAAAAACTTGCCAGATGTTTCATATATTGCTTTACTGGCAGCATTAAAATCAAATTTTAAATATGACAAAGACCTAATAAAAGAGTTATTAGATAAACAATATACAAACAATAATTTCTATATATTGATTGATATTGGAGAATTAGAATTTAACAGACAAATAAATCCACATTTACGTGAAGACAAAGAGTGCTGGATATATGTTAGATATTATTATTTGAAATCCCTTCTTGAACTAGGGTTATATGACAAAGCAAGAGAAGTTGTCGACAAAAGTGATAATCAATTTAACCTTTTGAACATGAATAAAGATATAGATTTTGAATATCAGTATTTGTTAGCCGACTTAGATCATCTTACAAATTATTTGAAAGATGCAGTTACGTTTTCGAAAATCTTAGTTGAAAAGGCACTAACCGTAGAGCAAAGAGTCAGATGCCAATATTTATACGCACATTGTTTGAGACATATCGGGGAAGATTTAAATCAAGCTTTCTCCGTTTTCTCAGATTTAGCAAATTCTGAGTATTATAAAGATGATAAGATAAGAATACGCTCAATTTATTCAGCGGCATCAATAAAAATGTTTCAAGGTGATATAAATTATAATTACGAAAGAGCTTTTGAGGAAATAGAGGAGATCATATGCTGCGATCCTAAAAATGATATATGGAAACCTTATGTAACAAGACATAAAGCGATATATGAATATAAAATGTGCAATAATTTTCATAACGCAGAGAGGATTCTTAAACAAGCAATAAAGTCCTTAGAAGTAACTCCTTTACGCATTAAATACGATATTTATTTCGAATTAGGCGAGATATATCGAATGTATGATAGAAATACAGCTAATTATGATAGGAGCCTTGATTTTTATTTAGAGGCTGCGCAATTTGCCACAAGAGTACATGATTATAATTTACAAAGCAGTTCTCAACTTGGTATGATGTTATTAAATATAAAATATGGACAAGACATAGATGCAGATCTTCTGAGAACGATTATTACAAATACACATAAAATTGACTTGATAATTAACTATAATTATTCTCTGTATGTTAAATATATTGTGGCCAATGAACCTATTCCTAAAGAATTGCTTACATACTGGGAGCAAATGCAATACTCAGATTTACTTTTGTTTTCATCCAAAAGCAAATCTGAGAAATGTGACATTAAATTAACTGTTATGTAATTTTGTATATAATATATCGAAATAATTCTCATCAAATGTATAGCAAATTCTCTTATTTGACGAAATTGTATTTATTTTGCTAGAGATATCCTGGGAGAAATACTCGTTATCCCGGATATCTCTTAGTATTTCAGCGATTGACTTCATCTCTTTTTCAGTCCATCCATATCTTGTAATTTCCTGTGTGCCTATACGTAATCCACAAGGTTTATATAATTTTTTGTTTCTAAAATTTATGCTTATACCATAATCTAAACATTTATTATAAAACTTTTTAGCATCACTTTCTGGCATAGAAACAAAAATTTGGTGAGTATATGTATACTTAGATGCCGCTTTAATAATATGAAAATTGTAATGTACAAGTGTTTTGGCTAAACAGTTTGCATTATTGATAATTGAAGCACAATATTGTTTACCGAATATCTCCAACTCCATTAACGATAATATCAAACTCAATATATGATGCAGTTGGCTGTTTCTCAAATAATCAGGATTTATTAATGTATCAAATTTACTTGCTAAATCTAAGTTATTAGTCATTATCAGACCACAAGTAGGTCCAGGTAATGTTTTGTGTGTAGCACCCATTAAAATAAACTTTTGTTTGTCTGTAAACCAGCGCAAGGGATTTTCTATAGTTTTGGCTGCTATCAACCCTAGTATTTGCGTGGCATCGAAAATTAAAACACAATCTTCTGGTAAATCAATTTTATTTAACTGAGGCAGATTTAAAATATCTGAAAGGCATACTAGTATGCCGTTAATTTTTTCTTCTTTTAAAATTCTATTTATTTCATTGTAATCAAAGTCATATATATCGTAATTAAAAGGTAACTCTATGGTGTTAATCCCTAACCTGTGACAAATTTTTGGCATAGACCCATGACCGCCACAATCTTCAGAAGAAATCAAAATAGTATCACCAGAGGAGAATAAACTCATTAGTAATGTCATAACAGCATTAACACCAGATAAAGTTCGGGCATCAGCATATTTACAACCATATAATTGGTTGCATTGCAGAGATAGCAATTCATAGATTTTATATAAATTTTTACTTCCAACAAAGTTGCTATCCTGTTGATAATTCATTACTCCTCCCATAATATACTTTTCTTGAAGAAATGTATCTAAAGGAATTTTGCTAAAAGGCGACATTGCATTTTCTGCAGCACATAGTGGCAATAATTTATTCTCCTGTTCAGAAAGATTGGTGCATATGTTTACTAGATCATCAAAATATACTGGTTTCATAATATGTATGCCCTCCATAAAAAATAACGGATAACTAATAATTATCCGTCATAAAGAAGAGTAATTAATTAAAGGGCTAGAGCGATTGTCAGCGAAACAATTTACGCATAAGTTGTTTAGGGGAATGGTTAGCCAAAAGGGAAAAGAGAATCATGTCGGGGGCATATGTTGACATCATTTGGGCCTTTATTTATATTAAATATAAAGGAAAGGTAAAACATATTAGTATACAGGAGCAGAAAAGTGGATAATAGTAATGTCATTATATTAGAACTAAAAAAACTATTAAGTGATTTCAATAATGTTGGTGAAAATACGGAACACGTTGTAGATCAAGAAATTATTGATTATACGGAGAATCCATTGACGCCACCTCTATTAGCGTATTGTTTTCGAAATATATTAGGGTTTAATGTTAATTTTAGAATAGCAGAGAAAGTGAATTATATTATAGAATTTGATTATAAAGGAACATATGCGGTAGCGGAGCATAAGAAGTTAAGTTATAGGATGTATATTGATAGACGATATAAGGAAGAAATCATTGAATTGTTGAAAGTGGCAAAAATGATGTTGCAGCAATTATACACTGAACTTGGAGAAAAAGCATTACAGAATAATCAGTTTTATATGAGAAATGAGACGATTGAGTATTTTGAAAAATTAGAATATTTAGAAGACAGAATAGAACAAGCAAATATTTATAGAGATACAATCACTGAAAAACTTTCGGGTAAATATGATAAGCGAACGGAAGAGAATATAACAGTTTTTGTACCGAAAGGGGCTAATTATCTTCATAAATTAAATTTAGAAATATATTACAATATAGAGACTTATATTGATACATTTTATTCGGCTTTAGAGCATGTAATGACATTATTATTTCCGTTCACAACTTATTTTACGGGTGAAAAATCATATTATTCTTCATATATAAGAGATACAAGATGGTCGTGGGACAAAAAAGTTGAGATTGTATGTGGTCGTTTTATTCCGGATGGATTGTATAAAGAAATGAAAAGAATAAAAGAAGTTTATAGAAATCACAATGCACATGGTGCGTTTTCCAGAGAAATGATGGCTTATGTCAATATTCCTGATTTTGGAAGTTATCCTATGTATATTGGAAAGAAATATTTGAAAGGTTTTATTGATAATGTAGATGATAAAGTATCATTTGAAACTTATATTAATGTAAAAAAAGTGTTTACTGAGTTTTGGACGATTTTAAGAGAAAATTATGAAATCCCAATGATGTTTATTAATAGTGGACTGCCTATTCCAGTGGACACCCAAATATACATGGACAGTGTAAGGGATAGAAATGAGGCTGAGATGCGTATTGAAAAATTGTGGTATGATATAGATAATCAAAGTAATATGGATTGGTAGTTTGATTATAATAAATTGAATTACATAAGATGGAGAAGAAGATGCTAAGGATAAAAAGGATTAAAATTAGAAATTTCAGGTCTATAGTTGATTTAGATATAAAAGTAGATAAAATGAATATACTAGTTGGGTTAAATGATGTTGGAAAATCAAATGTGTTAAAGGCATTAAATTTATTTTTTAATGGGGAAACTGAGCCTGGGGTAGGTTATAATTTTGAAACTGATTATTCAAAATATGCGCCGGTTAGAAAAAAGAAGGCAAAGGAGATTGTTATCACAATTACATTTGCAATACCGCAGAGATATAGTTATCACGAAGATGTTGTATGGACTAAGGTATGGCGAGAGGGAGGCCTACATACAGATAATAGTTCTAAGTGGAACTTTACGCCATATTCGAAGGTGCCTACATTTTTTAAAAGGATAAGTTATAAATATGTTCCAGCAATAAAAAGTGACAATTATTTTAAATTATTATTGGCAGATCTTTATATGTCAATAGCCAAAGAGGCAAATAATGAATTGGTTGAGAAATCAAAGGCATATTCAGCGGCTTTGGATGGCTTTACGCAGTCGATAGGGGCCAGAGTTCATAGGACAGTTGGAATAGAGAGTAATTTGATAATGCCGACAAATCAGGTTGACATATTTAAAGAGCTTGTTTTTCAGACTCATGACAACAGCGGTGAGTCAATTGCATTATCTTACCGGGGAGATGGAATCAAGGCAATACATATACCTGCAATATTAAAGTATATAGCAGAACAAGATAATCGATTGATGTCAAACACGGCAGTGCCAATAACTCCAATATGGGGGTATGAAGAGCCGGAAAATGGAATAGAGATGCGTAAATGTTTTGACCTTGCTAAGGAACTTTTTGGCTTTTCTAATGATATACAGGAATTTATAACAACACATTCTCCAGCATTTTATCAATTAGGAGGCGAGAAAAACGTTAATGTATTTTATGTGTATAAGGATCAGAAAGACTTTTCAAGTCAGATACGGGAGAATTTAGATTACGTAGATTTGCATGATAAAATAGGTTTGATGCCTATAATCGCACCAATAGTTGCTGAAAAACAAGCTGAAATTGAGGCTATGAATGAGTTGCTTGGAAAATCAAAATTTATAGATAGAGAAACTATTTTTGTTGAGGGAATAACAGATAAACAGTATTTAAAAATGGCAATTGAGACATATTCAGAAAAACTTAACGACAAATTGGAACAAGGACAATTACAGATAGTTACAAATGAGGAAAATGGTTGTGGTACTCGAATGTTAGTTGATTGGGCGATAGCTTGGATTCATTTAAATTACAATAGTAAAGCAGTCGTCTTATTAGATGCAGATAAAGCAGGTCGAGATGCAAAAAGAAGAATTGATGAAGAAAAGGCACTAATAAATAAGAATCATAAGATAAAGGCAATTTTGTTACAAGAAACGGATGATATAAAGCTGGTAAATTCCAAAATTAAAAATCATTTGAATTTTACGATAGAGCATTTGCTTTCTTATGATTTTGGGAGAAAACTCAGAGCAAATAATTGGGTGTCAGAAAGAAGCCAAAAAGATTTGATTGATATGTTTTTCAATGTGTTGGATATATCAAAACCTTTGAATGAAACAATATGTGAAATGGTTGATAATATAGATTTAAGAGATTCGATTGTTATGTTTAGTCCCAAAAGTGATAAGAAAACACAGATATTGAATATGGTAAAAAAGGAAATAGAAGAAGGAGATGTTTCGATATTAGAAGGGTTTAAGCCGACAATAGAAAGACTGGAAGTTGAATTTTGTAATAGTAATTCATAAAGATGAATGAGAGGAGGCCTTCAATTCTATGTACAAAGGAATAAGATTCAAAGGCTACAAAGCATTCGCCGCCGACACATACACAGAACTTGACAACCTCCCAAGGGTGTCAGTGATAATCGGTAAGAACAACAGCGGAAAATCAAGCGTCATCGACGTGGTGGGGATGATGTATGACAGAATGTATACCATCAGGGATCAGATTGCATCCTGCGCAGACGAGATCATTGCGGAGATACCAATCACCAGGGATATGTGTGACAGCTTGCTGCGCGGGTATTCATCAATTCAAGGTTATACAAGCGGAATCATGTGTAACCTGTCAAATGGACGTTCGATAGGATACAGGGTGGAGCCTGAGGATAGTGGTGGTTATATTGTGGAGTGGAATGACAGACTGCCTCTATGGAATACTTCATATGCAAATGAAGTGGGAGTTGATATAGGTAATGAGAGGGACAGATATGTATTCAGACACGTTGCTGCGGAGCGCAATATTGTTCCCGAGGAGGAAGAGAAGCTTGGTGAGACTCTGGAGGATCTGTCCAGCACTGGCAGTGGTGCAAGCAACATTATTAGGGCATTTCTGAACAATAGCAGTTACGATGAGACGATAATTGAGGACACTCTTCTGGAAGCGGGCTTAAGACGATCATTCTGGTGCTGCTAAATCTGCTGGTTATACCGGAGCTGGATGAGTATAAGGATAAGAAGATGGTCTATGGTTTTGAGGAGCTTGAGAATAATCTTCACCCTGCCATGCAGAGGAAACTGTTTGAGTATATATATGAATTTGCTGAAAAGAATGATGTTCAGGTGTTCATCACGACCCATTCCCATGTGGCGATAAATGCGTTCTACGACAAGGACGATGCGGGGATATTTCATGTGTACAAGCAGGATGGAAGAGCATTTGTCAAAAGGATAGAATCGTATCTGGATAAGACAAGGATACTGGATGATCTTGGGATGATGTCATGGGTTACTAAGGGCAAAGAGCGTTGTTGAGCATATGACTTTGGAGAACATGGCTGGTATGCTGGATGTGAAGAAACAAGTTATGGAACTCGGTAAGCGGATATCTGATTGGAATGGTGAGCCCTTTCACTGATAAAAATGCTCCTTGAAATACCCCACCCGCTTCTATATAATTAAGATATATTTGTTACGGAAAATGAACTATTCAGCCCAGTTTTACAGGGCTGAAGTTCAATACCAGGGAGGAATTGCTATGAGGTTGGTTACAAGATCGGATTTTGATGGACTTGCGTGTGGCGCACTGCTGAAGGAAGCGGGAATTATTGATCATTGGAAGTTTGCGCATCCGAAGGATCTTCAGGACGGATTGATTGAGGTTACGGAGGATGATTGCCTTGCAAATGTGCCATTTGTTGAGGGCTGCGGACTTTGGTTCGATCATCATTCAAGTGAGCATGAGAGATTGGCGCTTGAGGGTAAATACAAGGGGGAGAGTCGTATAACTCCATCGTGCGCTAGAATAATCTATGAGTATTATGGAGGCAGAGAGAGATTTCCGCAGTTTGACGATATGATGGAGGCTGTTGATAAGGTTGATTCAGGTAATCTTACCATCGATGAGGTACAGAATCCAAAGGGATGGATACTTATTGGATTCCTGATGGATCCTAGAACCGGACTTGGAAGATTCAGGAATTTCACCATATCAAACTACCAGCTTATGGAGAAGCTTATAGATGCATGTCGTACCATGACCACTGATGAGATACTTGCCATGCCGGATATACAGGAGAGAATAGTTCTGTATAATGAGCAGACAGAGAAGTTCAAGGAGATGGTCAAGGCACATACCATAGTGGACGGTAATCTTATCATAAGCGATCTTCGCGGAGTGGATCCGATATACACCGGCAATCGTTTCATGATATACAGTATGTATCCTGAACAGAATGTGTCAGCGTGGATAGTAAGCGGACGTGGTGGACAGGGATGTTCGGCAGCAGTTGGATACAGTATCCTGAACCGCACAGCGACCATGGATGTTGGAAGCCTTATGCTCAAGTATGGTGGCGGTGGACACAGGAAGGTTGGTACATGTCAGTTCAAGGATGACGAGATGGATACAAGACTTCCTCAGATGCTTGGGGAGCTCAAGGCTCAGGCTAATTCATAAGAAATATTGACAAAAAATAACCGAATGATACAAGTTTTAATTCGTATCATTCGGTTATTTTTTATGTTATAAAAATGTTCTTAAAGGTCTTCTTGAAGATTAGTCTCTCTGGAACAGATCTCTTGTGTATACCTTGTCTTTGATGTCGTCGAGGCATGAATTGTACCTGTTGGCGATGACAGCGTCGGACATGGATTTGAATTTGTCCAGGTCATTTACAACTTTGCTTCCGAAGAATGTGGTTCCGTCTTCAAGGGTTGGCTCGTATACAACGACGGTTGCGCCCTTGGCTTTGATACGCTTCATGACACCCTGTATACTGCTCTGGCGGAAGTTGTCGGAGTTGCTCTTCATCGTCAGTCTGTATACACCTATGACACATTCCTTCTCCTGGGCTGCTGAGTAATCACCGTTATTGTTGTAGTCGTAGTAGCCTGCGATGGAGAGAACGCGGTCTGCGATGAAGTCCTTTCTCGTTCTGTTGCTCTCAACGATGGCGCTCATCATATTCTGAGGCACGTCGTTGTAGTTGGCAAGGAGCTGCTTTGTATCCTTTGGCAGACAGTATCCGCCGTATCCAAATGATGGGTTGTTGTAGTGTGTTCCGATTCTTGGGTCGAGACATACGCCGTTTATGATGTCCTGTGTGTTAAGTCCCTTCATCTCTGCGTATGTGTCAAGCTCGTTGAAGTAGGACACGCGGAGTGCGAGATAGGTATTTGCAAATAACTTTACAGCCTCAGCTTCGGTGAAGCCCATGAACAGAGTGTCTATATCTTCCTTGAGGGCACCCTCCTGAAGCAGTGCGGCAAATGTATGGGATGCCTTAACTATCTTCTCGTCATTCTTGTCTGTGCTGACAATTATCCTTGATGGATAGAGGTTGTCGTACAGTGCCTTGGATTCACGGAGAAACTCAGGGCTGAAAATGATATTTGACGTGTTGTATTTCTTCCTTACGGACTCGGTGTATCCAACTGGTATAGTTGATTTGATGACCATGATGGCATCCGGGTTGACCTTGAGGACGAGCTCGATAACGGCCTCAACGGCTGATGTGTCGAAATAGTTCTTGTTGCTGTCGTAGTTTGTCGGAGCAGCTATGATTACGAAATCTGCATCCTTGTATGCTGCTTCGCCATCGAGGGTTGCTGTGAGATCAAGTTCCTTCTCGGCGAGATATTTCTCAATATAGTCGTCCTGTATAGGGGATTTCTTGTTGTTGATGAGATCGACCTTTTCAGGGATGATGTCAACTGCTGTTACATGGTTGTGCTGTGCCAGCAGGGTCGCAATGGATAGACCAACGTAACCGGTTCCTGCCACTGCGATGTTCAGTGGGGATGGTGACTCGAGCTTGTGTGCGCCTGCGTTGATGAACATATCTGTGAGGTCGAAGTTCAAAACCTCTGACAAACTTTCGAGCTGCTCTATAGAAGGAACAAAATCCTTCTGCTCTATTCTGGAAATGAGTGCTCTGTTGATACCGGTTGCATCGGCGAGCTGTGCCTGGGTCATACCCTTGTCTTTTCTTCCGTTCATGACAGTGTCTGCGAGACGTGACTGTGATAACTTCTTCATGATAAAAATTCCTTTCTCTGATGATTATTCTCTATTATTCTTAGAAGTATTATTCAAAACTAGCAACAAATGTTAATATTTATAACATTTACAATGCCATAATACATGTAAAAACGGCATAAATCAAGAGAAAAATGTATTTTAAACATAAAATTATACATAATTAATGTTAATTAAAATAACATGCATAAAACAACTGAAAATATAGTTTATTTCAACGCAACATCGAGTCTTATCGGATTGTGATCGCTGTTTTTAAAATCCAGATTTATGGTCTCTGTGGAGTTAATCTGCAAATTGCTCGATACTATGAATCCGTCGATGACATAATATTGGAAACTCTCATGGTCATGTCCTTCGTATGGTTTATCCAGGGACCGGCATGTCGGAGCTGAGGAATCGGTGATGCAGGTGAAGGAATCTCCAAATTCAGATACATCTATACTTCCTGGTGCCCACAGGTCAGCGGACTGCTGAGGGTATGCGGACAGATCCACATTTGAAAAAGTCTGGTTGAAGTCGCCTCCTGCGATAACGTAGTTCCCTGCTGCAGCCTCATTTTGGAGAATGTCGGCGAGCATCCTGGTCTGGGCGGCTTTGCCCTCGCCTGAGTCATAAGCCTCCAGGTGGAGATTTACTATGACGAGTTCGTGTTCACTTCCGGCAATCGGTATTCTGGACACGATCAGGCATCTTTTCAGGTTGCACAGTCTGATCGGGTAGGAAAATGGACATGGAAGCTGTATTCTTTCTGCATCCGATACTTCAAATGAGCTGAGAGTCATTATTCCTGATGTCACTCTGCCGATCGGTGGAAGTGGATATGGAACCATGAGTGTTTTGTAGTTGTAGGCGTATGAGCTTGTATATGACGGCAGCTTTTCCCTCAAAATATCGGCTTCGTTTATCTTGTGGCTTCTGGATGATCGTTCATCGACCTCCTGGAGAAGAAAGATGTCAGCGGCAAGTGAATTCAGCTCTGATGTGATGGCCTCCATATTGTCGTTTACCTGCTTTGCGGTGGAAGTGTACACACTGTCTCCTCCGTCCATGAAAAAGTCAGCATTTGCACCGAGGGATCCGTAGCCGAGATTCCATGTCACGATGGATATGGAGTCGCCGACAGATGGTGAAAGCTTGGCTGAGTCGGTTGCATTTTTGCCAAATGTGCTTCCGGATGTGACCTCAAGGGATTCGGAATTGTCTGGCTTGTATTCTGTTATAGTGAGAACTCCCACAAATATTATGGCGGCCACAAGGATCACACCGAGGACAATACAAGTTATTTTTAGAATTTTTTTTGCTATTATCATGTTGGATATTTCCTGTTCTATATTTGTTCAGCCCGTCCAAATTGTTAGTTGGACTGACATGTAAAGTATATCAGACGCGGTGTATGTAAACAATGTGTAAAATGACACATGTTGGGAATCGTGGTATAATGTAGCACGCTGATGCGTGCGCAGGTCATCGCGCTTGCGCACGATGATATATGATATAATGAGCAGCAAGACATAGTATAGTAGAAATTACTGAGGGGAATGTATGTTTGAACTTATTATAAAAGATATAATGGAGGTCGCTGGCTACCTTCCGATAGGCATTTTGTGCGGATGCATAGCAGTCGTGGTTTATCTCGTGTATACAGTGAGTCATGCAGGAAAAAAGGTCAGTGCCGGCGGACGTGTGAAGAAGTCAATAGTGTGGTTCCTGCTGGTGGTGTATCTGGCGGTGATGGCAGTTACTGTGTTCCTGTCCAGAGAGCCGGGCTCAAGGCAAGGCATTGACATGACGCTGTTTCAGACGTGGGGAGTGACGCCCCAGGAGCACGCATTTGTCATAGAAAATATATTGCTCTTTGTGCCGTTCGGCGTGCTTTTCCCGCTTGCGGTGGCTGGAAGTAAGAATAGCGATGGTAGGGTGGTAGACAGGTTGTCCAAATGCACTGTACTGTTTGGATTTCTGTGCAGTGTCTGCATAGAGACGGTTCAGCTTATAACGGAGCGCGGTTACTGCCAGCTCGATGATGTAGTTATGAATACCCTCGGAAGCCTTGCGGGATATATTATATTTTTAATTATAAAAAAGATGAAAAATATTAAAAAAATGGAGGAATAGATCATGCCATGTACAACAATATTGGTAGGAAAAAATGCGTCTTATGACGGTTCAACAATAATAGCGAGAAATGACGATTCGGGGGCCGGTTCGTACACGCCGAAGAAATATGTGGTTGTGAAGCCGGAGGAGCAGCCAAGAATATACAAGGCGGAGATATCCCATGTGGAGATTGAACTTCCGGATGATCCGATGCGTTACACCTGTGTTCCAAATGCGCTGGCGGGCGAAGGAATCTGGGCGGCAAGCGGAGTGAATTCTGCAAATGTGGCTATGACGGCGACGGAGACCATAACCTCAAATCCAAGAGTGCTCGGCGCGGATCCACTGGTGTGCTATGAGCCTGCGGAGGGAGATAAGCCTGAGAAGACTGGAGGTATCGGCGAGGAGGATATAGTCAGCATTACACTTCCATATATAAAGAGCGCAAGAGAGGGCGTGAAGAGACTTGGCAGCCTGCTTGAACGATATGGAACCTATGAGATGAACGGAATTGCATTTCAGGATGTAGACGAGATCTGGTGGCTTGAGACCATCGGAGGACATCATTGGATCGCGAGAAAAGTTCCTGATGATGTGTATGTTGTCATGCCAAACCAGTTTGGTATGGACGAATTTGATATGGCAGACGCAATGGGAGCGCAGAGCGAGTTCATGTGCTCGGCAGATCTTCCAGCATTTATAGAGAAGTATCATCTGAACGTGGAGAATATGGAGGACACGATCTGTCCACGGGATATATTCGGCAGCCACGACGATGCGGATCACGTGTACAACACCCCGAGGGCATGGTTCATGGAGCGGACGCTCAACCCGAATTCGGCAGTCTGGGACGGACCGGATGCGGACTTTACGCCGGTTTCGGATGACATTCCATGGTGCATGATACCAGAGAAGAAGATAACCATGGAGGATGTGAAGTATGTGCTTTCTTCGCATTATCAGGGAACTCCGTATGATCCGTACGGCAATTACGGCGACAATAAGATGCGCGGGGCATATAGATCGATAGGTGTGAACAGGACGGATTTCATGTCGGCGATCCAGATGAGACCATATGTTGGAGAGGATATCTGCGCTGTACAGTGGATAGCATTTGCATCGAATGCATTCAATGTCATGGTTCCTTTCTATGCAAATGTAGACACGACTCCTGAGTATCTGGCAAATACAGGGGCGGATGTTTCCACGGACAACTTCTACTGGACCAGCCGTATGATCGCGGCGATGGCGGATGCATCTTATGCGAAGTCGGTGTTCAATATCGAAAGGTACGAGGAGAAAGTCATGTCCAAGGCACATGAGATAATATACAGATATGATGATATTATGAATGAACAGCCATTGGGCGAGAAACTCCGCCAGCAGGCAAACCAGGAGACCACAGACATGGTGAGACGTGAGGCAAATGCAACCCTTGGCAGGGTTCTCTATGAACTCAGCAATCAGATGAAGAACTCGTATTCAAGGTCTGATGCGTAGTAGGCAATGAGTGGCCGCTTACAGGTTATGATTATCCCTGTATTTACCCGGAGTCACGCCGTATTTCTTCTTAAACATCCTGTTGAAGTAGGACAGGTTGAAGAAGCCGCAGTTCTCCGCGACGGAGAGTATGCTCTCGTCATTGGAGGAGAGAAGTCTTGCGGCAACATTCAGCCTGAAGTCGTTCAGATATGATACAAATGACACCCCCATGGTGTTCTTGAAAAATCGCATAAAATGGGATTCAGAGAATCCACAGTAGGAGGCTATATCCGTTATGGATATGGCCTCTTTGTAATTTTCGTCTATGTAGGAGAGGATGAGTTTTGTTCTCTCCAGATCCCTGGCTCGGTTCTTCCTGTCTGCCTCATCCCTTGCGGTGGAGTTGGCATAGAGAATGTAGAAGAATTCAAAATAGCATCCCTTAAGTGCAAGGTGGTATCCCTTTGGCGTCTCTGAGCAGAGCTTGTCTACCCTGTTAAGACACGCGGAAAGAGACGGATATAATGGATCGTCCCTGTCATAAATACTCTTGATATCCACGTCGCCCGCCAGCAGAGGCAGGAAAAACTCGCTGTCCAGTGAGTCGTGATTTCTGGATCTGAACATGTCGACGGAGAAAAGAATATTCTCATATTCCATTGAATAGCCTTCGTGCTGGGAGATTCCGTGAATGTGCCCTGGCAGGATAATGACTATGTCACCCTCCTCAACATAGTGAGTTGTGAAGTCCACAGTCACATTTCCCTTGCCTTTTTTGATATAGATAATCTCCATAAATTCATGCCAGTGCAGAGACACAGAATTGAAGTCAAGTGGTATGGAGCACAGGTAAGTATTGTACGGAAACATTGGGTCCGCATGGGTCTTATTCTCCAGAAGATTTTCGTATTCAAGACTGTTCATATAACCATGTGCCTCCTTTTTGTTCATAAATTCAACGATTTTTTACAGCTTTTACATATTGTACATCATCAAGATGATAGAATTGTACAATTAATTGCTTATATAATGCAAGCATAAAAGGGAAAATGCTAATAAAATACAAGCCATAACAGGAACTGTTCAGGAGGTATCATATATGAGTAAAGCGTTGGAGCGTGGCGCAGGAATACTCCTGCCGATAAGCAGCCTCCCATCACCATATGGAATTGGAACCATGGGAAGAGATGCTTATGATTTTGTTGATATGTTGAAAAGAGCAGGGCAGAAGTACTGGCAGGTGCTTCCGATAGGACCAACAAGCTTCGGTGACAGTCCTTATCAGTCGTTTTCAGCATTTGCGGGCAATCCGTATTTTATCGATCTGGCTACATTGATAGCTGAAGGGCTTCTCAAGAAAGAGGAGGTAGAATCCTACAAATGGGCTGACAGTGATGACGAGATCGACTACGCCAGAATATACAGACAGAGATTTGAAGTTCTCAGAAAAGCATTTGGCAGATCAGAGCACAAAGACAGCAGGGATTACGTAGATTTCATAGAGGAAAATGAACAGTGGATAGATGACTATGCGCTGTATATGGCGATCAAAGCAGATCATAACAACAGAGAATGGCTTGCGTGGGAACCGGCGATCAAGAAGAGAAAGCCGGAGGCAATGGCAGCTTACAGAGAAAAGCTTGGTGAAGACGTGGAATTCTACAAATTCCTTCAGTTCAAGTTCTACCAGCAGTGGATGCCATTAAAAGAGTACGCCAACAGAAATGGAATAAGCATCATTGGAGATATTCCAATCTATGTGGCACTGGACAGTGCTGATGTGTGGGCTAACACAGACCAGTTCCAGCTGTCCGGAAGCCTTGCACCGGCGGTTGTGGCAGG
>OMEK01000393.1_pt1 | contig 15347 bp, 12 predicted proteins | sample 1645351 | NCBI WGS metagenome assembly OMEK01 (sample SAMEA103958146, study PRJEB25191) | human gut metagenome
GGGCTCATAACCCGGAGGTCGTAGGTTCGAGTCCTGCCTCCGCAACCATAAAAAGCATCCGTTTTCACTAGAAAACGGATGCTTTTCTAACTTTTTGAGCAATTTTGAGAATCCGGTTGTCGGAATAATTCAACAATAATTCAACTTGCTTTCAAAATCACGCTTTCTTCAAAAAAATTTCCGATAGAATTTCCACGTTTTGTTCGTCTGCTGCTTCCATTACATGGGCGTAAATATTGGCAGTGGTGGAAACCTGAGCGTGTCCTAAGCGTTTGGAAATGCTGACGCTGTCCACACCGTTGAAATACAGCATGAGGCCATCGTGTGGCGGGACGCGTGGGGATTGATGTGCGGCAGCCCGTGGCGGACAGCGAACTTTTTCAACCAGTCCGTGACCGTATCCGGGTGTATGGGCTTTCCGTTGTCCTGAGTAAACACGAAGTCCTGATTGCCGTAGTATTCCCCCAGACCGAGGCGTTCGGCGGTCTGCCATGTTCTGTATTTTCGCAGAAGCCGCATCGTTTCCACCGGCAGGGCGATGAACCGTTTCGACCGTTCCGTCTTTGGCGTGCTTTCGTAAATCCCAATATCGGGAGAATACAGGATGCTGTTGCAAATGTAAATCCTGTTTGCTTCAAAGTCTACTTTATCCCACTTCAGGCCGAGGATTTCGCCCCGGCGTGCGCCCGTAATGAGAAACAAATGCGCAAGGCATTTCCACTTGATTGGCTCCTGCTCCAACGCTTCCCGGATAGCCGCCACCTGTTCCGGCTGGAAATAGTTGACCTCTTTACGTTCTACTTTGGGCAGATCGGCACGGCTGGCAGCATTGAACGGTACAAGCCCCTCTTTTACCGCCTGTTCCAGAACGGTGGAGATCAGCCGGTGGTGTTTCTGCACCGTCTTTGCGGACAGTGGACGGTTGTCCGCTTCAATGGTGAACGCTTTTTCCAGCTTGACACCCATAGCCTCGGCAGCAGCGGCAGCCGCTTGCAGGCTGACGGGATTTCTCTTGACCATAGCGGAAACAGTAGAAGCGGCAAGGCCGGAGGCTTCGGCTATTTTCACCCGGCTCAATTTCTTTCCTTTCAGATAGGCGGCAAGGTCGATTTTGGCGGTGGCGTGTTCACCGCCTTTTCTTGTGCCAGTCTTTGACAAATCCGTGTAGAGAGTATTCAGGTGGTCAACCCGTAAGTCTTTCAGCTTGATATGGCCGATAGCGGGATAAATCCGGGCGGTCAGTTCCTTATAGCGAACGGTGGTGGAGTGCTTCACGCCCCGCTGGGATTTCAGGTCAATTACATAATCGCAGTAGCTTGCAAAGGTCTGGCGGGTATCGGTGGCGGTTCCCTCTTTGCACTGCTTTTCAAAGGTTGCGGCGAAAGCCTCAGCCTTTTTTCTTGCGCTTTTTCTGTCCATGTAGGGGAGACATCAAAGGTGGCGGTAAATGGCTTGAGCTGCTTACCATCCGCTCCACGGCCACGGAAAACCCGGATGGAGTATGAGATCAGCTTGCCGGATTTGTCTCGGCGTTCTTGAATGTTAGCCATTATTGTCCACCTTTCCGCTTAGCGAGGAGTATCTTTTGTGCGCCCGGTGAGCGCACGTTCTCTAGGGTGAAAGTCCCAAAGTCGCCCGGTAGCGGGAAGATTTAGCCGAAGGCAAGGGTGCCCGTTGTGAGGTGGAATTTGAAGAAAGCCGGATTTTAGGAGTTAAAAGGTCTCTTAGGCTTTTTGAACTTGCCCATTACGGCTTGTCGCTTAAGGCAACACTGCGCAACTGCATTACGCTTTGCTTATTCATGCGGCTGTTTGGAAGTGTGGCTACGGAGTCGCGCCAGACCAGCTGGGGAGAATATAGAATTTCTTGCGGCTCATCCGCAGGGGGATCTCCAGACTGGCCCAGAATATCGATGAGCATCTGGGCAGATTTTCTCCCAATATCAACGATGTGGTTGTCCACTGTGCACATGGCGGGACCGACCACGGTAGAGAATTCGTTGTTGTCATAACCGATAATGGACATATCCTCAGGAATTCGGTATCCTTTGGCCCGAAGAGCGCTGACGGCACCAAAGGCGGTAAAGTCGGAGAAGGCAAAGATGGCCGTGGCGGGCCTCTTCTTGATGGAGGCACACTGGTCTGCCCAGAGGGATACGGCGTTCTCTGCGTCCCGACGAGTGCCGTTGGAAATGATGACATGGATGTGCTCCGAGGGAATACCCAATTCCTGCAGTTTGGAGGAAAAACCGTTGTAACGTTCAATACTGATCTGTTGAGCACGAGTGGAGGCAATGTAGAGGAAACTGCGATGGCCATGGTTATACAGCGCTTGAGCGACCAACTGTCCGCCCATGAAGTCATTGCAGCAAATGGAGTTGCAGGCATATTCCGGATAGCGGCGGAAGGCAAGAACATAAGGGATCTGGGTACTTTCGATTTGTTTTAGTAGATTGGCATTGAGAAGAGTAGGTACCAAAATCAGGCCATCAACACCCTGCCCTAACAGGCGGCGTACGGTTTGTTCCTCGATTTCCGGGGATTCTCGAGTTGAACCGGTCATTAGGGAATATCCGTTCATTCGAGCTACGAACTCAGCACATTCAATGATTTTTCCCATGGTTGGATTAATGTAGTCCGGAATAATGATGCCGATGATATGGGAGCGCTTTGTGCGAAGCTGGCTTGCAGCCAAATTACATTGATATCCCAGCCTTTGCGCTGTTTCCTTCACCAATTTGCGGGTAGCAGGGGAGATGTCGGGCATATCCCGCAGGCCACGGGAAACTGTGTTGATGGATAAGTTCAGTTCGCGGGCGACGTCTTTTAATGTTATGCGCATCGGTAGACCCCTTTTCTCTTAAATTAAATTTGGATGAATGCCTGGAAAACCTGTTTGAAGGTCTGATGAGAGATAATGAATGAAAAAAGCATCATCTCCCTGCGAAATTCAAATCATGTTGCGCTGGTAGCCTGGGGAATAAGCATTATTTTCATGGAAAACAGGAATTATGGACGTGTTTACTTTAACATTATTTGAAAATGAATTCAATAGAAAAATCAGGATATTGCAGAGAATTGTAGATAAATACAAAATAGAATATGAAAAAATGTTAAATTTGCTCAACATTATCTGCACGAATTGAACCGGAATTTACCGGGAAAACAAATTCTGCCTGCGTCATTTTTCGAGCCTGACAAAAGGCAGCGGCATTTGGGAGCAGCACTCCGGTTTCAACAGGATAATCATGATAAGAAAGGAACAAAAACATGTCCCTTTCCCCAATACTGGCGAGAACTTAAAAATGAAAATTCGAAAAATATTTTCTATTAACGTTACAGACTTTTGCATTATGGATAACAATTGAATAAAAAATTCTGATTTTATCGAAAAATGAATTGTAATAATGAACAATTTTTCTGTATTTTTTTTGTCAAGTGTGCCTCGTTGCGTTGTCACTTTCTGCCTGTTATAATAAAAAATAAAAGGAGCAAACTACTATGAACTACCGTCTTTTACCTGGAACTGGTCTGAAAGTGTCAGAGGTGTGCTTGGGTACCATGACCTTTGGTGACCAGCTGGCTGAAAAGGATGCAATCGAGGCTGTGGCTTATGCCAAGGACCAGGGCATCAACTTTATCGATACCGCTGACTGCTATTTCCGCGGCAGTGCGGGTGCCAGTGAAACCATTCTTGGAAAGGCAATCAAACCTATCCGCAACGATATTGTCCTTGCTACTAAGTGCGGTGGACCTGTGTCCATGGATGTGAACGGGTCCGGTCTGAGCCGCTACCACGTGATGTCTGCAGTGGAAGGCAGCTTGAAGCGGCTGGATACGGATTATGTGGATATCCTGTATTATCACTTTCCGGACTGGAGTGTGAGCGTGGAAGAGATGATTATCACTGCCAATGATCTGATTCGCACTGGAAAGATCCGTTACTGGGGCGTAAGCAACCATACTGCCTGGCAGACTTTGGAAGTATATCTGAAAGCGAAGGAAATGCACATGACTCCCCCTGCCATGACGGAGAGCGTTTATAATTTGCTGACCCGTGGCATCGAGGACGAGATGGTGCCTATGCTGCGCAATCATCCTATGGGTCTGGTGACCTACAATCCTTTGGCAGGCGGTCTGCTGACCGGCAAACATCGGAAAAATGCGCCCGCCCCTGACAGCCGTTTCGATCGGGAGAAAGGGTATGCAGCTCGGTATTTTCACGATAATAATCTGGATGCTGTCGAGGAATTGAACAAGATTGCAGAGGCTTCTGGCTACAACATAATCGAAATGAGCCTGAAGTGGCTGCTGGCTCACGACAACGTTACTTCTGTGATTGTAGGTTTTAGTCGTCTGGAGCAGCTGCAGCAGAATCTGGGCTGGATTAACCGCCCCGTACACCCCCTGCCTGTGGATAAGATCGATGCGGTATGGAAGATTCTCAACGGCAATCGGTACTCCTATCATCAGTAAGTGATTTTTTGAATCCCGGACAGATACGGCGGGCAGTTCCATATAGAAAACGGATGATGTCCGGGTTTCCTTCCTGTATTTGTGAACGTTCCCGCCTTTTCACGGCGGGAAAATGGCACGCACTGGTTGGTATTATTCTCGACAATGTGGCTTTAAAGATGCTTTGTCTGCAAAAATGTATGCATGGGGAGAACAAATGGATGCGTGAAAAGAACGTTCACGCTTTGTTCACACCATACAAAACCGACAGTAGTTAGTTGGAACATGTCACAAATTGTATATTTCTGCTTGACAGTGGATTTTAATTGTGTTACATTAACGTTAACAGAGTTGAAAATGATTTTCTGACGAACCGGCGATACTCACTTTTGAAGGACACTATCATCGTTAGGGCACATACGGAGGCAAAGAATCTTGGAAATCAAAGTTTTTTCTCCGTAGGGGCTGGAGATCTCTTTCCACTATTCCGCGCTACTTGCAGGAAGGCCTGGCGAACCCGGTTTTACAACTCCTGTGACATATATGCACCATTTTGTATCCGGTGGAGTACCAGCCTGGATGGCATACGGCGAGTATAAAGCTTTTAGCCTGCAATATTGCTCCTGACAATGTGGCTCAGGGCTCCACGGTATGCCCCGGCACACCGCTTGTGGATGATGCTAACGACTGGAAAGTCTTGATTCCTTTTCTGGACGTTGACAGTTGGGATTGGGAAGGCTTTGCACAGCAAAACAAGGAATGCCTGGATGTGGACGTACCGATTCAAATGCCCTAGTATTTGGGCTTCTTTAACGGTCGATTTCCTTTTTGAATTTCGAGAATGCAGTGCTGGCGCTTATAGACAAGAACTAGAAGGATGCGATTACCTTTACGAACGGAGCAGAAAAGTATTAAATACATGCTTATCCGGCGTGCTGTGCGACTGGTAAAATACGGCAAAAGCCGAATCTCTACAGATATACAAGGAGGAAAAGAAAATGGGTAGATACATTATTAAGCGACTGCTGCTAATGATACCGGTTATTATCGGTGTTACGTTGCTGATTTTCCTGCTGCAGGCGTTTACTCCTGGTGATCCTGCTCAGCTGGCGCTGGGCAGTGATGCTACCGAGGCGGAACTGGAGCAGTGGCGCGAGGAACGAGGGTTGAATGACCCCATTATCGTGCAGTATCTGAGATATATGTGGGGTGTACTCCATGGAGATCTTGGCATTTCCTACAGGAGCCCCAAGAACATTACCAGAACTATCATCGAACGCTGGCCCACCACTTTCCTGGTGGCATTGCTCAGCGTTTCTATTTCCGCAGTCATCGGTATTGTACTTGGCATCCTGGCAGCGCTGAACCGAAACAACTGGATTGACTCTGCCGCACGTCTAATGGGTATGCTGGGGGTGTCCATGCCAAACTTCTGGTTCGCGCTATTAATGATAATGTATTTTGCGGTGGACAAGAAATGGTTCCCAGTATCTGGCTTCGGCACCCCTGCCCACTGGGTTTTGCCCATGGCTACTGTGGGTATCCTTGGTTCCTGCGGTCTGCTCCGCCTAACCAGAAGTGCAGTGCTGGACAGTCTGAGCGCCGATTATGTCCGTACCGCACGAAGCAAAGGCCAAAAGGAGAGCAAGGTCGTGATTCACCATGTGCTTCGCAATGCGCTGATTCCGATCGTTACCAGTGTTGGCGGTCACTTCGCTGGTGCGCTGGGCGGTACAATTATCATTGAGCAGATTTTTTCGATCCCTGGGTTGGGGCAGCTGATGGTCAATGCTATCTACCAGCGCGATTATCCGCTCATTCGCGGTTCTGTGGTTCTGGTGGCTGTTACCGCTTCTGTGGTAAATCTGCTTATCGACCTCGTGTATGCGGCTATTGACCCCAGAGTCAAGGCTTCTTTCAAAAGTGGCGGCAGCCTGAAGCTTCCAAAACTGGGTACAAACTCCAAGATATCTTAAGAAAAGGGGGAGCATAGCATGAGTACTGGTTTCCTAAAGAAAAGTGCCCCTACAAAACAGATCAAGCGCAGAAGCGTGATGCGTGAGGCTATGGAGCGGTTGGTGCGTAACAAGACCGCTATGGCTGGCTTGTTCATTCTGATCGTAATCGCCATTCTGTGTGCGCTGGCTGGTGTCATCTGTCCGGAGGGCTACGACGAACAGAATTACGCAATTGCATTTACCCTTCCCTGTAAGGAATATCCTTTCGGAACAGACAATCTGGGTCGTTCTATGCTGGCTCGAATCCTTTATGGCGGTCGCGTTTCGCTGTCCATCGGCTTGATTTCCACGGGCATCTCTGCAACGCTGGGATTGATTTTGGGCGCACTGGCCGGTTTCTACGGCAACAAGGTGGATAACATCATCATGCGTACACTGGACGTGTTCCACGCAATTCCCAGCACGCTGCTGGCCATTGCGATTTCCTCGGCGCTGGGCGGCGGCATTGTCAACGCCATGATTGCCGTTGGCGTTTCCAGCGTGCCCAGCTTTGCTAAGATGGTTCGCGCACCGGTTTTGGCTATCAAAGGACAGGAATTCGTGGAAGCTGCTCGCTGTATTGATGCATCTGATCGACGGATCGTCTTTAAGCATGTGGTCCCCAATGTATTATCCCCTGTAATCATCACAATAACCGGTCAGTTGGCTGCAGCCGTTCTGGCAGCATCTTCTCTGAGCTTCCTGGGGTTGGGCGTTCAACCTCCCACGCCGGAATGGGGCTCTCTGATTGCCAATGCTAGACAGTACATCCGGGATTATCCTTATCTTGTCACATATCCCGGTATCGCCATTGCGACCGTGGTTTTGTCTATGAACCTGTTCGGTGATGGCCTGCGCGATGCGCTTGATCCCAAACTGAAGAATTGAGGTGTGACATGGAAGAGCATATTGAGAAAAATGAAGAGGTTCTGCTCTCGGTTAAGAACCTTACCACCCACTATGTCACCCGCGAGATCGGCACCTGTGAAGCGGTACGAAATGTCAGCTTTGATATCCACAAGGGCGAAACTCTTGGCCTGGTTGGCGAGACCGGTGCCGGCAAAACCAGTATTGCGCTGAGTATTCTGCGCCTTCTGCCGGTTCCTCCCGCAAAGATTGTGGAAGGTGAGATTTACTGGGGAGCTAAAAACCTGCTTAAGGTTCACGAGCGTGAAATGCGAAAGATTCGCGGTGGCGAGATATCTATGGTGTTTCAGGATCCCATGACTGCACTGAATCCAGTGGATACCGTAGGTGATCAAATTGCAGAGGTTATTTACCTTCATCAGAAAGTGACCAAGGTGGAATCTAAGCGTCTGGCAGCAGAAATGCTGGAGGTTGTAGGCATTCCCAAAGAGCGATTTGGCGAGTATCCCCATCAGTTCTCCGGTGGTATGAAGCAGCGTGTTATCATTGCCATGGCGCTGGCCTGCAACCCCAAACTGCTGATTGCGGATGAACCCACTACTGCGCTGGATGTGACCATTCAGGCTCAGGTTCTGCGGATGATGAACGACCTGAAGTCCAAGAACGGGACTGCGGTTCTGCTGATAACTCATGATCTCGGTGTTATTGCCGAGATGTGCCAGCGTGTTGCGGTGATCTATTCTGGCGAAATCGTGGAGATGGGCACTGCGGAAGACCTCTTTGACAGAACTGCACATCCCTATACCATGGGACTGTTTGACTCACTGCCCCGTGTTTCCAGCGGTGATCGCCTTATTCCAATCCCCGGCATGATGCCGGATCCCTCTAATCTCCCCAAGGGCTGTAAGTTTGCTGAACGCTGCAAGTATGCAACGGATGTATGCCGTGAGCAGGAAGTGGATCTGACAGAAATAGAGCCTGGCCACTACTGTCGCTGTATTCACAAGCTGACAAAGGAGGGATGATTATGAGCACGATTCTTGAGGTAAAAGACCTGAAGAAATACTTTGCGGTGCGAGCCGGGGTGCTCCATGCCGTGGATGGAGTTTCCTTTAAGATTGAAGAGGGCAAGACCTTGGGCGTTGTCGGCGAATCCGGTTGCGGTAAGTCGACCCTTGGCCGCACCATCATGCATCTGTATGAGAGCACCGAAGGTCAGATCATTTTTAAGGGTGAGGATATTACTCACATTGATCGTCAGAAGCTTAGCAAGCTGAGATCAGAGATTCAGTTTATTTTCCAGGATCCGTTCTCTTCTCTGAATCCCAGAATGACAGTATTCCAGACCATTGCAGAACCGCTGGACATTGCCAACAAACACAAAAACCCGAAACTCTGCGCTAAGGAGATTGAGAAAAAGGTTTACGACATGATGGATACCGTAGGTCTTGCCCGACGTTTGGTCAATACCTACCCCCATGAGTTGGATGGAGGCCGAAGACAGAGAATTGTTATCGCCCGCGCATTGATTATGGATCCTGATTTCGTTGTCTGCGATGAGCCGGTTTCTGCTTTGGATGTTTCCATTCAGGCGCAGATTATCAACCTGTTGCTAAATATTCAAGAAAAGAAAAAGCTGACCTATATCTTTATCACACACGACTTGAGCGTTGTGCGTTACATCTCCGACGAGATCATGGTGATGTACCTGGGCGAAATGGTAGAGCTTGCAGACAAGGAAAGCCTGTTTAAGAATCCCTTGCATCCCTATTCCAAGGCACTGCTGGCCTCCGTTCCCGTGCCAGATGTGCACCATAAGAAGGAATTTATCCCGTTGGAGGGTGAGCTGACATCTCCCATCAATCCCGTACCTGGTTGCCGTTTCGCTGCCCGCTGCCATTATGCAACAGGTTTGTGCAGACAGCAGACACCTGAACTGCGGGAATATGAACCGGGTCACATGGTGCGTTGCCACAATCTGGAAGCTATTCATAATATGTAATCTTGGGAAGCGCAGTTTCCCTGAAAAAGTCACCATAAAGGAAGGAGATAAAAATGAAAATGAATCGAAGAGAGTTCCTGAAGGCTGCCGGCATTACCGGATTGAGCGCAGCCACTTTGGCAACACTGTGTGCCTGCGGCGCAAAGGGAACCTCCGCATCCACAACTGCCGCTACTGACGCTCAGATTACGGGCCCTGCCGCTGCTCCCACTGATCCCCCCGTAACTGCCCACCCTGACGACTGGGATTTTATGGCTGAAGGCTGCTTCCGTCCCAGCTACCCCGCAAATGTAGACGAAATTCCTACCGGTTTTACAACCTCCAAAGACGAGCTGATCATCCGTATGGCTCAGGACGAAGGTTCTATGGATCCTCTGTCCGGTGGCCTATATATTACCCCTTCTTGTATCTTTAACCTCTGCGGCACTTCCATGCTGGCTGCCGGCTATGTTGACGGCGGTATCGATATGCAGATCAACAAGTACAGCGCCTGCGACTCCATGACTTGGGACGACGACCATATGGGTGTTACCTTCCATATCCGTGAGGGTGCTCACTTCCACAATGGTGATCCTGTCACCTCTGCTGACCTGGCTTTCAGTGTCAGACGTTTCAGCTCCAATGCCCGTTTCAGTTACATCAACTTTGAAAACATTACCTGTGTTGATGACGATACGCTGTACATCCCCATGACCCGTCAGGACGGCAACTTCCTGTTCATCATGGGCATCTTTGTCCACATCTTCAGTGAAAAGGTTTACAACGAGTATGTTGAGAAGGGTAAGGAAGCTGACTTCTTCTACTGCAGCGAAGGCACTTGCGGTATGTACGAGATCACCGAGTGGGTTTCTGGCGACCATGTCACCTTGAAGGCAGACCATACCCATTACCTGGTTCCTACCATTGAGACCGTTACCGTCCGCTTCATCGCAGATAACACCGTTGCTATGATGGAGCTGGAGACCGGCGGCATTGATCTGCTGTATGGCCCCTCCACTCCTGACATTCAGAACGTTCTGGCCGGTCAGTATGGCGATGCCATTTCTGGTGTTGAAAATGCAGGCGACGTTATGACTCTGCTGGGTATGAACATTGCTGGCAAGTTCTCCGACCTGAACCTGCGTTATGCTGTCACCCATGCTGTTGATTGGAAGACCGTTATCAAGGCTGCTTGGGGCGTTATGGGTTCCGAGCCTACTACCATTCTGGCTAGCACTCTGTATGGTCTGGAGAACATCTCCGACTGGTGGCAGAGTATGTATGATGTGGAGAAGGCAAAGGAGTGCCTGGCCAATAGTGCTTATGCAGACGGTGTAAAGCTGTCCCTGATCATCGGCAACGGTTCAAACGTGGTTGCTGCTTCTGAGATGCTGAAGAACTATCTGAACAAGGTAGGTATTGATTTGGACATCCAGACCTATGATGCGGCTACCCAAAGTGATATTATCGGCAAGAACGATGGTTGGGATCTGTGGATCCGGGACTTCGGCGGCTATGGCATGACATGGGGCTCTAACTTCATCGAGGGCGGCACCTACCACAAGATCTGCCACTTCGACGTTACTGAACCCGATAATGCCAAGGAACTGTTCGATTTGGGTATTCAGCTGAGCTCCACTTTGGATCACGACACCTTCGCCACTGTGGCAAAGAAGATTCAGGATGGTTATCTGGAAGGCAAGTTCTTCTACATTTTCCCCATCACCCAGGCAAAGATTGTTACACTGGGCACTGCAGAGTTGCATAATTGGTTCCGTACCAAGGACAACTTGTACATTGCAGACTCCTACTTCGAATAAGTTTTCGCTTTCTTTCCTCCTTGCAGAAGGCAGGGTTGAACAGCAACCCTGCCCCCCCTGCAAAACAGAATGTATTCGTCAAAAAGTGAGTATAATCTCCCCAGGTTATGGAATGGGCATAGCTTTTAGATGTTTATAAAATAGTATTAACGATAATGAAGGTGGCAATATGGCATATCCCGATTCCAATAGATTTCAGGAGCCAACTAAGCTGTGGAACAAGTGGTACATTACCATTCTGCTGTTGAGCATGGTGAACCATGTAGCTTCTCAGTTGATTACCCCTATTGTTTCTAAATATGCCATGAGTATTGGTGCAACCATGGCTACTGCTGGTACGATTGTGGGTCTAATGTCTCTTGCAGCCATGTTTGCCAGACCTTTTGCGGGACTTTCCAGTGATCGAATTAACAAGAAGCTAATCATTGCTGTTACCGGTGCGGTTACGGGAGTATGTATGTATTTGTACGCTGCTTCCAAATCTGTGGAAATGATGGCAGCCGTTCGGTTCGTCCATGGTATTTCCTTCTCTTTCTCTACTGTAGCATTGTTGGCCTTCAATACCATGTTTATCCCAAAGGACAAGATTGGTGAGGGCATTGGCTGGTCTGTTGTAACCACAACATTGGCAACGGCTATGGGGCCCAATCTAGGGCTGTGGCTGGTGGATCATTTTGGCTACAAAGCCTGCTTTGCTGCAGCCGCCATCGGCACCATTATCCCTAACCTTTGCTTCTTGGTAGTTCCCAATCGGCAGGAGCCTCATGTTCCAGGAAAATCCGCCAAATTCAATGTGAACGATTTTATTTCTTTGCAAATCTTTCCTTTTGCGCTTCTCACGGGCCTGTTTAGCTGCTGCAACGGCATTGTCAACAGCTTCCTGGCTCTGCTGGGCGATGAGCGCGGCATTAAGGGCGTGGGCGTGTTTTTCACAGCATACTCTGTGATTTTGATTGTAACCCGACCCATCACTGGTAGGCTCTATGACCAAAAGGGAATTAAATTTATTATGTATCCAAGCGTTGCTCTGGCTGCTTTGAGCATGCTGTTGTTGGGGAAGGCAACTTCTACTTGGATTGTCTTGCTAGCGGGTGTGCTTAAGGCCCTCGGGCAGGGCACAGGGGCACCGTCCATTCAGGCACACTGTCTCAAAAAACTTGGACGGGACAAGGCTGGCGTAGTCAGTAGCACCTGCTATATGGGAAATGATATTGGCAATACAGTGGGGCCCGCCATTGGTGGCCTGATTGCTAGTAGAGCAGGATACGGATCCATGTTCATCACGATTGCAGTAAGCGTAATTGTAATCGGTTGGCCGCTGCTCTTCTTCAAAACCCGTTATGACGAACACAAATGCGTACAATAAAGAGCAGGGAACTTTGTGATTTATGTTGCGAAACCTGAAAACGGAATGGTTCACGATACAAGAACCTTCGATCCGTGTATCACTACATTTAAGGGAATTCCGTTTGCTGCACCTCCTATCGGAAAAACGCTGGTGTGTTCCCCAGCTTGTAGCACCTTGGGAGGGCGTCCGGTAATGCCTGGAGTATGGTGCCATCGGCATGCAGAGGTCGGCATCTGATGCGTACGTAAGAGAGTTGGACAACCATAATATCCGGGAAATGAGCGAGAATTGCCTGTACCTGAACATCTGGCTCCACGCCAAAGAACTGTGGGGCAAGTTGCCGGTGATGATTTGGATTTACGATGGTGGTTTGCAGTTCAGTGCTACCTCGGAGATGCAGTATAACGGCGGGCGTATGGCCAGTCGCAGCGTGGGGTTGTGTCCGTAGCATAACGACGGAACGCAGATGCCCAAGTGGGAACCATTTACCGAGGACTTTTCTCAGTCCGTCATCTTTGGTGAAACTGTCCAGGTGAGTGATTGAAAAATGCCAGCCAGAGGTGCGAAAGGGGCTGTACCGATTGGCTGCAGACAAGCTGTGGCGGAAAAAGAAGCAATAGACAGACAGAATTCAACTCACTATAATTTGTTAATGTAAGGAGCGTAAGACTATGATCCGTGTAGCAAAAACCGAGGGCGGTCTGGTTCGTGGACAAGCCGCCGGAGATACCTATGTAAGCGTATTTAAGGGAATTCCTTTCGCAGCACCCCCTGTGGGTAAGAACCGTTGGCGTGTGCCTCAGCCTGTGGAATCTTGGGAAGGCGTGAGAGAATGTTATGAATTTGCTCCTTCCCCCATGCAGAATGTGAAAGATATGTACGGCATCATCTACCATCGGGATGATGTTACCTCTACTTATGCAAACGAATGGCATATCGATCCCGATCTGGAAGTCAGCGAAGATTGCCTGTATCTGAACATCTGGACTCCCGCAAAGACCACCGAGGATAAGCTTCCTGTAATGGTTTGGATTTATGGCGGCGGCCTGCAGGGCGGTTACCCCGGCGAGATGGAGTTTGACGGTGAGCGAATTGCCACCCGTGGCGTCATTCTTGTTTCCATCGCCTATCGTACCAATGCTTTTGCGTGGCTGGCACATCCTGAGATCACCGCGGAGTGCGGCGGAAAGCATTGCACTAATTTCGGCCTGTTCGACCAGAAAGCCGGTATTGACTGGGTGGAGCGCAACATTGCCAACTTCGGTGGCGATCCTGAGAATGTGACCATCTTTGGTCAGTCTGCTGGCGGCCGAAGCGTCGTCAGCCAGATTGTCTCTCCTTTGAACCGGGGCAGCTGCATCAAGCGTGCAATTACGCAGAGCAGCACAGGCTTGAACTTTGCTCTGGGCGCCCATGGTGCCGATTACTATACGCTGGAGGAGGCTGAGCAGGCCGGCGTTCGATTCTTTGACCTGCTGGGCGTAAAAACGCTGGAAGAAGCGCGTGCGGTGGATGCCTGGACAGTCCTCCAGAAGTGTGACGAATTCCGTAGCAAGCGTCTGGGAACTTGGCAGTTTGTTGTGGACGGTGATTTCTTGCCGGATCAGCCTGCAAATCTGTTGGCAGATGGCAAATTCCTGGACATTCCTGTGATGACCGGTAGCACCACAAACGAGCATTTCGATGTGATTCGTGCAAGTAGTCTGGAAGAATTCGAGCGCAACGCCCGCACGTTGTACGGTGAGTATGCTGACGAATTTCTGGAACTGTGCGACTTCAAGTGCGGCGATTTGGAAAAAGTGCTGGCAAATTGCAAGGTCAGCGGCTCTCCCTTCGGTTCCAGATTGCTTACCATGCGCTGCGTAGATGCTGGCCGTCCCGCATGGCTGTATGTGTTTGACCCCGAAATCCCTGGGCCTGACCACCCCGGTGTATTCCATTCATCTGACCTTTGGTTCGTCTTTGAGACTCTGCAGAAGTGCTGGAGGCCCTTCCGGGGAAAACACTACGATCTGGCAAGACAGGTTTGTAACTACTGGACCAATTTCGCTAAGACCGGTGACCCCAATGGCCTGGATGACGATGGAACGCCGATGCCCAAGTGGGAACCGTTTACGGAGGATTACTCCCAGCCCATCATCTTTGAGGACACCGTCCACATGGGCGACTGGGAGATGCCCGAGTGCCGCAAAGGTATGTATCGTTTGGCTGCAGATAAGTTGTGGCGTAAGAAATAAGATTCTTCACGCTTTACAGGGAAAGACCGGTGTGGTATTATGGTAACTCCGGGAAAAGGCCGGGTGGTAATGGCATTGAAACAGGCTTGTGGATGAAAGGAACGGGCATATCATCTGGAAAAATCGGGGCTTTCAATTTAAAAAGGAGTCTAATTATGGATAATAAATTTAATAGGCTAGATAACCTGCTCAAAAAGTTTGCCGAAGAAAAGACGATTCCTGGCTGCGCTTGCGTGGTCATGCAAAATGATGGGATTGTCTACGAAGGCTATTATGGCTTTGCCGACATTGCCTCCGGCAAGCTGATTACCCGTGACTCCATGTTCCGCCAGGAGGATGCCAGCAACCTGTTTGCCTCTGTGGTGCTGGGCATGCTGTATGAGGAAGGAAAATTCCTATATTCCGATCCCTTGAGCGACTATCTGCCCGAGTATTCCAACCCCAAGAAGTTCGTCTTTGCTGCCAACGGCGAGATGCAAGCTGTTCCTTTGTCTCGTCCCCTGACGGTGCGTACTGCGATTGCAACCATGTGTGGTCTGCCGAATATTGTGCTACCGACCGACCACGACAGTGATAACCCTACCTACGCAATGATGAACCAGCGCTTGAAGGATCTGTATGCCAAGGGTGTCACTCCTACCTT
>OMEK01000397.1_pt1 | contig 15287 bp, 8 predicted proteins | sample 1645351 | NCBI WGS metagenome assembly OMEK01 (sample SAMEA103958146, study PRJEB25191) | human gut metagenome
TCCGTCCGATAGAAAAAGAGACAAACCCGCCGAAGCACTATACTATAGAGACTCTCAATAATTATCTGAAAAACCCCTTCAAGGAGGACAAAGCAGCAGCGGCAGAGGCGGCAAGCGAGGAGGCGGTTGCCGACTCCGCAGGTGCAGAGGAAGCCGACGGCGACGACACCGAGGACTATAAGGCGATATTTGAGGGACTGGAGCTCGGCACGGAGGCTACGCGCACCGGAATCATTGACAATGCGATAAAGAGCGGCTATATCGCGCTGAAAAAGGATGTATATACCATCCTGCCCGCGGGCGAATTTCTCATAGAATCGCTTGTCAATATGCAGATATCCATGGATAAATACAAGACAAGCGAGATGGGTCAGGCACTCAAAAAGGTTTTTCGCGGCAGTATCACAGTGGGCGACAGCATCGCTCTTGCCGAAAAGAATATAGCCGATGTTTTCACGCGGCGCGACGATGCGCCCGAGGTGGAAACCGATACGGGCTTCTACGGTGATGAAATCGGAAAATGCCCGCTCTGCGGCAAGCCTGTCATTCGCGGGCGCTACGGCTACGGCTGCACCGGCTATAAGGACGGCTGCAAATTCAAGATAAGCGGGTTTATCTGCAAGCGTACCATTTCAAAAACGAATGCAAAAATGCTGCTCGAAAGCGGAAAAAGCTCAAAAATCAAGGGCTTTATCTCCAAAGCGGGCAAGCCGTTTGAAGGATATCTCGTAATGGATGCCGAGGGAAATATAAAATTTGATTTTTCAAATTGATTACGCAAAAAGAAAATTAGTGCGAGACTATAGACTTTGGCGATAATTTATGGTATGATATAATTAACCTATGTACACAGAGGAAAAATATAAGATGACGAGACAGGAAAAAATACGCAATTTTTCTATAATAGCGCATATAGACCACGGCAAGAGCACGCTTGCGGACAGACTTCTGGAATCAACGCAGAGTGTTGCCAAGCGCGATATGGAGGATCAGCTCCTCGACAATATGGATATAGAGCGCGAACGCGGAATTACAATAAAAGCCCGCGCCGTCAAGGTAAATTACAAGGCGGCTGACGGCGAGACATATGAATTCAATCTCATCGATACTCCCGGACATGTCGACTTCAATTATGAGGTTTCACGTTCGCTGAAGGCTTGCGAGGGTGCGCTTCTCGTCGTCGACGCGACGCAGGGAATAGAAGCGCAGACTCTGGCAAATACTTATCTTGCGCTTGAAAACGATCTCGAGATAATTCCTGTCATAAACAAAATAGACCTGCCGAGCGCGGATATAGAGGGTGTGCGCGGCGAGATAGAGGATATCATCGGAATCCCCGCAGAGGATTGTCCCGCGGTTTCAGCAAAGACGGGACTAAATATCGGCGATGTGCTGGAGCATATCGTTTCCGACATTCCGGCACCCGAGGGCGATGAAAATGCGCCGCTCAAATGCCTTATATTCGATTCTTATTACGATTCATACCGCGGTGTCGTCGTTTATGTGCGTGTCAAGGACGGTGCCGTGCGCGCGGGAATGAAGATACGCATGATGAATACCGGTGCGGAATTTGAGGTGGTAGATGTCGGCTATATGTCAGCCTTCGGTCTTGTTCCGGCGGAAAGCATTCGCGCGGGAGAGGTCGGATATATCACTGCGAGCATAAAGAATGTAGCCGATACGCGCGTGGGCGATACCGTCACCGATGCGGAAAATCCCACGGCAGAGCCTTTTGAGGGCTTCAAGCAGGCGCTCCCGATGGTTTTCGCGGGAATATATCCCGCCGACGGTGCGAAATATCCCGATCTTCGCGATGCGCTCGAAAAGCTCCGCCTCAACGATGCGGCGCTCACCTTTGAACCCGAAACGAGTATCGCGCTCGGCTTCGGCTTCCGCTGCGGCTTCCTCGGTCTGCTCCATATGGAAATTATCGCCGAGCGACTGGAGAGGGAATTCAATCTCGACCTCGTCACGACTGCGCCGAGCGTTATTTACAAAGTGCAATACAAGAACGGGGAAGAGAAATATATCGATAACCCTGCTGTCTACCCCTCTCCCGATGAGATAGCGGCGGCATACGAGCCTGTGGTGAAGGCAAGCATTATCACGCCGACTGACTATGTCGGCGGCATAATGGACCTCTGCAAGGACAGGCGCGGCATTTTCGCCGATATGAAGTATATAGATAAAAACCGCGTGGAGCTTCATTATACGCTGCCGCTCAATGAGATAATATACGATTTCTTTGATGCGCTCAAGAGCCGGAGCAAGGGTTATGCTTCGCTTGACTATGAGCTTGCGGGATATGAAGAAAGCAGACTTGTAAAGCTTGATATTCTGCTCAATCTCGAGGTAGTGGATGCACTTTCGTTTATCGTTCATGCAGATAAGGCATATTCGCGCGGCAGAAAGATAGTCGAGGCGCTGAAGGAAAATATACCGCGTCAGCTCTTTGAGGTGCCCGTGCAGGCGGCGATAGGCGGCAGAGTCATCGCCCGCGAAACAGTCAAGGCTATGCGCAAGGATGTGCTGGCAAAATGCTACGGCGGCGATATCACACGAAAGAAGAAGCTGCTCGAAAAACAGAAGGAAGGAAAAAAGCGCATGAGAAAGCTCGGCTCTGTGGAGGTTCCGCCGGAGACATTCATGGCGGTGCTGAAGCTGGACGAGGAATGAGCGCGGTCTCTCGAAATGGCTGATAAACTTTTGGGCTTATATATCCATGTTCCTTTTTGCATAAGAAAATGTGCATACTGCGACTTTTATTCCGTACCGTATAATCCTGATGCTATGACGGCATATGCGCGCGCGCTGGCGGCGCAGATAAGGCGGGCAAAGCCCTATGCGCACGGGAGAAAGGCAGATACGGTATATTTCGGCGGCGGAACGCCTTCGCTCCTATCCGAGAGCGATGCGGCACTCATAATCTCGGCACTGCGCGAGACCTTCGATATAACCCGCGATGCGGAGATAACGCTTGAGACCAATCCGGGAACGGTGAACAGTGCCTCGCTTTCCGCTTTTCACTCGGCGGGCGTAAACAGGCTCAGTATCGGCATGCAGAGCGCATCGGATGCGGAGCTGAAGCTGCTTTCGCGCATACATACGCGCGAGGATTTTGAAAACACATATCTGCTTGCCCGCATGGAGGGCTTTGACAATATCAGCTTTGATATAATGTACGCGCTCCCATGGCAGAGCGAGGAGCGGCTTGCCTATACAGTGAGCTATGCGCTGGAGCTTTCGCCTGAGCATATATCGTTTTACGGGCTGAAGCTTGAGATTGGAACGCCTTTCGGCATTAATCCCGAGATAGCGGCACATATTCCGGATGAAGATACGCAGGTGGCGATGTATACGAAATCCGCGGAAAGCTTTGAGAGGCGCGGTTATAAGCAATATGAGATAAGCAATTTTGCAAAGGCGGGGCGCGAGAGCAGGCATAATCTCAAATACTGGAGGAGTATGGATTTTCTCGGCTTTGGTCCCGGTGCACATTCGTTTATAGACGGCAGACTCTTTTCGTATAAGAAGGACATAAAGCTTTTTCTCGGTACTGAAAACGACACGATACTGACGGAGCAGTCAAATACCCCGACAAAAAGCGAACTCGAGACGCAATATGTGATGATGGCTTTCCGCACGTCTTACGGTGTTGATACAGACGATTGGGGCAAGCGGTTCGGCGGAAACTTCGCTCTGAAATATTATAAAAAAATGAAGCCGTTTATAGATAAGGGCTTCATTATACAGGGCGACGGGAGCTTTCGTCTCTCACGCGAAGGGATGCTTGTTTCAAATTATATTCTCAGCGAAATTTTGGATTTTAATTAAGAAAAGGAGCTATAAAAATGAAAAAGGTTATTTCTCTTGCACTGGCACTCATGATGCTTTTTCTCTTTGTTTCATGCGGAAAAGGAGAGGAGCAGAGCATACCGAGTATGATTAAAGCCGCATACAAAGGGCTTGAAAGCGAAACATGGATAAGGAGCATACCGAGGGCAAAAAAGTTTACCGCCTCCGGCGAGCACGCGGATTACGATACAAAATATCGTATAGGAATTTCGGCAGAATCCATGGATAAGTATATCGAGGAGGCGTATTATTCCTGTCCCGATATTCAGCCGAACACTTATGAGCTTACCATGGTGAAGATAAAGGAAGGCGTTTCCGCGGAGCCGCTCATGCATGAGATGGTAAACGGAGCTGACTTGTATAAGTGGATATGCATGGGTGCCGATCAGGCGGCAGGCGCATATTTCGGCGACTATATCGTAATGGTGCTCGGAAGCACTGAACAGATAGATGCGGTTTTTGCTTCGTTTAAGAAGCTGCATCCGGATATGAGCGAGATATTTTACAGAATCGAAAGAGAAAAATGAAAACAGCCGAATAAAACGAAAAATCTCCTGCGGATATCCGCGGGAGATTTTCGGTTTATAATTGAAATGCACTTTTGCTTTGCTTACCTGCCGGAAAATACTTTTTCCGGCAAAAATAAAAAGAATTTTGAAGAAAATTTTTAAGCGCCCCTCCCACTAATCAACTGGGAACTTTTCTGGCAAATAACAAATAGGATTTTGAAGAAAATTTTTCAGGGCCTTCCTACTAACCAATTGGGAACTTTTTCAAGATTTTGGCAAAGTAATTTGAAAAGTCCCCTCAATTTTTCAAAAGGACCCTTCTACTTACTCTGAATAAGGGGTGCCATTTGGCAGGGTGTTTCGAGAAATTTCTCAATTTTTCTATCAAGACGCAAAAAAGCCGCCCTCCCGATGATGGGAGGACGGCTGGTAATCACTATTGACTTATAGATGGCTCATATATAAATAGAGCACCGGCCAAACGGTCGGTGCCCTATTCCTAAGTATTCTTGTCCTGCTTCAGCTTCTCCTTAATAATTGCCAAGCTTTTTTGCCTTGAAGTGTCTACTGAAAATCCAGCGACGACTTCTTGCATTGTTTCAGAACTCCAGTAGATTTTTAGCTTTTCTTTTGCACGCGTAATTGCTGTATAGAAAATACCGTGTGTTATTTTTTCAGCGTTGCTACTCGGAATAACAACCTTAACTGACCTATACTCTAAGCCCTGCGCTTTATGAATTGAAACCGCATAGGCAAGCTGAAACGGTACGATGGCTTTTTTGCGATCTTCATCTGCCATTTCCTCTTCAAAATCAAGTACATCAAATCGTATTCGGGTCACATCATCAATTATATCGATGAATTCTATGCCATCGTTTTGGCAATCTTGCTCTGTTAACGGGATCTCTACATCTACTGTAAATCTGATTCTACTGTCAAACAGTTCTATTTGGACAATTCGCCCTTTTAAATTATTATAGAGCAGAGAAAATCTGTCCGTGTCATTGAACAATATATGATCGCCAACTTTATATTTCCAGTCTCTCCAGACAACAGCCGTTTCTGTGTTAGCATTTTGGAAATAGCTATTCATATTATTCAAGCCAAATTTTCCGTCATAGTTCAAGCATAAAATCACCTCATCCATTATCTCGGAATTGAGCACTCCTTCGCCAATATTTTCAGAAAATGGGCCGTCGATAACAAGTTTTTCCGTTATTAGCGCACCCTTATTTCGAGTCTCATTCCAAAGCTCAATTAAACCGGGATCCTTTGTTCTCCAAGTGCTTACGAGTTCAACATTCGAACCTTTAGTCTTAATAATATCCTTGGCATAAGTAAACCAATTACCGAAATCAATAGATTCTATCTGATAGGTGTCTCCCGCAAGTACTAAGAATGTATCCGGGCGCATTTTCTCGAGGAATACCTTCATTGCACGGTTATCAATGGTGCTGCATTCGTCTACAAAGATAACATCATAATCAGGAAGGTTTACCCTCTTCGTAAAACTATTGATGCTTACAAAACTGGCATCAGCCCCCGGATTATTAATTCGCCTCTGCAGATTCTGCAAGGCCGTATGTGTTTTGGTAAGAAACAATTTCCGACGCCCAGACAGCATTGTCGAGATCATATCGATTAGGGTCGTCTTTCCGGTACCGGCAGCTCCGTAAACAAGAAGTACTCTGGAGTTTACAAAAGCATATTTAAGAGCTTCTTCTTTTTTAGGATCTGGAAAGGCAATATCACAATTTCTCAAATATCTTTCGTTAACTTCTTTTTGCCCTTTATTGTGAATCTGTGATAATTCCAGGAGTTTATTCAAAATAAAGAGCGTCGATGCCTCATATGCTGCGATACAAGCGACATTTCCATCTGAAATGATTTCATACCCTTGGCGCTTTTCCCAATCGTCTAAGCAATCATTATATTTCTGGATCGCCTGTTCGGTTAAATCTCCGCCAAGATCGCAGTAAATTTCGCCGGTATCTTGCATAGACTTTACAATAGACCAGTATGGAACCGCAACCTCAGTCTTTTCCTTTTCAACTACTCTGGCCAAGTACTTGGCTTGACTTATCTGGCTCGTTTTGCTGTCAGCTAAATCAGAAGCAAGTGGGTTACACTCAAACGGAAAGCATTTTCTAGACAGGTATAAATCCTTGCATTTCCATTGCGGACTAAACTGAGACGGCATAACGCGTTCCAAAAGATCTTCGCGCAGATTCAGTAACAGATACCGAATTGTATATCGGCCGAAGCGTGTCGAACCTGTAGAATAGTTGTCCCTCAGCTGCTGCAAAACATCTTTGAAATAAGAGGTATTTGTTTTTTTGTAAACCGACTCCAAAAGATTCGAGAAATGTATCTCCCGAAGATCAATCATTTCCAGAAAATCCACACCTGTTTCTGTTAGGAATCTCATCAGGGCATCATATTCTCCATATTTTGAAGAAAGCTGAAGGCGCATATTAAGTATCCTTCCAAGCTTGTTCAAACATTTAGGATCTACCGAAACACGCCAAGCTGTGATAATTTTAATTTCTGTATTGACACCCCAGAGATTAATGTATGATGGGACATAGTCGATTTGTACAGAATAGCCTGTAGAAATGTCAAGTTTGGTATATGCTGTAATTCGGTTATACTTTGACGCATAGATGTCCGCTTGCTGCAGTGTTACCTCAAAATAACGCTCTTTACCAACATAAAACGGCGTCCTTTTCTGAATATAAAACCTCGTATTACTGTTATGTTTCTGCTCGGTTTTGGGGGTTGAGAAAGCATTCGCCACCAACTCATAGTATTGTTTATCCTGTTCATCGGTTCCGGTATATTCCTGAAACTTTTCCAAGTTCTGAAGCACGGTGATGCCGTAGTTTTCGTAGAGCGATTGGCGTATCTGCCACATAAAGCTATAGTACTTCAGCATCAGCCGTTCTGCTTGACCCTCCTCGGGAATTCGACGCCCAATATATTGCAATCCTCGGTAAAAATTTCCTAAGTACTTTGTATTTGCCCTTAAGAGTGAGTATTCCCACGCAAAGCCGGCGTTGGGACTTTGATAGCCGTCTTTCATCGCATTCAACAGTAAAGCTGAAATGCATAGATCATTCAATCTCGTCAGAATTCTCCGTGAAATATTATCGCGATTCTTATTTAGAATGCTTAAATTGTCAATGCTTTCCGTGATTTCCTCATCACAGGCCTCGACAATTCGCTTAGCTTCTTCAAAAGAATAACTATGCCGCTCCAATTGGTTTACAAAGGAATGCCGTTCGACAATTTCTTCTAACCTCTCGCAAAAAGCTAAAACACTTTCGTCGTCGTTCAAGATTTCCTCTTCCGGTGAAAAACTGACGGTTATACTGTCTTTTGCAAAATCAATACTGTTGAGAAAACTGGGCGACATATACTTCCAAAAAACTCTCTCATCTCCGCGTTCAGCGGGATTGAGAATCACAAACAGAATTCCCGGATCAAGGGATACTTTGCCACATATAAAAGCAGGAAAAGCGAGATCTTTTAGTGTGTACTTGATAACACCCTCGCGCTCAGTATAATTGCGTGTTCCCTTTATTTGGACATAGAAAGTTTGCACGGGGCGTCTCGAAATTTCCGGGTTTGGAACAAACTCAAAAGTGTTATCGTGATTGGGCCACTTATCATCTGAGGCAAAAGAAGTGTTGATTCTTCCATTCGAACGAAGAAATGTTTCCAAAACAGATACTGCCGCTCGGTCATCATCGGAACGCTCTGTGTGGGTTTTGATATGTCTTTCAATATTTGCATTTGTCTGATCCAGCACCATCATCCCTCATTTCATAGAGTTAGAGTATCAAATCAAGCTCGCTCTTTATTTCGTCTGGAGCAAGAGAATTAACACAAGCTATTGCACAAGCTGAAAAGGGAGCTTTGGGCGATATAGCGTCCCTTAGCTGGCGAATGCAGCTGGACTTGCTAATATCTCCGGAGTCAAACTCTGTAAGCAATTGTTCGATGCTCGCCCAAATTTTCCCTCTTTCGTTGCTTATGTAAGCATCAGTCAGATTGTAAATAGATGCCGAAACTCTAACTCTTTCTTTGCCCAGTTCATCGTCCGTTGCAGGAACTACGCGATTACCCAGAAAAGACAACAACTTAACATCTTCTGCCACGCATGGATCTAACAGCATTGGATGCTCATTATTTTCATCTTTTTCCGATTGATATACGCCATCATCTGCTAAAGGAAAATAATTTCCTTTACCGCCGCCACCAGTCTTTCGATTAGCATAGATACAGCACGCCCTATAATTTGACGGATCATTCGCTAGCCAATAATACCCCTTATCTTGAATTAAATGATTATATTTAAAATTCTCAAAAGGCTTTACCGCTGCCTTGGGTCGAAAGTGGTCAATATGCACATCTTGCCCGACAAGTAGCACCTCTGTATACCAGCATTTATTGTGAAAGAAATCTCTGAAATCCTTTTTGAGCACACTGTTTTTCCAGAGTGTATCCCCTTGTCCCCACCTGCTTCTGAATACCAGAAGATCTTCTATCTTTATATATCTCATACTTGCCCTTCGTATAACGCCTCAATGATTTCTTTAATTTTTTCTCTGCGCTCTAACACTTGGTCGTAGGTAAGATACTCTTGACTATACAAATCGCACTTCTTATATACGGTCAAAAAATCATCATATAGAAAATCAATTGAATTATACGATAGCGGCAGCAATCCCAAATCTCTCGTTATTTCACGAAGCTCTGCTTTTTCTCCGTCCGTAGCACTCCCGCCAATAAGTTTTAGATATAATTCTTGCCTGCGCAAGAATTTTTTATGCGATTTTTGGTCATAAGAAGTTTGCAACCCATAATATTCACTTTGTAGCAACCCATCGATGCCCATTCCCTCGGTATTCTCGACAGGGGTAATAACTCTTGTAAAGAATCTCCCTTGATTCTCGTTTCGAGTAAATATCCGAATGTATTCTTTGGGAACACCATTTATCACCAACGGATCATGTGTTGCAATAATGGCCTGTGTATTGACAGCCTCGCTTAGACATTTGTCAATAGTTGATTTTAGACTATATTTCCATGCAGGATTCATGTGTGCATCAGGCTCATCCATAAGCACAAGTGTATCCTCACTCTTGCAAATTCCCAGCATGCCCAAAATCTTTATAAGTTGACGCTGTCCTTCGCTCAAATCATTGCAGTTTACACGACTGTTTCCTACGGAAATATACACGCTGTATTCCGCGTTAAAAATAGTTACCAACTTTTCAAAAAAATTAAAAAGTGAGATAGTGTCCAGTTCCAATTCGGCGATATCTTCGAGTTCGAAGAAAAAGAGGTTTTCATAATCATATAGAAAGCCCCTGTGCATTAGCTCTGAGAATCTGTCATCAACAAAATCGATAATTTCATATAACCATTCGTTTCCACCCCCCCTTACTTCTTCCTGCAATGATTGCGGCAATCTTTCTACATCCAGACAAATGGTAATACTCTCTATGCGTGTCATATGGCACTGATCCTGCAAGTACTGTTTTTCAAATGTTCTCTGTCCGGCAAGAATAGATATCAGATAAATTGGCGTTAGTAAATCTGCACAGTAATTGTACTTTCTTTTGGGGAATTCTCCTCGGTACTCATGATTAGCCCAAACCGTTGTTCTCCAGTATTGCATGACAGCAGATCTGCATTTTGTTCCATAATTGATATTTCCACGATTTATGTTGTGAAGGACTTTGTTACTCGCACCGGAATAAAAATAGTTGATTCTTTTGGGAAAAACCGTGCGCCTTGCAATATGCTTTCGGACTGTATCTATTTTTCCGCGGCAAAAGCTTTCACCATCGATATTGATCTGGTATGTTTTGTCCCGTTGATAAATGCTGATGTTACTCCCACCATAAAAATATTCGAATTCGTAATCATAACTTATCTTTTTTTCGATTGCGTCTGAATCAAACGACATCAGAATCTCAAGTATGCTTTCCAGCACCGTACTTTTTCCAGTTCCATTCTCACCAATCAGAATAGTGGAACTACCACCGTCATTTGTTACGAAATTGATTTCAAAATCAACAAGGCACTTATGATCATTGATTTTGAGCCTGCGGATCTGCATAGAATCACCCCATTAGTCTATATGTATCATTTTCTTTTAGCAGGATACCCCTTTCTTGAAGGTTTCTGAGTGTCTCTATAACATCAAATTTTCTTGAACTAACAGACATAAGCTGTTGGATTGGCATAATAGCAGTATCGCTCTGAATAAAAGCCATTATTATCTTGCGCTCTAAATCAGTTTTTATTTGTGCTTCAATTTTTGGGGGGATGAATTTGCGTTTGGTTTTTGACTTGGGCTCTGCAGACGTATGCAGCACCTTTTTCAGCAATTCCACCGCGCTCTCCTCGCTTGGGTCATTCGTACCCAGTTCACCGCGAAAGGCACGGGCGAGAATGGATTTTTTCATCAGGTCGATTTGGTCAAGGACTACCTCGGCGGCTTCTTTGGTCTGCTGCTCTTTATCAAAAAGTTCATCAAGGATTCGAGCGATTTCTTCTTGCTCTCTATCATTCGTCGGAAGATGCACAGTTAACGCAGATAACTCTTTTTGGTTAATCTTTGGCAAAACAGAACGAGAACCAGCAGTCGATGCCTGAAGTAAAAACTCATCTGATAGCATATAATACCAAAGGCACCTTGCGTTTTGGTATGCTTCAATAGGATACATATCTGCACTGCATAACCCACCGAAATCAACAACAACCGCTTTTGACAAATAAGGTCGAATTTTTGAATAGAGTATTTGTCCTGAGTAAAAGCGGTGTTTACCGCTGGTCACACCATCTTCGGCAATCGTATGATATTCAAGCAGCACACCAGTTTTTTTCTCAATATTATCTGGAGCGATATGCGGAAAACTCTGATACTCTGCAGGGTCAACTAAGTTGCTTCTAATAGCTGCAACGCTGTCAAATCGAGTAGTTTTCCAATTATCTATTGAGACACCGTGTTCTTCCCGCCATTTCGCAGTCAGTTCACCGGTGAAGGCTTTATGCAGAATAGCAGCTTTACGGGTTTCAAAGCTATCCAACACAGCCTGTGCCTTTTCCTTGGCCTCATCCAGCTTGGCAAACAGGCTTTCGATGCGGTCAACAATGCGCTGCTGCTCGGCTAAAGGGGGAACCGGTAACGGGATGGTTTTCAAATCCGTTTTGTTAAATTTCGGAACGGCCGTACCAGTTGTAATGGATTTCAACTCTTCAAAACCGATGGGAGATAACAAGAAATAGTACATCCAATCATAATCACAACTGTTATAACACTTTACCATCACAGAATTTGACGCAAGTGTCATTGGCCGATCAAAATAAGGAACACGAAAAACCTTTCCTACTGAACCAATATTGCTTAATATTAGTTCTCCACCGTGTAGTGTTGATTTTGAAAGGAAATCATATCCGTGTTTGTCTGTGTAGGTTAGTGACTTTGTAAAGCCATTTGCAAAATCCTGAGTTTTAACCATCAAAGCATAGTTTTCGTCTTTGAAAATGCTGACATTTGCTTTCAGGCTCGCAAAGCTTCCGTTTGCCACATAATCCGTTACATAGTCAACATAATTTCCAATCCTTGTCCAACACCAATTCTCCGGCAACTTATAGGGCCACTCCCAATCCGGCACCAAGGCTGCCTGCAAACGCTCTTCGGGCGTGAGGGCGGCTTCTTTTTTTGCTCTTGCCATCACTTTTCCTCCGTCAGAGCACGAAGCTCACGCACAACACTTTTCAGCAGATCGACCGCTTCTTCCAGATTCGCAATCGCTTCCTCGCCGCTTTCTACAGGGTCAGGGAGATCGTCATAATCCACGATGGAGTCGTCGCGGATCAAGCCAAGGTCAAGACTATCGTCCGGATTCTTGGCGATCTCCTCACGGGTGAATCTGCTCCAGCGCTCGCCCGTGCGCTTGGACGGGTCTTCATACCCTGCCACAAACTCGTCGAAATCACTCTTGCGCAGCTGCCGGGTCTTACCAAAGCTGTCCATATTGGTGCGCATATCGTAGAACGCAACCTCGGTGGTGTTATCCTGCTCGGTTGTCCCGCGGGTAAAGAACAGCACATTGGTCTTGACGCCCTGTGCATAGAAAATGCCGGTGGGCAAGCGCAGAATGGTATGCAGATTGCAGAAATTCATCAGTTCCCGGCGCACGCTGGCACCGTCACCGGCAGCAAACAACACATTATCCGGCAGCACCACAGCGCAACGGGCCTTGCCGTCCGCCTTCAGGCTGCGATAGATCACCTGCAAAAAGTTCAGCTGCTTGTTGGAGGTCTGAAAAGAAATATCATCTCTGGTGGCGCGCTCACCGCCCTTTTTCGTGCCAAAGGGCGGATTGGTCAGAATGACATCAAAATCTTTCAATCCCTTGGCGCTTTGTGCGAGAGAATCCCCCAATGTGATATTGGCATTCATATTGTGCAGATAGGCATTCATCAATGCCAAGCGATGGGTTTCGTGCACCAGCTCCACACCGTTGAATGCTTTGTTCTGCTGGAAATCTGCCTGACGGTCAGAGAGTGCATACATATCGTTATTCGCGTTGACATAGCGGTTGGCTGCAATCATAAAGCCAAAAGTACCGCAGGCCGGGTCAAAGCACTTGTCGCCCAGCTGGGGTTTGATGAGCTCCGTCATCACATCGATCAGCACACGAGGGGTAAAGTACTGACCGGCACCGGACTTCTTCTCGTTGGCGTTCTTCTCCAGAAGGCCTTCATACAGGTCGCCCAGGCCTTCCTCTTTGGCCTCATACCAGTCCAGCTTATCAATCTCCGTGATGATTTTTTCGAGGTTTTTCGGCTCCTCGATGCTGGAGGATGCGTTGGCGTAAATCTGCGCCACGCGGCCAACGGATTCTTCGCCCAGCTTGCTGAGCAGCGTATAGTAGTGCTTTTTCAGGTCAATGCCGGAACGGCTGGTCAAAGAGCCCCAACGATATGCTTCGGGAATATCCTTATCTGCACCGGTCTCATCGGCCATTTTCAAAAACAGAATGTAGGTCAGCTCTGTCACATACTGGTGATAAGTAATACCGTCATCCCGCAGCACATTACAGAGGTTCCAAAGTTTCTGTACAATATCTTGCGTGCTCATTTAAGCTGCTCCTTCGTAAATATAAGTGTTGATCTCGCGGATGATCTCCGCAAGCTGCCCGCCAAACTTCTTGTTAAAGCGTGCGAAACCGCCATCCATCTTGAACGCCGGTGCCTCAAAGGTCTCGGTATTGAGGATGCTCTCGTGAAGCATATATACCTTGATCTTTTCCAGCAGATCCAGCTGCATTTTGTTAAAGTGATGCGCCGAAATCAGTTTAGAAAAGGCCATTTTCACGCGGTCATCGTGGTTCACCAGCGGCGTTTTAAGTACAGCCCGACGAACAAAGGCGATAATGTCTGCCACGATCCGTTCATTGCTCACCGCACTGGCCGCTTCATTCAAGCTGCTCTCGGTGAAATTCTCCTTATCCAGTTCCAGCTTTAACTCCCGAAGCTGCGCCCGGGTCATATCGCTGGGGCGGGTGCAGGCTATGCGGATCGCTTCGATACGGTCTTTGTTCTCATTAACATAGGCCACAAAAGAGTCCAGATAGTCCTGCGGTTTTTCCGTGTCACCATAGCCGCGGGTCGTTTCCAAAAGAGTATCTTCCTTTTCGGAATAGTAATGTCCGCGCTTTTTGCCCTTCAGGTTATCAAACCAAAGCAGGAAATCCTTATCCTCCCGGCAGCGTCGCACAAAAGCTTCCTCTGTACAGCTTTTCAATTCCTTCGCATATTCCCGAATTGTTTTTCCGCCTAAACGCTCGGATACATCATACTTTTGCTCATCGGTCAGATTGTTGCTCTTACGCTGCAATCTTGCCAAAATGCGATCTTTGACAGGCTGCTTGCTGACCTCACCCGGGCGGAACAAATCCTCCAACAATTCAGCCATTGATTTGCTGACGGAGACTGACTTCATATTGGAAGTGTCGTCCAAGTCCTCGTACACGCGAACTGCATCGAAGATATTGAAGTGCGTCTTTCCGATTTCCGGGCAAAGGCGAGTAGCGCGTCCCAGCATCTGCTCAAAGAGGATCCGGCTGTTGATCTTGCGCATAAACACCAAATTACAAATAGCCGGCACATCGATTCCGGTAGTCAGCAGGTCGACTGTTACGGCAATGTTGGGGTACTGGTTGTTCTTGAACTGCTTGATCACCTGCAAAATCTTCTTTTTGTTGCCGCCGGCAGTTTTGCCCGTGATTTTCATAATGGCATCATTGGAAATGCCATAGGGCTTGTAAATTTCTCGGAGCGTATCCACAATACGGTCAGCGTGTGCATCATTTACTGCGAAAATCAGCGTCTTTTCTCCACTTTCCGGATTCAGGTAGGTCGAAACTTCTTCCAGCACCTTGCGGGTATGATCCGGCAGAACAATTTTGCGGTTGAACTCCGACACATCGAAATCCATTTCATCGTCCAAAACTGCACCGTTCAAAAGTTCATTGGTGTTGGGGTCATATTGCGCCAAGGTTTCACCCTTCTTGAACTGTGCGTCATTTTCAATGAAATCCGTATTAATCAGATACGGAGGGTCGTGATCCACCAGCCAGCCATCGATAACCGCCTCACGGTAGCTGTAGGTATAGACCGGCTCCCCGAAAATCTCGGTCGTGTGCAGGGCGGGCGTAGCAGTCAAGGCAACTTTCACCGCATCGAAATACTCGATAACCTGCTTGTACTTGCTCATATAATCATCCTGATTATCGTAGAGGATTTCTTCTTCCGTCATTTCACGGTCAAGAATATAGCCTCGGTGGGCTTCGTCCACAATAATCAAATCAAATGCACCGGGCATCAAATCCGGTTCTT
>OMEK01000422.1_pt1 | contig 14616 bp, 10 predicted proteins | sample 1645351 | NCBI WGS metagenome assembly OMEK01 (sample SAMEA103958146, study PRJEB25191) | human gut metagenome
TTGGCTCTGCAACAGACGATGAGGCATGGCATGAATGCATTATTCCTGCAAAGACCATCATTCTCAACGACAACGTGTATCCTTCTTCTGACATAGAACGGGCTATTTATCATGAATGCGGTCACTATGAATGGCATAGCATGTTTTTTGAACTTCAAGAGCTGCATTCTGCCGATTTGAAATTGTTGGAGTATCAAGAAGCAGATAAAGCATCGAAACCGGCAGAAAAGGACATTCGGTGGGTAGAAAGGCAGGCAATTTATGTGAGCTATGCGGGAATTTTCCCAAGACCTGTTCTTATGCCTATGGTGCAGGAATATTGGCGCGAGATTGCAAACAGCAATGACAACATGGGGAAAAAGATTTCCTATGTGATATATAGAATTTCTCAAGAAAAGCAAAAACGTCGGTCACTGATAAAGGCTCGTTTGATTATGCTTGGCGCAACGGCTGCAAAAGGTGCTTGCAATTATGTCGATGGCAGCTACATTGAACCGTTTGCCTTTAATCCAGAGCGTCTTAGTGCTGGTGAAACGTTTGTTATCGGTCGTTCTCAATTTACAGAGCTGTATGAAAAAGACGCGGACTTTCGCAGCTTGATTAGCACCCATCAGTTTATCTATGCGGATGGTCATGTATATGTCAACATGCCAAGTTTCGTATCCCAGACACCCAAAGGCGTTTGCCTGACGGCGTGGGCTTTATCTCATTTGGACGAGTGCTTCCTGAAGTTTAAGAAGCACTACCGAACGAACCATGAGAACTACAAGATTGGTGAACTTCACTCGGATCAGGAGTACAATGAACGCTATGGTATGATTCACGCTATGAAAAGTGCTAAAATTGCCGGACTGACACCAGAAGAAGTCATGATGAAAAATGTCGCATATCTTGAAAGCTTTCCACGCACACCCGCAAAAGCTATGTCACAGCTGGTGAAAGACCGCTGCCGGACAAAACGTGAAGCAGCCCAGCGCTGCTGCTTATCGGAATCTACGATTTCGCGTATGTGCCAAGACAACAGCTTTCCTTACGATGTTGAGCAGATTACCAAACTTGTTGTTGGGTTAAGTCTGCCACCGCTGCTGTCTGCTATGCTGCTGGAAACGATGGGTTTTACAAAAACGGTAATGCTTCGATACTACCGCTACCAATGCATCATAGACTGCATGTTTATGGATGATTTAGAAACGGTCATGGAAACACATCGAGAACTCTTTGAACAATAACCTGTATTGCTGCTCGGAATGAGCAGCTTTTTGCTTTGTAAACGGCTGAATGCGAGCACTTAGCTGTAACAGAAAATAAATAATTTCTGAAACAGAAAACTTTGCTTTGCAATACTGCTTGACAAATCGGCAATCCCGGTATTGAAAAAATCCGTCCACAACGGAATGCCTTGATTTTGCTGCCTTTCAGTTTTCTAATTCAGATTTCTTGATTTTAAGACGCTATGCTATGATATTCGTGCGAGCTGAAATAAAACGTTCGCAGGAATGCCGCGTGATGATTCCTGATCAAAATCGCTTCCACACAAGGTGTTTCTTAACAGAATACGATGCAGTCAGCATTGGAAGTGCCGATGCAGCCGATTGGAGTGACTTTCTTCGTGGGCTGTTTAGCTTTGTGCTGGCGGTATTGTGATTGAAACCTCCGATTAGGCAGTAAGCTGAAGGGAGGATTTTTTCGTGGCAGAAAGCGGTCAGCAAAGTGCTTTCATTTCAATTTATCACAAACGTGTTCCGGTCACCGCTGAAATGAAAATCGAGCTTCATCGGATGAACAGTACCCTGCGTGCGAAGATGCGCAAAGAGCGGCGCTGTGCGCAAAAAGACTATTTGCAATGCTGCGGCGACTGCCTTTCCTGCTATTGGCGCAGAAAGGGTATCTATGTGAGTCTTGATTCGCTGCTTGATAATAACGAATCGCAGGATGATGATGAAGCTGATAAAACGATGCGCAGGATTGATGTGCTGGTTAGTCCTGATGACGTAGAAAAAACGGTACTGATGCACGAAATGTGGTCAGCAGTATACAAATATGCGGATTCAATTGTAAATCATGGTGCATTGCTGTTTCAGCTATCAGAAAACGGTCTGTCAAATAGGAAAATTGCACAGCTGATGGGTGTCAATTGCCGAAGAATTGATCGCTGCCTGCATCAGATTCGGAATGGGCTTCGGGAGCAGCTGGTAGAGTTTTTCTGAAACTGCCGCAGGACATGAAGCTGCATAGGGAAAAGCAGTTTTTGAGGGACTCAACGCATTTGGAGGGTTACGATGATTCAGGGCAATTCAAGATTTGTAAAGTCATCCCCGGACTTGATGCAGACACCGCTCTGGGAGAATGATGCACTGTTTAAGCTGTATCACTTTCTGCTATATAGATTAAATCATGTTGATACAGTCTGGCAAGGAATAGTGCTGCACGCCAACGAGGTTCTTATTTCAAGACAGATTGCTTCGGAGCAGCTGCACTGGTCGATTCACAAGTATCAGCGCCACTTAAAGGCGCTTCAAGAATTGGATGTCGTCGCGATCCGAAGCAGCAGTAGAGGAACGATCATTACCGTCATGCAGTTTGATACGTTTGCAGAATGCAGTCAACGTATTCATGACGTGCAAGGGCGGCAAAATGCTGCGAATGCCGAGGCTATATCGGATCCAGCGAAGGGCTGCCATAGCCCCGGCACGGAGGCTGATACGGCTCCGAAATGGGGCTGCCACAGCCCGGAAATCGGGGCTGCGGCGGCTCCCGTTATAGAAGAATACAAAGACAGAGAGACAGCCGTGTCTGGTACCAAACTTTATTCCAGCGAACCGGAGGGGTTTGAAAAACTTTGGCTGGCGTATCCAATTGAGCGACGAACACGCCGAGCGGAAGCTGCCGAGATTTTCCGCTCAGCGCTGGCACAGGGTGCTACGGTACAGGCGATTCTTGATTCGCTGGAAGAAGCAAAGCGTTCCTTCAATTGGCACAAGGAAAATGGCAGATATATTCCCAGCTTAGTGACATGGCTTCATAAAGAAACTTGGCGAGACTGCATAACACCCAAAGAAAGTGAGGACAGCGAGGAATGGACGACCTCATGGTGAAATGGCTGCAATTGCTTCACGAACCCGGTGATGTTGTCGAAATCCGAAGTATTGACCCGAAGCCGGTTATCAGCGGCTACTTCAAAGCGGGCAGTCCTGCAATTCAGTCAGAGCTGGCGAAATATCCGAATCGAACGTTTTATCAGACACTGAATCCTGTCAAGAGCGCCTGCTATGCACGCGCTCAGCACGAGCGTCTGATAGAACGTCCGCAAGAAACAACATCTGACAACGATATTGCCGGGTACAGCTGGATTCTGATTGATGCCGATCCGGTACGTCCAAGCGGGGTCAGTGCATCAAAGCCCGAAAAGGAAGCAGCACGAAAAGTAGCAGCTACCGCGATGAAAAAGCTGATGGCACTGGGGTTTAGCGAGCCAGTCGTAGGTGACAGCGGAAACGGGTATCATCTGCTGTTTCGGGTTCATGCGTGCAAAGAAGAAAAACAAACACTGTCGGATTTTCTAAATGTGCTTGACCAGTGGTTCAGCACGGATATGGTGAAAATTGATACGGCTGTTTTTAATCCGGCTCGTATTACCAAACTGTACGGGACAATGACGCATAAAGGAGCCAATACATCTGAACGTCCGCACCGAAAAAGTGCAATTCTGCGCTTTCCATCTCAAATTCAACTTACATCTATGGATCTTGTGCGGAACATTGCTTCTGCGTGTCATAAGGCAGTGCAGGTTGACAGCATACCGACTGCCTGCGGCAATAGCAGTTTTAATCTTGAGCGCTTTCTTTCGGATCATGCAGTGCAGATCGCAAAGAAGGTAGCAATCAGCAACGGCATTAAGTATCAGCTTGTTCATTGCCCGTTTGATACTTCTCATGTCAATGGGGATGCTGCTGTTTTTGCTTATAGCAATGGGCGGTTTGGCTTCCACTGCTTTCATAATAGCTGTTCAGGGTATCATTGGCATGAATTTCGTGAGAAAATCGACCCAATGGCTTACGCGAATACCCCATTTACACTTCGGCATATCCAGAGTGAAAACGCGGCTGCTACTGAACCTGATGCAGCTGCCCAAAGAAAACCCCGAATGCTGGACATAGCCTCTATCCCCAGCTACGATCGCAGTAAAATCGTTGTCATTCAGTCGCGATTCGCCACACTGGATGCAAAAATCGGAGGCTTTAATAAGGGCGAATTGAGCATCTGGAGCGGGGCAAATGCATCCGGAAAATCTACTTTGGTCAGCCAGCTTGGATTGGCGGCAATCACAGGCGGCTTCAAGGCAGCTGTATTTTCTGGCGAAATGACAGCATCACGAGTGCGCGAATGGGTACTGCTTCAAGCAGCAGGCCCGAATAATGTCATGCCAGATCCCATTGCTGCGAATCATTACTGCTTAAAACCCGGTATTGAAAGAAAGCTGGACATGCTGCTGAAAGGAAAGCTGGCTATTTACGATAATAGCTTTGGGACGAACTGCGAAGAAGTCCTAAAAACAATTTATGAGTGGGTCAAAGCAGAACAGACCGAAGTTGTGATTATTGATAATCTGATGGCGCTGGATTTCCCAATAGCGACGGCAGCGGATAAGTATGACATGCAGTCAAGAACGGTAAAGCTCTTTTCTGCAATGGCAAAGGAACTGAACGTCCATATCCACTTCATCTGCCATCCTCGAAAAACAGAGAGTTTCCTTCGTAAAGGGGACATCAGCGGCACCGCAGACATCACAAATATCGCGGACAATGTGTTCATGGTTCATCGCGTCAATGTCGACTTCATGGGACGCTATAAGACGGTTTATCCTCAATTGGAAATTCCACGCAATGTCAGCACCGTTGTGGAGGTGATGAAAAACCGTGATTTAGGCGTCGTTGACGAAATGGTCATGCTGTATTTTGACAAAACCAGCCGTACTTTTTCGGATGTTAAGGGACTTCTCCCGCAATACGCATGGAGCGAGGAATTAGAGCAGATTTCCTTAGATACCCTTGTTCCTCTTCAATGAAGCATGGCATAGGAGTCAGCAACACAGTTTGAGATAGAAAGGAAGCGGTTTTAAACGTTATGGCAAAAAGGACGAATGAATTTAGAATTTTAAGGGCTGGAAAGAATCCTTATCAGCTATTGGCAAACGCAATTATTCTCCAAGCGATAAAAGACTATCGCAGCCGAAGCCGCATGATGAAGAAAATCAGCAAGCGTCTGAATTCCAAGCGGAAGAGCCTTACAGGTGAAGAACGGAATTATCTTCAGCAGCGCTTTGCGTACTATTATCATATGCAGGACGAAGCAGCTGACTTCTTTTTTTCCGACTTATTCTCAGCACTCTGTGACTTGAACGGATATGACATCTTGACACGGCTAAATCAGGAGGCACAAAAATGAGAGCAGTTGATTTGATTAACAAACTGCGTGAAGCAGAAGAACGTATGGAGGCAGCCCAAGCAAGAGTGACGGTTAGCAAGAGCATTGCGGAGAAAACGACGGCAACTTTAAGTGGTGAACGCGGGAATGGCAATGGGCATGTATCGGCCCATGAAGATGCCATCATTCGCCTCATGGAAGCCGAAGCGCTGTATGAGCAGAGTGCGCTCGCGTACAATCAGATGGTTGATGAAATCATGAAGCTGCTCCAATGTATAGGAGATACAGAAAAAAGGAACGTTGCTGTTGCGGTTATTATTAACAAGCAAAGGTATAAGACGGTCGCAAAGCAGTATCATTTGGGATTGAGCAGTGTCTATCGCCTTTTCAATGAAACTTTGCTTATGCTGGATAAGATGCTGCTTCAAAAAGTTGAGAAGGAATGAGAAGGTTTGAGAAGCTTTGAGAAGGTTTGAGAAAGTTTGAGAAAAAAAGTTGTGCTATAATATAAGCTGTCAAAGGTGGAGGAAAGCATCGACGGAAAATCGTCGGTGCTTTTCTTTATCAAGGCAAATGAAAGGAGGCGGGGCAAATCATCCCCACGGTGCTTGCGACTGTAAATCAGAAAGGAGGGGTAGCGAAAACGACCAGCTGCATCAACATAGGGGCAGCGATGGCACGGGAAGGAAAAAAGGTGCTGCTGGTGGACACTGACCCGCAGGCCAGCATGACCATCAGCCTCGGCAATCAGCAGCCGGATCAGCTTGCGCCCACAATCGCAGACCTGATGACCAAGGTCATGAACGACATCCCGATTGCGCCGGGCGAAGGCATACTGCATCATCCGGAGGAAATTGACCTGCTGCCCGCTAACATCGCGCTGGCAGGAACGGAGGTGTCGCTGGTGAATGCAATGAGCCGCGAAACCATCTTGAAGCAGGTGCTTGCCCGCAATCGGCAGGACTACGACTGCATCATCATCGACTGTATGCCGTCGCTGGGGATGCTGACCATCAATGCGCTGGCGGCGGCAGACCGCATAATCATCCCGGTGCAGGCGCATTACCTGTCTGCCAAAGGGCTGGAACAGCTGCTGCAAACCATTGCAAAGGTACGCAGGCAAATGAATCCCAAGCTGAAAATCGACGGCATCCTCATGACGATGGTGGATGGGCGCACGAACAACGCCAAGGAAATCACGACGCTGATTCGGGAGACTTACGGCGGCAAAATCAAAGTGTTCGAGACGGCGATTCCGCATTCCGTCCGTGCAGCAGAAGCGAGCCTGACCGGGAAGAGTATTTTCGAGTACGACCCCGGCGGCAAGGTGGCGCAGGCGTATCGTGCGCTCACGAAGGAGGTGCTTCAGCTTGAAAAGCAGCGGCAGAAAGCCAAGTCTGACCTCCTACGATGACATTTTCTCCACGGAAGCCTCACGCCAGCAGGAGCAGATTCAGCGCCTTGCGCTAAGCGAACTTCACCCCTTTAAAGATCATCCATTCCGCGTACTGGATGATGACCGGATGATGGAAACGGTGGAGAGCGTGAAGGAATATGGGGTGCTGGTGCCGATTATCGCCCGACCGATGCCGGATGGCGGGTATGAAATTGTGTCCGGGCATCGGCGGAAGCGCGCCTGTGAGCTGGCAGGGATGAATGAGATTCCTGCTATTGTCCGCGATTTGGACGATGATGAAGCTGTCATCATTATGGTGGACAGCAATTTGCAACGCGAGAACATTCTGCCCAGCGAACGTGCTAAGGCGTATCAAATGAAGCTGGAAGCAATAAAACATCAGGGCGAACGGCGTGACTTAACTTCCCGACAACTTGTCGGGAAGTTGGAAGCGGCGGATTTGATTGGGCAGGATACCGGCGAAAGCGGAAGGCAAATCCAACGTATTTTGCGCCTGAACAACCTTGAGCCGCCGCTTATTGATAAGGTGGACGCTGGCAAACTCGCCTTTACCCCCGCCGTGGAACTTTCGTACTTGAAGCCGGAAGAACAGCAGTGGCTGGATACCGCCTTGGAAAACACGCAGCAGACACCGTCCCTTTCGCAAGCCCAGCGCATGAAGCGCGAAAGCAAACAGGGCACGCTGTCGGAACAGGGCATCATGGAAATCATGACGGAGAACAAGCAGACGATTCCTGCCAAGGGGTCTGTCGTGCTGCCGCAGGAAAAGTTGACCAAGTATTTTCCACGTTCCTACACAACGGAGCAGATGGAAAAGGTAATTTTCAAGCTGCTGGATTACTGGGTTCGGAAGCGGCAAATGTCGCAGGAGCGATAAAGACGCATGAAACGAAAAGTGGATATTCTGCTGATTGTCATGTTTCTGTTCGGAAGCATGATTTTTCTTTGCCCAATTTTCGGGCAGATAAAGGAGGTCGAAGAAGATGACCGTGTATACACGCGCATGTCCGCAGAGGTTAAGCCCCCTCAACAGGCTTCGGGACTGGTGGAGGATGCGCCATCCCCCGCGGCAGCCGCCGTGCAGACCGTGCTGCCTCTGCTGCTGGAAGTGCCGCAGGCAGAGAAAACCGCTGTGCCCGCTGCCGCGCCGCCCTCCGCACACCCGGCTGCTTCCGACACTGCCGCGCCAGCACAGGCAGAGCGGACAGCAAATCCCCGCAGTGTCGATGTAGAAGCATGCATTGCGCAGAATCCGGATTTTGCCGCATGGCTCACCATTTCGGGTACGCCGGTGGATTATCCGGTTGTGCGGTCGAACAGGACAGACTACTACCTGACGCACCTGTTCAGCGGCGAAAACAGCAAGCTGGGATGCCTGTTCTCGCTGCCGTCGGCGGATTATCAGACACCGAGCAGGAACATTGCCATCTACGGGCATCACCTGAGTCATAGCGACGCGATGTTCAGCAGCCTTGTGCAATACAAGGATTCGGGCTACTGCGCCGCGCACAGCATCATTCAGCTGGACACGATTTACGGCGAACGCACCTATCGGATTTTCGCCGTCGTCAACATGCAGGTTGGTGACTGGGATGCAGCGGCGGCTGATTTTGCCAGCGGACAGGCATTTCAAGCGTATGTAGAACGCGCACGAGCCAAGGCACTGTATGATTCAGGCGCGGCAGTCGGTGCGGATGACCACATTCTGACCCTGATAACCTGCGACCGCAGTGCGGGCGGTGCAAGCGGCCGTCTGATTGTGCTGGCAGTTCAAGAATAGGAGGAGCAAATGAAATTGAAATCCAAATTGAAACGATTTGCATCATTGATGCTGTCTGCGGCGCTGGCGCTGACCTGCATTCCGCTCTGTGCGGCAGCAGAAGAAGCAGCCACGCCCTCGGACATCACAGGAACGGAAGTCATTGTGCTTCCGGCAGAAGAACCGGCGCTTCCACCCGTGGAGGAAGCGCCTGACGAATCCGCATCCGATGTGCCGGATGAGCCGCCCCATGACGAAATGCTCCCCAATTCGGAGGAAGAAAGTTCGTCGGACAACCGTCATCCTTTGCAGGCGGCGATTGAAGAACATGGGTATGTCTACGTCCGGACGGTGCGGGCAGTCAACGTGTACGCCAGCGCGGAATCGCAGGAGCGCATTGTTTATGCTGCGGCCGATGATGCGTCCATTCTGCTGGCGACGGCGTTTTTCAGCGGTCATCAAGCCGTGCAGGTCTGGTTTCTGGATGCGGAGCAGCAGACCATCTGCGGCTTTGTACCGGCAGCGTCGCTGGATACCCGCTATTTGACGGATGCGGATGTGTCGGGCATCGCCGACGTGCCATCCTGCGACGGAATGACTACCTTCGGTCAAAAGCGATTGTTCGTGGTCAATGGCAGCCGCCCGGAAGAAGCATCTGATGAAGAAGAAACGCCCGCGGATGCACCTTCGCAGGACGCGCCGCACCAAGAATCGAATCTGCCCGAAGCGGATGAAAGCGGTGATTCGGAGCAGCCGGATGCCGCAGAACCGCCGGATGCTTCGGTACATCCGGAAATTAGCAGCGAAGAAGAAATCGACGAAACGGTGCCACCTGTAAGTCTCGGCGATTTTATCAGCGTCAGTACGGACACGCGCGTCTTTTCTGCGGTGGATGATGATGCGTCCGAAGCGTATTTTTCCAGCGAGTATCAGGGCAATTTCGTCAAAGCAGCAGCGGTGCAGGTGGTGTCCATTGCGGAAGATGCTTCGGGCGCAGTGTGGTATCAGGTGCGCTTCCTGTACGGCGATTCTTTCCCCGGCGGCAAGATGAAGTGGACGGCTGACGAAACGGTGTGGGTGATGGCGGCGGAAACCGGCGAAACGGATGCGGATGCTTGCACGGTAACGGACTTCGCGTATCCCAAAGAAATGCTGCGTCTGCTCCGGGAAATGCAAACGTATACCGCAGAAACGGACGGATTCAGCCTTAAGAATATTCATGGCAAAATCGGCAGTTTTCAGACGGGACAGTCGGGACTGCAAGGAAGTTCCGGCAGGGACGCGGCGTATCCACAGCTGGCGAAATCGGCATCGCACGGCACGATTTATGCGACACCGCACTATCTGGAGAGCTTCCCCGTGTACTGCCTTGAGCATACGCTTTCCGGCCCCGGCGAAGGGTCGGGCGCGAACAAAACAGAAACCGGCCCGTATGCGCTGCTGGATATGGAGGCGTTCGTAAACACCGCAGAAGGCGGCGGCGTGAACGGGGTGCGATTCAAGGCGCAGACCATGCACGCCATCGGCTGGGTGCTTCGGCACACCTACCCGTTTATGGTGCTGGATCGCAGCGATGCAAACAACGAAGTGTGGAGCCGTGTCGCGGGTCAGTTTGCTATTCGCGAGGTGATTAAGCAGCTGGAAGGCGCGCAGTACGTCCGCAGTTATTGGGACATGGATAATTTCTACGCCTTCTCCGGCGGCGCACCGGAAGTGTACTTGACCTATGCCCGATGGCTGGCGAAAAACGCGATTGCGCACGCGAAAATCACCGGGAAAATCACGGTCAGCGGTCAGCGCATCCAAGCGTCAGACGGCGGCTATATCGGTACGGTTACGCTGACGACGGATGCGGATTTGATTCGGATTTCCAAGGCAGCGGGCAGCATCACGGGGAACAGCGGCGGTTCGGATGAAGCGTACTACTATGTCAAGAGCGGCGATACCATCCGGATTTTGTCGGACAAAAGCAGCTTCTCCGTTTACATGGAATCAATCGCGTCCAGTGCGGAAGAAGCAGGCTTTCTGGTCGGAATCCCCAGCGCCTCCATCCAGAAAGTGCTTGTCCCGATAGAGGGAACGCCATACCCGCTGCAATCCGCTGTTGTCACGTTTGAACTGCTGTATGGCACGGTGTTTGTGACCAAGCAGTCCATGGACGGCATTTTGCTGCAAGGCGCGGTGTTTGAGCTGCTGGATGAATCCGGCGCGGTGCTGGCAGAAGCAGTGACGGATGCGCAGGGGCGTGCCGTTTTTTCCGGGATTGCGCCGGGACGCTATCAGGTTCGCGAGAAAACCGCACCGCAGGGGTATCGGCTGTCGGTTGTCTCGGCGCAGGAAATCATGGTGACGGCGGGGGCAGACACGGCGTGCATGTTCATCAACGAGCGCATGATGGGCATCATCCGGGTCATCAAGACGGACAGCATGACGGGAAAACCGCTGCCCGGTGTCACGTTCACGGTGACGAGATTGACCGCGCCTGCATCGGACAATGCTTCCAACATTGGCAAGGTTGTCGCAACAATTACGACGAATGCGGAGGGCATCGCACAGACCGAAGCGCTTCCGTGGGGAGAATATCGAATTGCGGAAACCAATGCGCTTGACGGTTATGTGGATACGGACTTTGTGACCATCGTTCAAATCAAATAACAGGAGGAAGAAAAATGAAGCGGATGAAGCAATGGATGCACTGGGTGCTTGCGCTGGTGCTGCTGGTGATGAGCCTGTCTGTTCCGGCAGCAGCGGCGGAAACCATCACGGTGAATGTGACCAACACGCCCGTGCGCGGCAGCGTGGCGCTGGAAAAGACCGGCTTGCAGCTGGTGCGCTTTACGGACGAGCAGGACGAATGGGGCAATACCGTCATGAAGCCTGTTTATCAGCAGGGGTATTTGAAGGGCGCTGTGTTTGAGCTCCGTGCTGCAGCGGATGTTGTCGGCAAGGAAGGGTCGGTTTTCTACAAGCAGGGGGAACTGGTGGAAACACTGACCACCAGTGCAGACGGCGCGGTGAACTCAAAACTGCTGCCGCTGGGCAGCTACTGCTTGCAGGAAGTTTCCGCCCCGGACGGCTATCTGCTGGATGATACCCCGTATCCCTTCACGCTGACGGCGGCAGGCAAGCAGACGGCAGTGGTGGAAGTGAAAGTGTCCGCGGTCAACACCTATCTGCCGATTCGGGTGACGCTGCACAAACAGCAGGAAGCAATTCGAGTGGATGAAACGGCGGGGGGCATGATTCGCTCGTCCATCGAGACAGTTCCCGGCGAAGGCTGTGTGTTCGGCTTGTTCAATGCAGGGGTGATTTCCTACGGCGACAGCCAGAAGCTGCCTGCCCATACGCTGATGGCAACTGGCATCACGGATGCCAAGGGCAATTTGACATTCTCCGGCATGTATCCGCATGGCGCGTATTATATCAAGGAACTGTCCGCGCCGGATGGCTGGCTGCTGAATACCGAGCAGTACCCGGTGCAGCTGACACCCGAAAACATGGATGCAGCGGAGGAGGCAATCGCAATCACGCTGGATGCGCCTATCCTGAATCGCCTGATTTACACGCCGGTGACGATTACCAAGCGGGACATTGCCGGCAAGGAAACGCTGCCCGGTGCGCTGATTGAAGTGTACGATGCGCAGGGCAGCACCATTTACCGCGCGTATACGGATGAAAACGGTCAGCTGCCGGACATTCCGCTTGTTCCCGGATCGTATACGTTCAAGGAAACCTATGCGCCGGAGGGCTATGCGCTGAATGTGGCGGTAAAAACCTTCACGGTAACAAGCGAAGGAAAAATCATCGGGGAAACCGAAATTCGGGATGAAATCAACAAGATTCAGCTGAAAAAGGTCAAGGAGAACGGCGAGCCGCTGCCCGGCGCTGTGTTCGGCATTTACGATGCCAACAACACGCTCGTGCAGCAGCAGACTTCCGATGACAGCGGTTATCTGACCTTCTCGAAGCTGGGGTACGGCACTTATACCATCCGGGAAATTCAAGCGCCTTACGGCTATCATCCGTCCACCGGCGAATGGCAGGTGACGATTGACGGCACTTATCAGAACCCTGTGCAGATTCTGACGACGGTGGTCAATGAGGATGCGCCCGGCTGGATTCGGGTCATCAAAACGGATGCACTGGACGGTCATCCCATTGCGGGTGTGCGCTTCGACATCTACGCCTTGAATGAGGATGGCAGCACGGGCGACTTGGTGTCCACCATGCTGACGAACGAGGAAGGCGTGGCAATGTCCGAAAGCCTGCTGGTCGGCGACACATGGTCAAGGAGCATGAAGCGCCCGTCGGCTATGTGAACAGCCTGTGGAGCGAAAAAGTGACCGTCGTCATGGACGAAACCGTGGAGCGCAGCGTGACGAATATCCCCATGCAGGGGCAGGTTCGCATTGTTAAGACGGACGCGGAAACGGGCGGAAGTCTGGCTGGCGCAGTCTTTACGGTCATCCGCGTGAGCGGCTTGCCTTCGCATGGCAAGGAAGGGTGCGGCGAGGTTGTGGCGGTCATCACCACGGATGCGGAAGGGGTGGCAGTCACGCCTGTGCTGACGTGGGGCATCTACGAAATCCGCGAAACCACCGTGCCGGACGGGTATCTGGACAGCGGCTGTGTCGTTACCGTTTCGATTCCCGGCAATGCTGACTGACAAGAAAAACGGGAGGCATCCATGAACACAAAACGAAACATCCTGCCCATGCTGCTGGCGGCATTGCTGCTCTTCTGTCTGCCGATGGCATCGCTGGCGGAGGACGTACCCATTCAGAACGTCAGCATCCGCAATACGCCTATCAAGGGGCAGATTCTGCTGGAAAAGACCGGGCAGATGCAGACGACGGGTGAACAGGGGTATTTGAAAGGCGCGGTATTTGAAATTCGGGCGGCGGAGGACATTATCGGGCAAGACGGAACACAGTGGTATTCATGCGGCGAGCTGGTCGCCACGATGACCACCAGCGGCGAAGGCGTGGAGAAAAGTCCGCTGCTGCCGCTGGGCAAATACACGGTCAAGGAAATCAGCGCACCGTCCGGGTATGTGCTGGATTTGACGACGTACACCGTAGAAATTCAGGCATTGGATCAGGAAACGCCGATTGTTGCCGCCAAGGTTTCTTCAATCAATTATCCCGCCGAGATTCTGCTTCAAAAGACCGATGCGGATGGAAAGGCACTGGCAGGGGCGCAGTTCGTGCTGCTGGATGCGGACGGACGTGAAACGGCATCGGCTGTTTCGGATGCAGACGGGCTGGTGCGCTTCCGCTTCGTTCCGCAGGGGCAGTACACCATTTGTGAAACGTCCGCGCCGGATGGGTATCTGCTGAACCGCAGCACAATTTCGGTGACGGTAACGCCGAACTGGACGAATGCGGAAGAACCGATAGCGACGGCGGTGAATCAGCAGAAGAAAATCCTGTTTATCAAGGTGGATACAGCCGGAACGCCGATGGCAGGCATTCTCTTTAAGCTCATCAACGCGGAAACGGGCGCTGTGGCAGAAATGGCTGTCAGCGACGAAAACGGTGCGTTTGCCTTTACAGCATTTGATTATGGCGTGTGGATTGTCCATGAAGCGGCTGCACCCAGCGGTTACAGCTGCATGGCGGACTATCGCTTCCAAGTGGATGACAGCTGGTCGGGAACAGCGCCGGTGCTGCTGGTAAACATTCCTGATTCTTATGCGTTCATGAAAGTGGGTGCCGATGGCAAACCGCTGCAAGGCGTGAAATTTGCCCTGCGGGATGCAGACGGCAATCTCCTGCAAACGCTGGAATCCGATGAGAACGGCATTGTCCGCGCCGAACACTTGCAGCCCGGCACTTATTATTTGCAGGAAACCGAAACGCTGAAAGGCTACACCCTGAGCGGCGATGTCCGGAAGCTGGTCATTGACGAGCACTACAAGATTCCCGAAGAAATGCCGCAGTGGGTCAACTACACGACGATTCAGACCGGCGTGCAGCTGGCGGCATCGGGAGTGATGCTCATCGGCATTGCCCTG
>OMEK01000443.1_pt1 | contig 14152 bp, 8 predicted proteins | sample 1645351 | NCBI WGS metagenome assembly OMEK01 (sample SAMEA103958146, study PRJEB25191) | human gut metagenome
TCATTTGATACAGATGTATACCTGACTAAGATTGTATCTGATACAGTTGTAGGCTTATATGCTGCTAAAGGCATAGAAGAGGGACATCCTGACAGTATATATGAAGATGGACAGGTATATGAGGGAGGACGTATTTCGTCCGGAAGAGTAAGGAAGGCAATGCCTACATTACACGAATTCTTTATATCTCTTCTTAATAGAAGAAGATTTAACACGGATGAGCTTCAGGATAAGGCTTTCTCAGTTGCTTTAGCTGGTATTCAGCCATTCATAAAAGAATGTTATTATTCTGAGAAGTCAGTTGGGGAGTACAGTGTAGAAGAATATAATAACCTGCCTGTGGATGAGAATGGCCTTACATATGCAGTCATTAATGGCGACAGGGAACGAGTATATTCCGTTATAGGTGTTAAGCCTTATTATGATGGTCAGTCAACTCTTAGGGTTTCAGAGGAAACCCAGTGCATGGATATAGACCTTTCACAGCTTCCACCTGCTGATAAAAGAATTGCTCAGCAGATCGCATGTAATTTCGTAAATGAATACTTCGTTAAGAAGAATTCTAATAATCCACATAAACTGCAGAAGTGTGCAGTTGTTGTTGATGAGTTTCATAATACATTTGCATTCTTTGAGAGCCGTAAATTCATTGAAAGTATGTACAGACAGGCTCGTAAGCGTTTTGTTTGTATGATTACTATTACACAGGCGTTGGCCGATTACAATGCTTATGAGGAAACAAAGGCTATCGTTAAGAATACTGCCATGAAAATTCTGTATAAGCAGGCAAAGATGGACGCAAAATTTATCAGAGAGGTTACTCCTCTTACAGAATCACAGTTAGATCAGGTAATGCGTCTTGGAGGTACTGTAGATGCTAACGGCGATATTGATAAATCACGAAAAGGAGAGTGCTGTCTTATTGATAATGAAGACACTGTTGTATTCATTAAGGTTGATTATCTTCGTTCAGAGGCAAAGATTTGCGAGACTGATCCGGAGAAGATTGCTAGGATGATGTCAAACAGGAGAGCAGGATAGGAGGATTGTTTATGTCTGGGAGAATGAGAAAATTTCATAGCGGAACAGTAAAAAACTTTCTGAAAAAAACAGTCTGCATTCTTGCTATTGCATTTTGTCTGACAAATATAACTTATGGCATAGTTGAGTCCTCCACAATAGTTGCACAGGCTGGCGGCTTTATTGATAAGAATTCAGGCATATATAAAACAGGAAATGATACACAGAGGACAGAAAATGCAACAGCAAAGGAAGCTAAGTGGCTCGAAAAGCAGTTTATTGGACTGTTGCGAGCACCCGGAGATATACTTCTTGGACTTGAGGAATCATGGGGTATGTCAATGGATTCTATTGTATATGGAAGAATAGCACACAGTGGAACAAACTATTATGGATTTGAACTTACAAAAGGCAATCCTTATGGAATTGTTGGCGCATATGTCTACAATATGTTCCGTCTAATCTGCTGGGTTATGATATGGTGCATATTCATGGGACAGCTTGTAAAGGGTTTGATTTTCGGAAATTCAGTAAAGAACAGGGAGGAAGCAAAATCTTCATTAGATAAGTTTATTATGATATCCCTCTTTCTTTACCTTATGCCATATGTGGTTGATCTTATGATATATGTAAGGGATATTTTTTTGTATCTTATAAATTCTATGGCTTCTACTGTTTCAATGACGGGAAGTGATGGAGCAGCAGTGGGCCTTGAAAAAGGAATTGCAGATATATTCAGTGGCATGGCTGATAACTCTTGGATATGGGCAGTTGTATTCTCGGCTTCAACAGTTCTTGCATTATACTTCTCTTATGTATATGTGGGTGTTGCTCTTGGAATGACAATTTATTTCTGTCTGTTTCCAATGGTATGCGTTATGAGTTATACAGACAAAAATCTGCTTAATAATTGGTTTAAGAATGTATTGTCAGCCTTGCTTGTGCCGGTAATTGATTCCATTTTATTGTTGCTTCCGGTAACTGTCTATAATGTAGTGTACGGGCAGGGCGTACATATCCTTGCTGGTTTATTAACTCTTATGATATGTATGATGCTTATACCTACAAGAAGAACAGTGGGACAGATATTAGGTCTTAACATGGGCGGTATTGGCGCTATGGCCGGAGCTGCTATGGGTGCTTTGGCATTAGCAAGAAGTGCAGGTGCAATGGGTAAGGCTATAAAAGAAGGAAGAGAACACAGGGCGAATGCAAGGGCAGCCAATGAAGAAGCAGACATGCTTGAAAAGATGGGTGCTGCTGATGAAGCTGCACAGAATGGATTTGGAAGAGTAAATGGTTCACAGGGGCTTGAGGCACTCGAAAATGGTGCAGAGGGCGGTTTTGAACCTGGCGAAGATGCTGAAGGTTTTTCTGGCGGTTCCGGGATGCCCGCACTTGATAATGTTGAAAACGGTCAGTCTGCAGGTAATGATGGAGCTATGGCGGGCGCTGGAATGGGCGATATGGAAGATTTACAGGGAACAGCTGGCGCTGGAATGGGCGATATGGAAGATTTGCCGGGAACAGCTGGTGATGTATCGGCAGGACTGGCAGCTATGCAGAATACTAATTCAAAAATGGGTCCGGATTTCAGAGGTCAGGCTTCCATGATGAATATGCCAATAAGTGCAAAACAGAATCAGGATAGAGCTGTCATGGAGCAGGAAATGGCAGCCGTTAATGCGGCAAGGCAAAGACTTAACTCAGGAGAAGTGCTTGACGATGAAACAAGGAGTCAGCTTGAAAATACAGTATCAAGTGGTGAAGCTAATATTGCAGCGGCAAGAAGCAGAATAAGCCAGGGAACCGCAGCTATGGATTCAAACAACATGAGAGGTGCAGTAAGCCAGGCACAGCTTGCACAGGCAAGGCAGCGTATCATCGACAGTTCTGCAAATGTAAATAACCTTAACAGTGCAGCGTTTAGCGGCATGTCAAATCAGAGAAGGGCACAGTTGTTAAGACAGTATGCCAAGAGGGAAAATACAAAAGCATTTACGTCAACAGCAGGAGCAGTATTTGGTGCTGCATATGGTGCTTCAGCGGGATTATTCTTTGGTCCTACTGCCATGACAGCTATGGCAGCCGGTGGTTCGCTTATGGGTTCCCATGTTGGTACAGCGGCAGGCGGAGTGATAGATTCTGCTGCAAATACTCAGGTAGGACAGGCTACGGGAAGACTTGCCTCTGCAGGATTTAATGCTACTAAGGCTACAGTAAAGGAAGCTGTTTCAATGTCGAGCTATGGTCCGGCAGCACAGACTATGGTTCAGACTGGTAGAAATGCTGTTAATGGTGCAAAGAGTTCATATAGCAGGATGAACGCAGGTATGAATGGGAAGGCAGACCAGCTTAATGATTATACGACACGCACCAATGAGCGTATGAGAGATAATGGATTTGTCTGGTAGAGATATAGTGAAAGAGGTGAGAAAAGTTGCTAGATAAGCTGGCGGGTGCGTTAAAAAATGCTGCAAAAGAGAAAACAAAGTCGTTAGGTAAAAAGGTTTTTACAGGCTCAATTCCAACATTAGTAGTGTTGATAGGGGGTGCTTGTACTGTAACTGCTTTGGTTGGAGCTATCGTAGGTATTGTGAGCGCTGTATTCTCCCCTTTCACTAATAAATATCAAAAAGATGCAGCTTATACGCAGATTTCATCATATGGAGGAGCATATAAGGCTCTGGATGATGGTTTGCTTGAGTTGGAGAAAAGCGGCGTAAACTATAAAACAATATATCAGGCATTCAGCTATGAAGCAAGCTCATACGATTCCGCCGCAAGTACTATAACGATACCAGATATAAGTATAGGCGATTATGAATCATATGCAGGAGGTGCGAATGATAGTAATAAGGATGTTAGTGGGGAACAGAGTACAGTAGAGGTAAACTGGAACCAGTCATCTTTTACATATCAATATAGAATGCATTGGCAGTATCTTCTTACGCTTGCGTGTATATCTAAATTTGGTGATGATGCTGCAATGGAAAAGCAGATTGAAGCTGTTGCGGAAAATATGAATGATGATGGTGTTGTCGAGAATCCAGATAAACTAGGTCTGAGCCTTGTAAGTGCAGATGATATAACTAATATGGTAAGACAGCTTAATGAGCATGGACTTAATACTAATGTAGAGTTCTTTACGCAGTATGTATCAGACGATGTGCAGAAGTGGATAGAAAACGATGGATTGGGAAGTACTGTAAATTTTACAACTGATTCAGATGGCGGACAGATTGGTGATCCTACTTACAGCTATGCTCTTTCTATTCGTGATAATTATAGTAATAAGACTAATGCAAGAGGTGAAAAGATTTTTAGCAATACAGATTACCTTGCTAAAAGCGGCTTCCCATATTCGGCTTACTGTTATCCGGCATGGAACAATGGTTCAACTATATACAATGGAGTAGACAGAGGCAGGACGGACAGATATCTCTCAGGTACGAATGTTTCTACAAATATGACATATTCAAGTGATTATACATATTTAAAAAATAATAAATATGACAGAGGTACTTCTAAGGGTGATTACTCATATGTGTACTATGAGGGCAATGTTTACCCTGTGTGTCTTGTAAGGGAAGCAAGCAACTGGCTTTGCAAGTGGTCGGATTTTGAGTATGTAAAGGTTAAGGATGATGATAAGAATACTCATTATGAACTGGTTAGCTTTAAAAAGACTTACAGAATAGGAGACCTTATCAAATGTTGGGAGGATATGGGGATTGATTCATCATTGTATCAGTTTATGTTTGATATCATGTCACAGATAGAAGATATAGTTGGTGGTACTGTTGGTGCAGAATTCCAAAAGGCATATGATGCTTATGATCCGCAGACAGGAGAGGAGCTTACATATCAGTATAAAAACCCTTCTTATTATTCTGGAACTATCAGTGAAGAAGATAAGGAGTTCACGAACAGCTCAGCTTATGCAAAGATTCTTAACAATGCAACAACATCTGTTAATCTTGAGGGAGAATTACAGGCTATATATGACCAGCAGACAACAAAGTACGTTCCTAGTGCCAGAATAGGTCTGCAGGTTGCTACAGTTATGTATGATGGTAAGATGTGCTATCAGGGACCTCATTATTATGATGGTGAAAATAAGCTTAGAAAATATGGTTATTATGCAGGACTATGGAGCTCTTCAACAAAAGGTGCAGATTATTACAGACCTAAAGTGCCTACATCAAATATTACAAAGGAAGGTTTTGGAACTATGCTTCGAGACGGAAATAGTTCTGGGAGCAACGGATTTGATGATGGAGAGCGCATAGGTTTATGTGCAGCAGGTTTTGTAAATTTTATTTTGAAAGATTCCATTTTTCAGGAAACAAGAAATGCAAATAGTGATTCGCATTATCCAACAGCAGAAGGCATAAGAATGTTGGATATATACAAGGAAGCGGATTACAGATTTCAGAATCCTGATGAACTTGTTGTTGGCGATATAGCACTTTTATCAATTGTTGAGGGTAGTGATGCAATAGAAGATGAAAAGAATAATGTAATAGCATACTACGCAGGTATTGAGGGAGGAAATCATATATTCTATGCCTGCTTAAGTCCGGAAAATCCATATAGTGATTATTATGGAGAAGAAACATCATATGTGCAGAAGATTTCTCTTGAAGACAGCGCAAAATACACAAAGGTGGGTTTAAAGTACTTCTGCAGATATTATTATGGATTTACAAAGGAAGACGGAAAAGCAGATGCTTATGGGTATGTAAAGGTAGTTAAAGAGTTTTCTACTAATGGTTCTACTCTTACTAAGCAGATGTTTAACATTTATTCATCCGTAAGCAAAATGACATCAGAATACCTTGATTCAAGTCATAAGGTAAATACTGGTACAGGAGATTATGTATTATGTAACGTAAACAGAAAAGATGAACTGCTTGAATATATGAATAAAGCATCACCTCAGCTGTATGGTGACAGAACATCCGAGGTGTACGAACATATATTGAATGGTATTCTTGAGAACGGAACGGGTGATGATGGTTATTGTGGCATTGATTTTGAGGATACAAAATATATGACAGCTTATAAGAAGCTCTCAACTGGAGTTATGCAGCTTCCGATTCATTCTTCAGATGGATTTACAGGATATATTACATCATGGTATGGATGGAGGTCTAACCCTACATCAGATGCACATGAAAGAGCCTTCCATAACGGAATGGATTTGTGGACTACGACGGGTGAGTCCACTAAGGTATATGGTATCAGTGAAGGTGAGGTAGTAGATACTGGATATAATAATTCATGTGGAAACTATATCATTATTGATTATGGCGACAATATTAAATCATCATATTTCCATCTGAGCAGAGTTCTGGTTAATACAGGAGATAAGGTAAACAGTGATACCGTGTGTGGTTATATGGGAACGACAGGAGATTCTACCGGAGTACATCTTCATCTTGAATTAAGAGATGGAGAAATCCATGAGGGTACAGATCTGTATGCTCATCCTGACTGGGGAGCAAGACCGGATATTCAGTCTCGAAAAGAGACGATAGACCCGTACCTGTATTTCCCAGAACTGGATAACTGGAATCTTTCAGGTGACCTTGAAGGAACCAGACCGGATATTACAAGAGGAGAATAACAATGGGTAAATCTGAGGAAATAAGAAAGAAGCAGACTAAAATCATAAAGAGAATCCTTATTTGCACAATTACCATACTTGTGATAGTGGCTATTTGTCTTATAGCCACTATCGTATCAAGTAATAAAGAAAAAGAAGATAACCTTGAGGCAGACGCTTCAAAGATTCTTGAGCAGGATACCAGGGCAGAAGCCAAGTTAAGATATGGTGCAGATATGGATACATTTGAGGAGTTGAATAGGGTTGTAAGTACATACCTTAATTACTTTGAAGATGGTGACTATGATTTAATGTGGCTTAAATGGGATGAAAGCCTATTAAAATATTATGGGTACTCATATGATGAAGAGAGCTTTTCAAAAGAATACCGCAAATTCAGAGACCAGCTTCATGCCGGGAAAGACGATCCTCAGCATATAAGCACAGGTTATAGCGCCGCTACTTACTTTGATTATGGGCAGTACTATCTCTTTGTTTTTAGATGGATTCATTCATACTACGATGATACAGGGAAGGTTGTCAATGTGACGGATGAGTACACATATACAATAACAAAAAATGTATATGGGGATAACACCTACTACAGCATACTTGACTTTAACATTCAGGATATCGGTACTCAGGAGGGAAGATTTGTTAATCTGAAAGCAAAAGATAACAATTCCGGAGTTGAGGTTTCGCCAGGTATATATGTGCCTGATGCGGCACAATCATCTACAAAAAGTGATTCTCATTAAAGGAGGTTAAGATGTACGAAAGTTTGAATAAATATTCCGTAGTTGATGTTGCAAGGACACTGATAAATGAGATTAATGAATACAATCCAACTAATGCGCAGCTGGTAGATATATTTGTAAAATATATAGTTATTCCGTTCTTTATCTTCCTTGTGCTTGAATTATTTTTGTTATACATTTTTAAAAAGATTAATCTTAAAAGTATCATTGTGGCTGTAATTGCATCAATATGGTTTGTACCGTCGTTAACATGGTTGATTATAACAAGTCTTATGGGTGTATCATTTATAGTTGCTTTTACACCAATAATACCAATGGTAATATGTCTGGTTGTCAGTTTACTGATGAGATATTTTAAATGTAAGAAAATGGCATAAAAACGGTAAATGTATGTACTCGGCCTTGGTAAATATTCATAGAAAAAATTCTTGCAATTATTGGGCAGATGTTGTATATGTGTGTTGTACAATAAACACTAACATAAGATGTATTGAAACATGTTTTCTGAAGTGTTCAATTGATAAACAATAACACAAGGTGTATAGCTGTTCATGTAATGGCAGATGTTAGTGTTAATATAATTTCCACTATGGTAGATTAAAGTGATTTGTTAAAAGTACAAAATAAAGAGTGCAGTTCATTCATTGAACTGCACTCTTTATTTTTGTTTTTCAATTGAAAAATATACACACATATGCATATCCTGTTGAACTGTTGGTAGCAATGCCTACGGACATGGAACTGGCATTAAGTACGCCTGGTCTGCTTGATAACATGGAACTGACGCTTGAACATATTGACTTCTCTGAATTTCTTGAAGACATGCAGGAAGCAATAGTTGCACTATTGTTTGTGTTTTCGGATATGAATTTGCTGTATGCTGCTTCATTGGCGGCATATATGTCCGCATCTGTAGTATAAGCGGAAGACTGGGATAGTGGGGTTAGTCCATATCCAGCTCTTACGGAGTTTATTGTATCAAATACAGCACTGAGATAGTCAGATGTGATCACTGTATAATTCCCATCAGGATACGATAGAGCATCAGCTGTATTAGCTTTTGGGGCTGCCACAATTTCTGCAGGTTTGTTTTCTGGCGCAACGGGCTGTTGTGGTTCCGTGCTGTCATCAGAACTTATGTTGTGTGAAATTGATGGTTCATCTGTTTTATCGGAGTTATCGCCTGAAAGACTTACATTTGAAGTTACTGTTTCGGCATGGGTTTCTGTGTATGTGTAAGTTTCATAGCTGTCTATGTTAGAAACGAAATCATACTGTACACAGCTAGTCGTTGTAAGTACTGATAGAAGGGCTGTAGCTATACAGCCGTATCTTAATTTATTCCTCATATTGCTTATTATCCTCCCCGCGTTCTTCCTCTGATTCTTCCTCATATTCTTCGATTATGTCAGGAGCCTGCTTGTGTATGCTGCTTATGAAGTCAGCACGCTTCTCTAAATTTTCCTGTTCTATTATAGCTGCTTTTCTGTCATATTCTGCTTTGGCTTTAAGCGCTGTAGCAGATTCCGCTCTTTTATCAAGTACGATTATGAGTAGTATAAGATATATAAATACGATTACAACAGTTCCCTCGGTAAGAGGTTCAAATACAGTAAGATTTTCATATACTAAATCATCTTTTGAGGATTTAGCGAGTTCTTCTTCAATTTGTGAGGTTGAAACTACTCCTACATATGAAGCACCGCCTTTTTTGCTGCCTACGGCAAATCTGTATCCATTGTTGTGTATTATTACCATACAGATAATGCCTGATATTGCAATAATAGTTAGGAGAATTGAGACCACAGAGTATATAAGCTTTCTCTTTTTATGAAAATGTTCGTTTATAAGTCTGTCCTGACTTATGTCTGTACCAAATAGGGCATCCATATTCAGTCTGTATTTTTCTTTTCGGCTTCGTGTCATGTCTATCTCCTTTAGCATTAATCTTATGCGATTTATTATCATTCAGGTATGTATTTAAGTCAATAGAGCAGTTAGTTTTCATCCGCAAAATTCCTGTAACAATCAGTGAGAGCTTTAAGGCGGGATATCTTATGTTGCATTGTGCGGTTAGCTGGGGATAATATATTTATTATGGTAAAAACCGATTCTTTAAAGAAATTACGGAAATGGCATATTGCATCGTCGTCGTACTCCTCAAAATCGTATCCTATAAGTTCAGCCGGATAGTCATCATCAATACTCATAATAAAAAGTTTTTTAAGCTGGTTATACAGGGTGGATGGGCTGTTATTGTACCAGGTATAGAGCATTACATATTCATATGCCAGCAGCATCTCCTCGTTAGAGCAGAAATGGCTCAGATATGAGTTTATAATGCTGTTAGATTGTTCGCTATAAGCAGGATATAGAAAGCCATTTTTTAATGCAAACGATTCAAACACTGTATTTAAGCTGCTAAGACAATTCTCCAGAGATTCAGATAACTCATCATGTCTGATTGTCCATTGCGGCAGATGAAGTAAAAGTGCATCAATGATGCTTGTAACGTATGGGTTCTGTGCTTTGCTTAAAAAGAGCGCTTCATTATTATCCACTATAGATAATACAAGTGAACCATTATCAAGGCTATTATTGTAAAATATGCCTGTATTGATACGGGTATTGCCATTGTGAGCCAGCATAATATCAACAGAATCTTTGTAACAGTCAGATATGCATAGTAGCTGGATTCCATTTTCAACGAGATATCGGAATATGTCAGTTTTGCTATTCTCAGTGAAGCTTTCAATAAGATGCAGGGCATTATCCTTGTAATCGCGGATATTTTTATGAATCTGCATACATTTAGCAGTTAAGCTTGCATCATCATTTATTGGATAAGAAAGGTCATTATTAAAATCATTTGCTACGTCCTTGTAGTTATCACAAAAGTTTTTTACTTCATGTTCGCCAGAAAAGTAAGTGTACGGTGAATTTTCATCAAGATAATGCCTATCCATTTTTGAATAGCCTGTTTCCGCTAACTCAGCAATATTTAAAAGAGAAGTCCAGTCTACAAGCATTATATTAGTAAAGGGTGTTAGTATATATGAATCTGTGCCTATTATATAGTTCCGCCCTAAGTCTCCAGCTAAATTATACTTATTATCTTCTGCTTTGTTGTAGCTTCTTAAAACAGATATTCCCTTGTTAAAGTAGTCACGGAACATTTTTATATGTTCGTCTCCATAATCACGTTTAATAAAATCCTCCATTGGTGCATTCAGGTTAAATTCCCTGGCATTTATGCAATCAAACAGCTCAGAGGCATATTTATAAGTCATATACGCTGATATGTAGGCAATGGTATCCTTAAAAGGAAGTAGTGCCTTAAAGCTTTCTTTGTTTGGACTGTGCAGCAATTTCTCAATAGTGAGACAGTAAGCATCTATCTGTTTCATTACATCAAATTCACTCTGTATATAATGAAAGTGTGACATAATGTATTCCTCTGATGATTTTATTGTTTCTGGCAGCAGGGGTTTTATTAGAATGCATGTATTTGAAATCATGTACGGTGTGATGGTATCTTTTTTTCTATTAACAATGTCATAATGGATAAGTCCCTCTGCTCTGGATATTGTAGGCATAATATTAGGGATGAATGGGGTGGAGTAGAGTGCATCCGAGAATTCATTTGGTGCAGCACTAAGAAACATTATAAGGGAGTGCAGAATATCGCTCCAGTCGCCATACAAAGAAGCAGCAGTTTTTGCTGGTGAAAATGTGCATACGCAGTTTTGCAGTATTTCGTGTGTATGAGAAAGGAATATCTCAGTTAATGGTGATGTTATCTTTTTGTTGTAGTTTTCAACATTATTATCGAGCATGGCATGTCCTCCATATATTTTATAATAGTGGTGACTGTAGTGTAGCATATGGAGTGGTGTATTTCTATTAATAGAATGAACAAAAAAGATTACAGAAATATTACAGAGAAGTGAACTGTTCAGGAACAGGTAACCGAAAATTTCTGTACTAAACTCGAAAAACAAAAAAATATAAAAATTAAAATAAGATAAAATATATTGACTTAAAGGGCGACCTGTTTAATCATATTTGTATGTGTTTAGTTATTGTAACGAAGTAAGATGGCTCTAATTGACATAAGTTGGTTGTGAGCAGTTCATTTGGAGGTTAATATGGAGAAAATATTGTTTGGTCTTAATTTGAATAATGACATGATAGATGGGGTAAAAGGCGAGATTGCGAATTTTGGTGTCGAGTTTGCGCCAGGGAGAGCAGAAGATGATTATAAGCGGACAAAGGATGCGGTCATTAGGGCTCTTACAGACAAAGAGTGTGAATACACAGTATGTATATTGTCAGAGTCATTACAACGAAGTGCGCCATTTACAACGGATGATTTTGATTATATACGGACAGAGAATGAGAAAACTCTTATCATTCCTATAGTAAGAAACAATTATAAGGGTACTGATTACATGAAAAGGCTTGAAGCTGTAGGAATAACTGGAGCTTTGTTTGATGCAGATGCTACGATGGCTAATATTGCTGCAGTTATCAAAGACAGGGGTAGGTCAAGAAAGGTATGCAAAATCTATTACAATATAGATACGAGCAATATAAAAGAAGCAAAGGAGGCTGTATATTCTTTTGATCCTGTTGAATCAGTTGCTATTCTTAATGATATATCGGGGAAGTTATCTGCTGCAGAGCGTGCAGAAAAGCTTATGTCTGGTTTAACGGCTGAACAGTTTGCCATGTGTCTTTCAAAGGCTCTTCCGGAGGTTAGGGAAGAGCTTATAAGTTCAGGGAAATTCGACATGTATTTTCCTGAGGAGATAATTAAGCGTAAAGTGGAAGAAGCAACTGCCGGTAACAAAGAAAAGCAGACAAAAGAGCCAAAGGTTGTTGTCAAGGAAGTAGAGAAGGTAGTTGAAAAGGAAGTTATAAAAGAGGTAATTAAGCATGATGTGCAGTTTGTTGATGTGTCAGAGACGATAGGTATAATAGGACTTACTGCAGAATCAGGAAGCACATTTGTAGCATTGAACCTTGCAAGGGAGCTTGCCACTAAGGGCCTGCATCCTTCTCTTGTGCAGCTTCCTAATACAGAATCAGATCTGTACGAGAGGCTTGACTTTGCTGAGGTGTTTGGTACAGATTATGTGTCACATATTTCAGAGGTTGCATCTGGAAATCAGTGTCCGGATAAGACAAATACATTTTTTGATATTAATTTCTGTGTTCCTAATTCATACACGGATTTATGGACGGGTGACAGCTGGGGGAATGAGGAGACATATAGATTATTATTAGCGCTGTCGTCTCCTAAGATTATAGATTTTGGTTCTTATTATGCTGCTGACGGATGCCTAGAACTTATACCTTATCTTAAACATCTGATTGTAGTAGTTGACAGCACTATCGCAATGAATGAGGATGATTTCCTGTATGTAAGAGATCTTAAGAGAAATTATCCCGGAGTGGATATATCTTATGTAGTAAACAGGTGTACAGATGGAGTTCCAGAGGACTTGAAAAGATATATAGGTGGGGATTATAAGGTTGTGGCTCTGCCGGTACTTGAGAATGCAGTGTTTGAAAAGGCTGGGAGTGACATGATATATCCTTACTATCAGGGAGAGTTGTGCAGACTTACGGAGTTATGCGGGTTTGGTGTCATGGAGCAGGCTGGTGAACCTGTTGTAGCAGAAGAACAGGTTAAGAGTAAAGCTGAAAGAAAAGAAGAGAAAAAGCAGGAAAAGAAACTCAGGAAGAGCAGAGAAGCTTCATCTGCTAAAGTACACGATAGAGTAAACATGGTAACTGTAGAGATTGGCGTTGGCGGCGTATGCGGAGGTGTGGGAACTACACATACTGCTCTTATGCTTGCGTACTCTCTTTCATCGAGTTATAAGGTTGCTATTGTTGAGCAGAATCACCCGTATGACAATGCAAGAGGGGGACATGTTCATACATTTGCTAATATATATAGGAATTTATACCCTGATACATATATTAACAGTAATGTTATTCCAAGATTTTCGTATAAGGGAATGGACTTTTATCCTTATTGCAATTATGCTCAGTTTGCCGCAAGGTTCAGAGATGATTATGACTTTGTAATAGTGGACTATGGAAATGAGATGGCAGATGAGAATTTCTTCAGGATGAGCAAGAGAATTGTCGTCGCATCAGCGTCAGAGTGGAAGATTGTTGAACTTAAGCGATATGTTAAAGAGGTGGCTTTGAAGAACAGTCTGGAAAGTTCTATTAATTATCTTATTACATTCATGTCAAGAAATAAAATGAGTGAGATAAGAAAGATATGCAGTGTGGGTGGTGCAAGAGCGAATGTATATGAAGTGCCTATATGCCCGGATTGGGATATGCCGTCAAAGGAAATAGAAATCATATTTAATGATATTATGACAAATAACCAGCGAAAGAAAAAGAAGATGCTTTTTGGATTGCGAGGTTAGAAGAAAGGCAGTAGGAGTAAATTTATGTTTGAGGTTGTTAATGGAACTGCGACAAAGTATGTAGTGTTGTATGGCTATGATTTATTGGATATAACCATGTATATTGCTATTACTCTGAGTGATTGTGATAAAAAGGTCATAGTGTGTGATGTAACAGATGAAAAGATAGTATATTCATGTGTCAAAAGCAGTGAGGGCGAGATGAAGCCTGTTACTATTGGCAAGGTAAAGTATTGCGCAGGATACACAGATGAGTGTGCAGATATTAAGATTGTGTGTGTGGGTTTTTCTGGTCTTTTTGAATTTAA